>Ga0105240_10001334_pt1 | contig 42438 bp, 33 predicted proteins | sample KBSC54metaG_FD_80426 | JGI IMG/M metagenome (GOLD analysis project Ga0105240, IMG submission 80426) | Corn rhizosphere microbial communities from Kellogg Biological Station, Michigan, USA - KBS C5-4 metaG | ecosystem: Host-associated > Plants > Roots > Rhizosphere > Soil | place: Michigan, USA... | reverse complement strand
TCTTCGGCACCGTGTGGCGCCCGAAACCCGACGAGTTCCCCGCGACCGGACTGGCGAGCGGCGATTCCCCCGCAGGCTTCCGCGATCTGATCTTCTGGCCCCTGCGGCACCGCCTGGCCCGCGTATTCAAACAATAATTCGCTGATAATGAGGTGCCGGCCAGGGCATCACACCGCGCAGGCCGGTGCGCCCCATCACTGTGCTCAGGCGTGCCCTCGATCCTCCGGGGTGATGCCATTCCACCAACGCAGGCCGGCTTGGCCGTTCTGGTAGGCCGCCCAGGCTACTGCCGGATCCCCAGCGCCCGCGTGTTCGGCCCACAGCTTATCGACACGCGCGGCAACTCCTGAGCTGCAGGCGCTCGAGACACAATTCGAGAATAAACCCTGGAAGTGAATCCAATCAGCCTGCTCAGGAGTAATAGTGAGGACACCATTACCGTGCAGGGCGCGATTGAATCACCCCGACAGTCACATTCTCGAGTTGATCCGCGCCGGACAACACGATGAGGCCATCGCAGCGATTCGCGTTAGCTATCAAGGCCGGCTGTTTCGACTGTGCGCTTCCTATTTCAGGGGAAATAATATGGAGGCCGAAGAGAGTCTCCACGAAAGCATCGTGCGGATTTGGCATGCACTACCCACCTATGACAGTGGCCGCGGTGCTCTGTATCCCTGGATGTCAGTAATCGCTAGAAATGTTTGTCTTTCCGAGTTGAAACGTCGGGCACGCCAGGCACGTTTCATATCCTTGACGCCTCATCGGATCGAGAATATTGGAGATGCCAACGGAGACCTCCCGGAAGATTCCGACGAAGACGCCGCGGCCTTGGGTTTCCCGTTCGCTCATGTGCCGCCTGCTGCTTCGACCGTGGCAGAATCCAACCTGAAACAACTCGGAGTGTTGGTTGCGCGGCTGCCACTTCGGTATCAGGAAGTCATCAATCTCATCTTCATCGGAGACTTATCCGCGGTCGAAATCGCGGAGCTTTTGGGGGTTCCCCTGGCGACCGTCAAATCGCGTTTGCGCCGAGCTACGTCCTTGCTTCTCGAGAAGCTGCGCCAGTGTGGTCTCGATGACCTCAATCTTTGGGAGACTGACCTGTGAGAAAGACGCCGTCAGCACTGCGTGATCCGTTGGATGCGCAGTCTCTCCACAAGTTACTCGCGAAAGCGTTGAAACCGCCGAAGCTGTCGAGCAATTTCGATGCACGGCTGTCCGCTACTCTTACCAAGCGAGCAAATTCACAGGGTGGCTCCTCGGCTCTCGTCGGCCGTCCGCGCAATGCGGTACCCTTCTTCAGACTCTTGGCCGTTGCATTGCGGCTGATGGTAATAGTGGCAATGTTGGTGTGGATGTCGTCCGCGGCGGATTCGCAGCGGACCTATGTCACCGGCATCGGTAAGCAGGCAACGTTTGTGTTAGAGGAGCACCCCGAATCCAGAGTTACCTTGAATACCGACTCCTCGTTGAGGATAACTCGAGAGGGGACTGACCTGCATGTCGAGCTTTTTAAAGGCGAAGCCCTTTTCGATGTTCGTCCTCATTCAGGGCGGAAACTCGTTATCACATTCAAGGATACCAAAGTGATCGACGACAGTACCGTCTTTACGACCCGGGTCATGGACGATGACAGGTTGGAAGTCATCGTGGAAGAAGGACAGGTAGAAGTGTTTACTTCACAGGATCACGGTTCGTACGTTGAGCCGACCCAAGTGAGAGAGCATACTCGGGCAGTTGTTGCCTATAGCCAACAGCAGCAGGCGGTTCGGACGTATTCTCTTACGTCAGAGGAAATACAGGACCATCTTTCATGGCGACATGGAGACCTGGTATTTCACTGCGCTTCGATCGCCTATGTTATTCGGGAACTGAATCGCTACAATCGCACCAAGATCCAGCTTGTTGGGGACGACGGTACACTGTATCCGGTGGGAGGCATTTTTTCGGCTGCAGATCCTTGGGCCTTTGCGAGCACAATGGCGTTGGTCTTTCCGGATTTGCTTGCGGTGAGAAGTCGTGCCACGGATGGCTCACCGCTCCTGATGCTGATCCATCGGAAATCGGCCCACCGTCGAGCTGCCATACGTGCCTTTCCGAACTGTGTGCGTGACACTGGAGATCGGGATAATTAACTGGGTAATGGCGCCGGAGAGGTATACCTACGCCGCTCCAATCACCGGCACCACCACCACCCTCAACCCCCCATCCCTCCAGTTCCGCAAACTGACACTCCCCCCATGATCCACAATGATGCTACGCACTGTCGTGAGCCCCAGCCCAATCCCCCCCGTATCCCGGGTATTTGAGCCGTTTTTGCGGGCTGCGCGGTCACGCAACCGGGTCCCACGAGTCCCCTCGAGGCCCCCCCGCCAGGCGAGCTACTACCGGATCGTCAGGAGTGTCGGCGCATTATTGGCAGCTTTCTGCGCTTCGGGTTGGATCTCGAGCGCGCCTTCGCAATCGCCAACCCCTTGCAACGGTGGGTCGACTGGCTCGCCGCACCCCCGGGATGGCGCCAGTACCTACCTATCTACCCCGCCCCCTGGCGCCTCCCTCGACCAGACTTCTTCACCGCGGCGTTCTTCAAATGATAACTGGAGGGCTGACCATCAACACCCTCGACCCTCTCCACGTCGATATGGAACAGTTGTCGAAGTCCCTTGATGAGCCCATCCACGTTGTTCAGGCTGAAGGCCCCACCACAGGCCAATGCCCCCACCTCCGGATCATCAATGACGATCTGAGTGTGGTTGTAACGGTTGAACTGCCAGATCACCTCGTCCAGGCGCTGTCGGTCCGCCAGCAGGCTGCCCTGAAGCCACTGAGTCCTCTGCGTGGCGACATTTAGGTCAGGACGACTTCGCGTCACAATCACCGTCCCATCACTGAGTTGCTCGACGCGCGCCAGGTCACCAGCGCCCAAGAGGGCCGGCACACGCCGATGAATACCCGCGTCCACCGTAATCGGATCGATCCATCGCCCCCCATCGTCGCGTTGATAGAGGCGTACCTCACCCTGGAGCACCGAGACGTTAGTGGTCGAGTCGTGTGTGGAAATGTCGTAAGCAGTCCCAAGATCGAAAGCGATCAAATGATTCACCACGACTTGAAAGGGCCTGTTGTTGTCGTGATGTACGTTCGCGAATATCTCCCCGCGTTGCAGACGCACCGTCCGGAACTGAGAAGCGTCGCTCAACATGATGGAGGTATCACCGCCCAGGTGAATCTCCGAGTGGTCTTGCAGCGTGATGGCAGCCTGTTGCCCGATATCCGTCTGATACACCGGCTCGATGGGCGCCGCCGCCGATTTCCACAGAAACAGGACCAATACCCGGAACAGTACGTTTTTCACCCAGGCCCGCGACGTTCCCCCGGCGGTCCCCTGTGGCTGCAATGTCTGCGACGAATCCATTGGTGCGTTTGCGTTACTGTTATGGTTAACCGCGTTTGTCTTTAACCCAGACGAGCGGACCGTTCTCCGCCTCGGAACCGACCAGAGCACTTTTCCGGCGTCCGCCGAACGGGTCTTCTGGCTTCAGGCAACAAACACCCTCTGTCCCCCAAGGCGCATGAGTGTATTTCAGGAAGTCAGTGCCGATGTTAGAACACTGTTCCATCATATACACATCAAGACCGGCCCGGCGAGAAAAACGGGCCCCTCACTCGAGCTTCCTCCGAAATTAAACAGTCCTGACAGTCGGCTCACGCGCATGACACCGGTCGCAACCGACCCCTGTCCTGACCCGAATCTCTCATACCATCCGATCCACTGACCCAGGTCCTACAACTTAGGAGTCCAGCGATTACAGCGGATCACCCTCCCATTCCTTGACCTCCTCCCGCATCCACCCCGCGCCGTGCTGCCAGGCGCTCATCAGCCACCCGCTGCGACCCACAACCCGATCACCCACCACGCCCCCGACTATTGTTCATCCTGGCCCCGAGCGCCGTTCCCGCCAACAAGGGGGCCCGGCTGCGACAAGTCGCAACAGACTACCAACAAAACCCTACAACCCCCGCCCTCGGGCAAGTCTAAGATCGCCCCGAGGCCCGAAATACCTTGGCGCTTCAGCAGTCCGCAGGACACCCGGATGACCCACTTTCAGCGCCCCGCATGGCGGACGAGAGTCAGCCTGCTTGCCTCCCTGGCGCTGCTCGTCTCGTGTGGCGGTGATGGCAGCCTGTCGCCGGCGCCCGCCCCTGCTACCCAACCCCCCTCGTTGATGCTGAGCGGCGTCACCGTGAACAAATTCCGCGCCTCGCGCAATGAATGGGGCGTATTGACAGAGCGCCTCCAGCCGCTGGTGGACAAGACCGCGCCGGACAGAGACCTGCTGCTCTCAGCCGGGGGCGGTCAACCACAGAGCGTCGACCTCCCGCAAGGGTGGTCGTTGATCGATTTCGCGTTACATCCCTCGGGCGAAATCAGCCTGGTGCTCGCCACCGACACACAACTACGTTTGCAACGTCGCGGCAGCGATGGCCGATTGATTGCCGACATGACGCTCACCGACCCAGAGGCCCCAACCGATCCATTCATCGGCAATTCCACTCCAGTCACGGACCCCCAGTCGTTGGTTCCACTGGGAACGCGCGACGCCGTACATTTAGCGCCTGTCGGAGAGGATCTCCTGATCGCGTATCGAACCGGTCTCAATGCCGTCATCGCCCAACGTCTCACCTATAACGGCGGCGCCGATTTCGAACGGCGCTGGCGCACGATTGTCGAGCCCGGAGTTCCGATCGACAGAATCCGGTTAACCTCAGGCACGTTCGACCCATTCGGAAGTTTGGACAACCAGTGGCAGTTGGTCCTCGACGTCGACCCACAAGGCCGAAGCGCCATCGCCGTGAGCCTGGGAGGGACAGATCTCCCCAAGGGACACAGCGAGTACTTCAGCGAGCCACTCGATCCAGCCTTGGTCAGCGGCGCTATGGTCACCATGCTGGACGCCAATGGACATCGAGTGGGTGCAACACCAGTTGATACTGGCGTCATTTCCGAGGTGCACGCCGTGCGTTGGGCTGGCGATTCAATACTCGTTGCCGGCAGGATGCGCACGACGTTAAGAGAAGATGGCGGCGGCTGGGACGGATACCTAGCGCGTGTAAACCCCGTGAATCGGACCACACAATTGCAAGCGCTGGACTTCGATCGTGGCGACGTGATCCTCGACCTCGCGCCTCTCGACGACGGCCGCATTGCGATCGCCGGCAGCACCGCCTACGTACAAAACCCAACCGGCGCCAGCATTTCCGAAACTGCCGAGCCCCTACTCGCCATGCTTCCAGCCACGCCAGGCCCCGCTCAAAGACTGCCGCTACCAGCCGGTCCACGTCACAACCAAGTGCGTACCGTAGCCGCCTGGCTCCAGGGCTGGGTCATCGGCGGCCTCCAGAATGGCCCCGGTACCCACTCAGCCGATTCCAATCCAACCCTGCTAACGTGCGACGGCTTTCTCCAGGCGCAAAACTTCCAATAAGAAACACCGTCAAAACCCCCGCACCATGCCCCCCTGATACTGCCCGGTATCGCCTCACCGCGCCGCACAGCGTCTATCCCCAGCGTCTGTCCTCAAGGGTCTATCCCCCCCGCGGTCTATCTCTCCCCAAAGTCGCCCCTCGCGGCCGAAGCGCCCATCGGCGTCGCCATCGCACGGCACCTCGACCATCCTCCACGACACTCTCCGACCAAGCTCCCCCTTAGCCCCCCATGCCAGCACCCTGCAGCCCCGCCTTTCCCCAAAACCAACCACATCTATTATATCTGTTTCTCTTTCCCTTCCCTCACCACGCTCACCACCAACCCTAACTTCCACCCCCAACAACCCAAAGAAGTCCCCAAACGAAAAGGAACAGATATAAAATCACCCACTAACCATGACCCCCAGTGCCACCTCCCACTCCCCCCTCCGCGCCGAACTAGGCCTCTCCCTGCAAGGCCTACAGTCCGCCCTATCCCGCTTCGCCGCCCACATCCAGACCCGAGCCCACGGCGCCTGGCTCTGGCAAGCCCCCGAAGGTCCCCCCGATCCCCTCAAAGCACCGCCCCACGAGCTCCCCCCAGAGCAAACCCTCGAGCGGATCGCCCACGCCATCTGCCAGATCAAATACGAAGACGGCCAAGACCCCCACGCCTCCGTCATCGCCCCCGGCATCGTGGTCGTGTCAGGCGAAGGGCTGACGCTCGCCCAGGACGTCAATCACTACAAGCGGCGACTCGCCCGGGTATTACTGCAGATGCAAGGGTGTAAGGAGTGGGATGTTGATCCCGTCACCCAGGAACGGGTGTTACGACCGCTGCGTGAAGTGGCCCTCGAGTCGTTCTACTTCCGCCGCCTGCACCATTTCCAGGCGACTCGCGACCTCGTCATTCTTCGAGAAACCGACACCCACTACGCGCCCGACTATGTTGGATTCACGTGGGCGTCGTTGCGGGACATTCGACGCGTCTCCCGCGAGCAGCTCATCGAAGAGCTGCGCAAGCCCGATCCGGACGGCATCGAGTGGCCTGGCACGGCCCAAGACCTGGTCACGTTGACTCAACTGCCCGCCGGCGAAGCACTCGCCATCGTACGGCCACCCCACCGCACCCCCCGTGCCAACATCGCCTTCCCCGCCAAGTCCGGCGGCGCCCCCCTTCGAGCCTCAAAAGTCGCGGTTCTCCCGTTGGTGATCCAAGGAACCAACCTGCCCGCCCGGTTCCGCAAGCTGCCCGCGGCCCCCCTCCCCTCCCACTACCGGCTCACCCGATCGGACGTCGAGATCGAGCCCCACCCCATCCTCACAACCGTTCCCGCCCATCGCTACCTCCCGGCATTCCGCGAGCTCAAGCGCCAGGAGCTGCGCCGATCCAACTCAACACCTCGGCCGGAGGACCAGGAGCCGTAAGAACGAAGAACAAGTCACGCGCCTGATCCGACTTTCCGCCAACACCGTCACACCGATGACGTAATTCGCAACAACCCTGACGCATTCCATCAAGCACCCGCACCCCACACTTTGATACACAGCTCTTCCGTTCCAGCGATTCGCACGATTTTTCCGTTCCGCACACACCGGCGGCCCAGTCACAGCTTCCCAATTCAACCCAATCCGATACGGCCTCACCCCATGCGATAACCGAACAAACCCGTTCCTAACTGCACTGCCACTGTGCAACGCCGTCATCGCACCGCCACGACCAAAACACTCATCAGGACTGCTTCCCGTGGATTCATTTGCTCGAGCATTGGGTTATAGTTGGAAGTGTTACCGATCCGAAGGAATTCAACGTAACAAGACGGGAGAATAGGATAATGCCAATGGGCTCCCGACCACGACACAGACACGCCTTACCGTGCGTGTCACATCGCTATTATTTACCCCCGCTCTGGCCTCTTCTGAAAAGGGCCCTCAACCGGCGTGTGCACCGAACGTGGCGTGAGATCTGCACCCGCGGACTGCGCTCACCCACGCCGTCACCGTTCAATTACCGGGACTCCTGACCCAGCATAGATGCTGTGACGCAGCATGCCAACCCATGACAATCCCGAGCGCTCCTTCACTGGAGCGCCAGTTAAATTCAGCAGCGGGTCGACTCAGGGACCGACGAATACTCGTCCCTGGTCACGAGGGCCTTCCCTCGTTGCAACTACTCCGAAACGTCACGGTCCAGATCCGACTCCAGGTCCGCCAGCAGCTCGCTGCGGCCCACTTTCGCAGGGGCTTGTATTTGACGCGGAGCTTGCTGCCGCATCTCGGCAATTTCCGCATATTCGTGGCGATTCAGCGGGTCACTCGCCCAGCTATCCCATTGCATCAGCGTCTCAGCGTTGAAGGCCATGCCCACCTCATTGTGGACATACCAATCAGCCGCCTCCTGAGTGGATGACTGAGCCCGACCTGATTCCCCAATTTCCTTGTGCATGATTCCCCTCCTGACGCTCCAATCCTTGCTCCTCGAAAATCGAGTGCAATGTATTCAGACCCCCGGGTACGGTTGCGTTGCGGGTGTGGCTTCAGCCGTCCATCGCTGGCTCCTCACGCATGACCTTCAACGTCATCCCCTTATTTAAGATCTCGCACACACAGCCCCATCGCCTGGCGAATCCTCCGGCGCAGCCGTTACGGCAGCGCACTCCAGCGCCACCCTGATGGGAAACCATTCGTGAGCACTTTTGACGGACGGGTAGTCGAAACCCGACATCTGCCGGGGCGACTTAGGGTCCACTTGCCAGAATCAATCGCACCGGCTAGGGCCTTTTCGGGCCCCCGCCCCGTTGCAGCGCCAGCATGACGACCACACACAACTTCTCACACACCGAAGTCAGGTCACATCATTGTGCGACTTGACACTCGCCCTCATTTACCGAAGCAACCCAACGCCCTGTTGCAAACGACAGGACTCACAGCCAGTGAGGAATGCACTGAGCCTCACTCATCTCCAGTGCAAACACTTCACACCGCTCAGACACACACTCAACACCCCAGGACAGACAGGCTCCCCGGTAAGGCGACATGAGCTCAGTCACGTAACACGTTGTGTTCTTCACCAGCTCATAGGTCAGTAAGGCGTAGACCTGAAACTCCAGGTAGCCCCCGAGCCCATCGACGATCCCACACGAAGCCACACTGGAATATTCCCGGCCCAGACGCAACATCGCGTCCTTGTGCGGCGGCCAGACTTCAAAAAAGACCTTGAAATCGATCAGCACCCGTTGCGAGAAATCGAACCCTTCCGCGCGCAACTTACGCAGGCCATCCCCGTGAGCGTCGTGGGGCCAACGTAGAGCGGACTCCTTCAGGTCGCAGTCCGAGTGAGCCACAGCGCGGCGAAGACAATCCAATGCAGCACCTTTGAGTGAAGTGACCTGAATGATTCGGTTGCCGGCCCGTCGGGGCGAAACGCCCGTTACAGGCTTAGCCTGCAGGGTTTACAGTGATCGAATGACGGTTACGGATCTGGAGATTTGAAGATTTTTTGAATCTCGAGTTTCCGGTCCATATGAGCCCCCCGGGTGATCCGGCCGTTCGCCTGAAGGAGGCTCTTCCAGAGCATCTGCCCCCACGGCTCGTTTCATCTCACCTTTCACTTCATCTCCTTGAATCCAAGGGGTCAAGTCCCCCATTTGAGGCCCTGGCTCGACTCAGTCACGCCCCAAATGTACTACCGGTACCCATTTCTACTTACAAGTAAACCCGCCATTCGCCAGTGAAATCCCGACTTTCCCGGTCCGAAGAAACTTCACTGTGAGGGCCCGATCATCACGGGAATAGCGCGTTCCTGTCCAGTACCAAAACATACTGCAGTGCAACGTCGGCAACTCATCAGGAGTGCATAACACGCGCCCCACGTTCCCGTCGGATGACCCGCAATAACCCAACAGCCCCTGCAACTCAGTTATAAGTGTAGGTGCGACTGTGTGTGTTGGTGCGACCGATTCTCCCCCGGACCATGACACAAATCACAACACCCGACGCCCGTTTTGCGCCCCGGGCCGACTTGTAGTATCCCGGCCCTCGAGGCGCGGGTTTGAAGCCCCAAGTCACGGCCGTCATAAACATGTTGCATAGCAATCATCGCAGTCTCCCCGTCAGGAGTTGAGGTCAGTGTCAACTCGAGTCCTCCCCAGGCATCCTCCCTTGGGCTCCGAGCCGCCCTCACCCGAGGTCGAGCTCGACTGGCTCCTCCAGATCAGCGCGCTGGGAGCTGCCGCGAAGACCCAGCGACATGACCGCATGGCTGACATGATGAGCGCCTCCGTAGACCATCTCGGCTGTGCGGCGGGCGCGCTCCTCATTCCGCACAGGCGTCTTCGACTCATCCAAGTCTCCCATCGAGTCCATTCGCGCTGGGCCGAAGAGGAGCTTCGTCGTCTTGAAGTCCTTTGCATGGATTCCATTCGGCGCACGAATCACTTCTCACTCCAGAATCAGGGGCCTGGGAGACAACTCGTCGTTCCTGCTGGCGCGGAAGCGAGCGCAAGCCCCGGAGCCCTGGTGCTCCTTCGTTCGGTGGACGACCCGGAATTCACCTCACTTCATCTGATCCTCGCCAGACATCTGGCCTGTCATTTCAACCGACTGCTCGAGGCCGACCTCGATCCGGCCACAGGCCTCTACACCAGGCTCGGTCTCCAACAACATGTTGAGCGGGCCGAGCCAGGCGCCGGCACACACACCGTCCTGTGTATTGACATCGACCGCCTTCACATGATCAACAAGGTCGGCGGTTTCGAGGCTGGAGACGCCGTCATCAACCATGTTGCCCGGCTTCTACGCGAGCCTCCCGTGGCCTCAGATGCTGCCGCGGCCCGCATTTGCGGCAATGAGTTCGCGCTGGTGCTGCCGGATACCAACACCGACGCCGCCGAACTGACAGCGAGAGCGCTGCAGCGACTCGCCGCAGGCCTGGCGGATCACTCTTTGGCGCAGCAGCCGGTGTTCCTGAGTTGTGGCATTGCCTCGTTTGGCGATCCCAGAGAGTTTCAACGCGGCCTGGTACTGGCTGAGCTTGCCTGCCAGACCGCGAAAGATCGCGGCCGGGACCGCGTGGAGGTTTACCGAGACAACGATGCTTCCATGATCCGGCGCCATACAGACATTGTCGCCCTCCAGCAATTACGCGAAGCCATGCACGAGGATCGCCTGACACTGTTCGCCCAGAGAATCATGCCGCTGCGTCGGCAGCAGGAGGCGGGTGGCTATGAGCTTCTCCTGCGCGTGGTAGACCGGCCGGACGAAAACAATGCACCGGGCGCACTGCTGGCCGTCGCGCTGCGTACGGGACTGGCGCCCGAGCTGGATCTCTGGGTCATTGAGCAAGCCATCTCCGCGGCGCGTCCCCATCTGCCGGTACTGCTGGCGGCCAACGTGTCGCTCTCCATCAACCTCGCGGGCCCCTCCCTGACGGATGACAAGTTCCTGGAACGTGTCCGCGAGCTGATCAGCGTTTCAGGCATACCCCCCAGGCTGATCCTGTTCGAGGTGACCGAGACCGTTGCCCTGCTCAGTCTCACCAAGGCAGTCCAATTCATCCAGGAGCTCCGCTCACTCGGCTGCCGTTTCGCGCTCGATGACTTCGGCACCGGCGTGAATTCCCTCAAAAACCTGACCAACCTTCCCGTAGACCGCGTCAAGATCGACGGCAGCTTTGTGTCCGACATCCTGACGAACCGTCAATCCGCGGCCATTGTGCGCGCGATTGTGACTCTGGCTCGAGACCTTGGCATCGATACCGTGGCCGAGTACGCGGAAACAGAGCCCATCGTCCAGCGCTTGCGCGAGCTGGGGGTCGAGTACGCCCAGGGCTACGGAATCGAGAAGCCGCGTCCCGTCGCGCACGTTTTTGCTACATTGCGGGACCACATGGGCAACCCGATCGCAGTGCCCTGACTCTTTGCACTCCAAATCATGTTGCATTGCGTAATCGACTGAAGCTCTGTGCGGTAGAACAGTGAGTGTGGCTAACACAACAATGTTGATCCAGAACACACTGGCGTTGCGCCATCTGTGGGACAATTGCCACAACCTGCTACGCTCCCGGAGCGCTCAATCATGTCTCAGTCGCAGCGTTTGTGTGGATGTGAGCTGACGGTCCGTGATGTTCAGCGCGTCGTCACCGAAAATGAGAAGGATCTTCCTGCCACTCTGGTTTGCGCTCGTGGCGGTCCTGTTTCTGCCGACGGTCCGCGCACAGACCCTCGTGGTGATCGTCAATCCTGCCATCGGAGTGCAGCACCTGAGCCGTCGCGAGGTGCTCGATATTTTTCTGGGGCGCTATCGCACGTTTCCGTCGGGAGCGTCCGCCTTACCGATCGACCTGGATGTCAATTCCAACGAGCGCAAGCAGTTCTACCAGTTGCTCGCGCACAAGGACTCTTCGGACATGGGCTCCTATTGGGCGCGGCTGACCTTTTCCGGAAAGATATCCCCACCCTTTGCAGTATCCGACACACGCATGGCCCTGGATATTGTTGCAAACAATCCAAACGCCATCGCCTACGTCGATCGCACGGCGGTTGATGGACGTGTGCGGATCGCGCTTGAAATTACTCCTTAAACGCTTGACGCGGTGTTTCGACGCACGCGTGCGAGGCAGTATCGTCACGCGCACGACGCTGGCCATTCTGATGCCGGCTATGATCCTGGGCCTCACCTTCGCATCATTCGTTTCAATGAGCGTCGAGCGCGGTGAGCAGCAACGGGCGCAGATCCGACTGCAACAGTTGCTGTTGACCGTGGAAAGGACTGCGCAAATCGCCTGTTATTTGAACGATGCCAGGTTGGCCGACGAAATCGCGCACGGTTTGATCAGCAACCGCGCGGTCTCGGGAGTGACGATCACCTCCGGCACGCTCACCCTGTCTCACATCGACAACTCATCGATACATCGGCAGGACGGACCGAGCGTGCTGATCTCCAGACCGATCAACTCCCCTTTCGACCCGCACGAAGTGGTGGGGAACATCTCGCTGCGGGTGGATCATGGCGAGATACGCGCGGAAGCCGCCAGTTACAGTCGCGCTTCGACCCTCGCAATGTGCCTCGAAGTCGTGCTGGTCGCGGCCACCGTGGCCATTGCCGTTTATGTCTTCTCCACGCGCCCGATCAAGGCTGTTTCCAACGAGCTCCATCGGATCCGTTCGGATCCCGGCGCGCGCCTGAACGTCCCCGCCCGCAACCGATTGGATGAGATTGGAACGCTGGTGACCGACGTCAACGACCTGATTGCGAGCCGCGAGGAAGTCCTGGCGGCAGAGCGTCAACTTCGCATGGAGCGCGAGGTGGGCGAGCGCAAGTTGCGATTGATCTTTGAGAAATCCGAGAGCGGCCTGTTCGTGTTGGATAACTGCGGCATTCTGGAGTCCTGGAATCCCGCGTTCGTTCGCCTCTTGCACCTGGCACCCACGCAGCTTCCGCGATCAGGCGCGACATGCTTGCAGCAACTCCTCCCCAGACACGCAGCCGACCTCGGACGACTCATCCGCCAGTGTATGTCGACGGGTCAACCGTATGACGTCGATCTGGAACTGCGCACTCCCGGGAGCACGCACCCGGCATGGATCGGCGTAGCCCTGAATCCGATCGGGCCGACCACGCTTCAGGGCGTCGTGAATGACATCACGCAACGCAAGCAGGATGAGCTTTCGGCCAGGGAGTTAGCGAATCTCGCAACCCAGGACACACTGACGGGGCTTCTCAACCGCAGGGGCCTGGATATGAGTTTGGGCTGCGCCTTCTCGCGGCAGGCGGCTCCCGAGATCGCTCTCCTGCAGATTGATCTGGACTACTTCAAGGCGGTCAACGACGCCCATGGACACCAATGTGGCGACCAGGTGTTGCGTCATGTGGCCCGGATCCTCGAGCGCAATGCCCGCCGCGGCGACCCGATCGCACGTCCCGGCGGTGACGAGTTCGTTGTCGTACTGTTGGGCCTGTCCGAACGGTCCAAGGCCGGGCAGATTGCCAGCACGATGATCGCGGAAATCCAACAGCCCATCCAACTGGGCGACCACACTGTTCAGATCGGCGCCAGCATCGGCATCGCATTCGTGCTGCCCGAGGGAGACTCCCCGGAGGCGCTCCAGCTTCGTGCTGATGCCGCCATGTATAACGCCAAAAGAGCGGGCCGCGGCCAGGTGTGTCTCATTCAGACACCCGCGCAATCTGCGGCCGATGTCGCGGCATGACCCGCTTCGCATCACTCATTCGGGTTGCACCGGCCGAAGTTGGTTCGGTGCAGTCCTCCCTTGGAGGTTCGATGATCCCCCTTCCCTATTGGCCGTCCGTCCAGGCGGGCCCGATCTCGCGGCTGTTCCGGCCGGCTGCGCTGGCCACTGTGGCCGCAGGAGCGCTGCTGCCATTACCACGGGACGCGACAGCGGCCGATGCGGTTCCGGACGGAGCTGTAGTCACAGGAACCCACATCAGGGGTAGCGCCGATTCCGCATTCCCCATCACGATCTACAACCGGGATGTCATCGAGAGCTCCGGGGCCAGTACCCTCCAGGAGTTCATTCAGACCATCCCCCAGAATTTCAACGGAGGCGCCTCGGAAAACACGGTCGGGTCCATCGCAGGAGGGGGCAATGCGACCAACAAAGTGGAGGCCACCGGCGTCAACCTGCGCGGGCTCGGCAACGACTCCACTCTCGTGCTCCTCAACGGTCATCGAGTCGCACCGGGCAACACCGAGGGCAACTTTGTCGACCTGTCGATGATCCCGCTCTATGCCGTAGAGCGTGTAGAAGTCGTGACGGATGGCGCCTCGGCCATCTATGGCTCGGACGCGGTGGGAGGTGTGGTCAACATCATTCTGGGCCGCAATCTCGACGGCGCAGAGACCCGAGCCCGCTACGGCCGAGTAACCAGTGGGTCCACCACGCAGAAGCAAGTCGGTCAGACTTTCGGCCATGGCTGGGACACGGGCTCCGTGCAGTTGATTTATGACTACCTGGATCGGACGCCCTTGAATGCCAGCAACCGCAGCTACACCCAGTCGGCGCCCGAGCCCTTCATGTTGCTTCCCGAGCAGGTGCGCCACGGCGCGTTCTTTTCCGTGGAAGACGCGGTGAGCGACGCTATTCAACTTCTCGCGGAAGGAACCTGGTCGCATCGTTCCACTGACAATGTCCGGACGCTGTTCGACGTTCCCGAGCGAACCAGCTCAGTCATCGAGACCTACAGTGCCAGCGGCGGAGCGCGCGTCGAACTTCCGCACGGAGCACAGTTGGAACTCACAGGGTCGTATACGGCGAGCAACACCCACCATACCTTCGTTCCTGACGGCACGACCGATCTTGAGTCCGATGAAAAGGCCAGATCACAGATTCTCTCGATCGACGCAAAGTTGGATGGCAAGGCGTTTTCCCTCCCGGCCGGCGACGTGCGGTACGCCGTCGGTGCCCAGTTCCGGCGCGAGGAGTTCGACTACACCGATCGGCTCGCCCGGTCCGAATTCGATCCCGCCCGCCGCGTCGGAGCGGCATTTGCCGAGTTTCGCGTACCCCTGGCAGGACCTGCCGATGGCGCCGCTTCCGCTCACCGGCTCGAGTTGACCCTGGCGGATCGTCTGGAGCACTACAGCGAGTTTGGATTCACCAACAACCCACAGGTCGGTCTCATCTGGCGCCCGTTCGCTGTAGTCAAGGCTCGCGCCACCTATGGCACATCCTTTCGCGCCCCGCTCCTGAATGATCTCAACCCCGTCCCGTTTGAGGTCGTCCCGCTTCCCGAGCCCGATCCCATGACCGGAGGCGTCACCAACACCCTGAGCGTCTTTGGCGGCAATCCCGACTTGAAACCCGAAAGGGCCCGAATCTGGACCGCGGGCCTGGACTTCACCCCCCACGCCGAGCCGGATTTCCGTGCCAGCGCCACGTACTACGATATCAGGTTCACCGACGTCGTCACCGACCCCGAATTCAGTGTTGACCTCATGAACGTATTGAGCGAAGAGGCGATCCTGGGTCCCACGATCATCCAGAGAAACCCTTCCACGGCCCGCATCCAACAACTCGCCGCGTCACCCAACTATGCCAACCTGTTCGGCATTGACCTCACCACCATCGGCGCAATCTTCGATTCCCGTGTGCACAACCTCTCCATCGAGCGCACGAGAGGCCTCGATCTCGACGGCTCGTGGGCCGCCCAGACAGCCCTCGCCAACATCGAGCTGGGACTGAACGGCACCTACATCTTTCGATTCGACACCCAGTTCACTCCGAACGCGTCCACGGTCTCCATCCTGAACACCGTCTACAACCCGGTCGATCTCCGCATGCGGGCCAGGGCGATCATCCGGCGCGGCAGCCTGACTTTCGCCTCGTTCGTCAATTTCACCGACTCCTATCGGGAGAATGCGACCAGCTCCACGCGCCAGGTCCCCTCGTGGACCACCCTCGATGCGACCCTCAAGTACCTCTTCAACAGTGAGCATGGCCCGCTGGCCGACGCATCCGTCCTGATCTGCGTAACGAATCTGCTGAACCGAGCGCCGCCATTTGTTCCGAACCCCGTCTTCGGCGTCAATTTCGATGGCGCCAATGCCAATCCCCTCGGACGGTTCTTGTCCATACAACTCTCCAAGCGGTTGTAGGGGAATCAGGCGAACCCTTCGGATCAGGCCGCCACTGCCCGCGCCGACCGGGTACCGTTGCGCGCCCAGACTTCGGCCGCGATGCAGGCCAGCAGCGGCAACAAGTGCTCCTCCCGAAAGGATTGCCCCTGAACGATATAGGGCTCCAGCTCCCGACGCACAATGACTCCAGCCCGCGCCAGAATACCGTCAAGCAGTAACTCACGCACAAATGGACCGCTCTGACGGATCATCTCCGTGGCGTGCGAGACGATGGATCCCTTGTCGCGTCGTCGCAGGATGTTAGAGGGCACGTGCTCCGCGAAAGCCTCCCGAGCCAGGCCGCGCTCGCGTCCTCCCCGAAGCAACAGGTAGGTGGGCGTCTGCAGACAGACTTCCATCAGCGGCTGTGAAAGCAAGGGATGATGTTGAGGCGCATGCTCCAGCCCCGCGATGGGCCTGTGCCGATTCACGACTTCCGCAAGAAAGCGAATTTGCAGCTGCTTTCCACGAGGAAGGTCTTCCGCATCGGCGGCCCAAGGATGCGACACGTATTCGTCGACATGACCCGGCAGTGCTCCGGAATCGACAAAACAACACGTCCGCGCCAAAGACCCGGCGAGGGGTGTTCGTCTGCGAGAGAAAGCTGACTTCAACACAAACCAGTAGGGTTGCCTGGACAAGCGCGCCGCATCCCGAACCGCGGCGATAAACCCGGGCCGCAGGCCTTGCGTATCCAGAAAGTCAGCGGCACTCCAGGCTTCCGTGGTCTGCAGAAAAATATGATCGCCGCCTTGCCCCGTCCACAGTGCGCGCGTCCCCGTCTCTTTCGCGATACGGTTGATCAGCTCGATCTCGAGCAGGCGAAACAGCGCGGTCACCGCAGGCTTCGAGGTTCGCGGTGCCCCGAGCAGCCGAGAATCAAAACAATCTGCCGCCGAGCCCATCGGTACCTCGATCAGCGTGATCCCGGCACGGTCCGCAGCCGCTCTCGCGTACTCGCGCTCATCCTCGTTAGGCGCGGCCCCGTATTGATTGAGGCCTGTGATTTTCGGACGGCCCGGTGCGCGACTCAAACAACCCAGAACCACGGCGGAGTCAAAGCCCCCTGACAGAGCGTGCAACATCGGGTCGTAGCTGCGAGCCCAGGCATCGATGCAGTGTTGAGCGACTCCCCGGACCGCCGCGACCGCATCCTCATATCGATCGATCCACCGCCGGCGACAGATCTCGCGCGGGTCCCATAGGGCCGTCTGACACCCGGATCCCCCCTGCACCCTCAAGCGCTCTCCCGCCAGAACCTCACGAATCTCCTTGAATGCACAGGCCCGCACTTGCGACTGACTCGAATAAATGAATGCCGCCAGGTACTCCCAATTCACCGTCGGCTCCGGCAGCTCCAGAGGCTCCAGGTCGTTGATATCCGCAAACACGATCGTGACGTCCCGAAACTGCCTGTGATAGCAGGGAACCTTTCCCGAACAGTCCCGTAGCGCGTACCCACACCGCGCTTCCCGGTCAACCAGCAGCGCCACGTAGCCACCCCAGAAATTCCGGACCAGGTGCTGTCCCCCCGTCCGGATGATCTCCCGGGTGGTGCGCTCATCGATCTGCTCGACGCAATCCAGGCAAGGCTTCGAGAGGTCCCCCGAGAACAGCTTCCCCAACACAACGCCAGACTCTTCCGGCAACACGTAGGGACGCAAGCTCGGATCGGCCGGTGCCAACGCGAAAACACTGGCACCGTCAGTCATCAGCAGGGCCGCCCACCGAGCCGGACTCGCGAGCAATCGCTGTTTCAACTGCGCCGCGGTTGCGCTCGCCGCACTGTCATCCGCGTTCCACAGCAGTGCCAAAAAAGGGTACATGCCATCTAGACAGACATGATCGGAGTGAAAGCCGCCACGCGCTCGACCGTGTCATTGAGCACGACGTTGCCCGACTGGACCCAACAGTGAGCCTCGAACGGATCGGCCGTCACACCAAACACCCAATCCGGAAAGACGCCGAAGCGCGCCAGAAAATGGATGAGCGCCAGAGAGTCGAAAAGACAAAGATACGAGCGAGGATAAAACAAACGCAGCCCCTCGAAAACCGACACCAGCGATCGGGCTCGCTCAAATTGCGACAGACCCGCGCGGCCGACGAAGCGACTCTTACGGACCCGCACCGACTCGACCGTGAGTTGAAAGGGCTGCCGGCGCAGCTCCCGGGATGCACGCGCCGAGGCGGCAAAAAAGGTTGCCGCATGAATGCAGGTCAATATCCGCGAGCGCGCTCGTGTATCGGGCTCGACCTCTTCGGTCGGGAGTGGATAAACCGTGGAGAGCGCGTCCTTGGTGTGGTCTGACCGCTCACTCAGAATGCCCCGACTCAATAAGTCATTCGCCAGCGCGCTCGCATCCTCCGATGCCGCTGCTGCAGCGCGTCCATCGGGCTCCGTAGCATCCCGCCACCCCTTGAGCCAGGGCCCCAGTGCCTCGAACTGCGACCGATCGACGCAGAGATATTGATCCCGCTGGACATCCAGAACGACCCAATGCCTCTTCCCCCGGCACAGGAAGACATGGGGCTGCAGAAACAGCGGTTGGACCACACCCAAATCGGCCGGCTCTAAGACGAGTAATGCGCGGCACAATGCTGCCGCGCATTAACTTCCGTCACCGCGAGCGTGCTCAACTTTTGGGCGTAAACCCAATTTCCACGCCACGGAAGAATCCCTTGGTTTCCACCGAGACGGGTCCCATTTCCACCAACTTGGCCGCTTCCATGCTGCGAACGCTCTGTGCATCCTTCGCTTCCGCCGAAGAGTCTTTCAGTTCGATCAGCTTGCGAGTATCCATCAGGCGCCTCGATATGTTGTAAGAAGTATTATGTTAGTGCCCATGTTGGATACTGCCCACGCACTCATCTTATGTCAAGGCCAGGAGTCCCTGCAGACAACCTATGGACTCCTTAGTGACATAGCGCGCTGGGTCCCTTACGAAGAATCCACTCCGCACGCGCTGTGGCTCACGTGTTGGATTCAACAAACGCCTGAAGCTGCCCCTTGCTGAGACTCCCAACATGCGTAGCGGCAGGCTCACCGTTCTTGAACAACATCAAGGTCGGGATGCCGCGAACGTGATAGCGAGTCGCGATCGCCGGATGCTCATCAATGTTCAACTTCACCACGGTCAACCGGTCCGCGTACCGCGCCGCCGACTCCTCAATGATCGGCCCAATCATCCGGCAGGGCCCACACCACTCCGCCCAGTAATCCACCAACACCGGTTTTGAAGACTTCAGTACGTCCGCCTCGAAAGACTGTTCAGTAACGGGCTTCGTGATCTGGCTCATCTACGCACTCCAGTTTGTGTAAAAGAGCCACCACCCTATTACCCCGCCGACCGGGAATAAATCCCCTATAATGAAATGATTATTCAGATTCCTGAGTAATCAAAAGTGGACAAGCTCCAGGCCATGGCCCTATTCGTGCGAGTGGTAGACACGGGCGGGATTGCCCGCGCCGCCGACAGCCTGGGCATTCCCAGCGCCACCGCGACAACGCTAATTCAGAAATTAGAAACATCCCTCGGCGTAAAGCTGCTCAATCGCACAACGCGACGAGTCACGGTCACGCCGGACGGCACCGCCTACTACGCACGCGCCAAAGGAATTCTCGCGGAGGTCCGGGACGCCGAGGAAGCCTTGTCTCAGCGCACGTCAGCTCCACAAGGTCGGATACGCGTCGACGCCCCGACGCTCATTGCCCGCTCTGTAATCGTCCCCGCCTTACAGCACTTCTTTGCTCAATACCCTGGGATCGAATTGGCCCTCGCCTGCAACGAGCGGCATTTCGACCTCGTTGCCGAAGGGGTCGACTGCGCGTTGTGGATCGGAGAGATTGACCAGGCGAATCTGGTCGCCCGTCGTGTTGGATTCCTGTACTTCGCCACGTGCGCCTCCCCCACCTACATCGCCGCACACGGTCTGCCCGCTCATCCCCGAGAGCTCGCCCAACATCGTTGCCTCAACCACTTCTCCCCCCGAACGGGAGAAACCGTTGAGTGGGTTTTCTCAAAGGATAGCGAGCGCGTGCGCGCCGTATTTCCGGGCAATCTTGCCCTGGAGGATGAGAACAGCTACGTCACCGCCGCCGAAGCTGGACTCGGGATCGCCCAAATGCCGGCCTTCGTAGTCAAAGAGGCCATGGAACGCGGAGCCCTCGACCTGGTGCTCACCGAGTGGTTTCCAGAGCCAGCACCCCTTCACGTGGTCTATCCCCAGAGCCGCCACCTTTCCCGACGCGTGCGCGTGTTCGTTGACTGGCTTGCCGCCCTAATCAGCGAGCACGACGGAATCCAACTCCGGTCGACGTTACCCCATTCGAAAACCAAGTAGGCTCCGAACGCGACGCCGCGGCTCGTCCAAAACTTCATCGTATTAGAGCTCATCGGGCCCAGTGCCGCTGGCTATAGTCGCGACTCGTCCATCACTCCTTCGCAGCTCACCGGCCTGGCGTCACGCGACCCGCCGCGGCCACGAATTCTCACCCCCCCTCCCCTCCCCCACCTTCCTTATCCAGCAACTCCTGCTCGAGCGCCGCGATCCGAACATGCGCGGCATACAACTGCCGACGCAGGAGTTCCGCACTCTCGAGCGCGCGCGTGGCCTGAGCGGCAAGCGGCTCCAGCGCACTGACCCGCTGACGAAGCTGATCGACTTCCTGCGCCCACCGAGCCTGATGCACCTGCTCCCGATACTCAGAAAGTTGCGCACTCTGACGCAGAGAGCTGAGCTCACTTTCGAGTTTGGCCTGGTCGACATTCGCCCTGTCCGTCACCGCAGGCGCCGCCGGCCGCGGGCGAGCCTGAGCTAACAGACGATAGATCCGAGCCACACCCCCACTACATCCATAACGCTCACGCAATGCTGCACGCAGCGCCGCCCCCGACGGCAAGCAATCCCCATGAGTGAGTTCTTCTATGAGACTCCTAACTGTTAGGTCGTTGACGTGTGGCGGATACATGCCGACAGTATAAACCGGAAGCGGAAAGCTTTCCGCTTGAACTGCAGGAGACTTCACATAGTCCCCGTTGAACCTGAGATTTGAGACTATCAATCTCATACAAATCAATCACTTATAATCCGTAATGTTCCACAAAGTGTTCCACGAGCGCCCCCCTTCCGTCGGTTGCCCTACCGACGGCCGTTGCACTCCCTCACTCCGCTAGCTCCAGCCCCTAACATCCCAACAAACCACAGCCCTTCTCGCTCCTGTGTTGAGTTTGTTTCGCAGACCAAAACAATCTGAGCTCAGTGAGCCCGCTGTCCCACACGAGTGCCGATTCCACACCGTTTTTCTTTCCCAATCATTCGCACAACCCATCGGCCTTCAGGCCGTGATGGCTTTACTAGTTAATACCTCCAGAAATAAATCCTTCTTTGTTATGCCGCGCTGCAGGCCTCGTGTGAAGACGCGACGCTCAGGCTTGGCGCGCCGAGCGAGTTTGGCGCGCTAAGTGATCGAGCCCAGTTCGGCGGCATCCGATGAGGGCGCGTCCAGGATCCCTCACGGATCTTCTTCACCGCGATATTGAGCGCATGCAGAGGACTAAACCGGCGCAATGCCCCCGCCTCGATGGACCACACGACCTGCCGCACCAGCTCCGGAGCCGCAGTACAGGAAGTGGCGGATTGGATGTCCCGCTTCAATCGGGCGATGTGGAACAACGAGAGCTGGCGCTTCGGGGTATTCGCGGCTGGACGTGCGGGCGGAGTTCTCGAGCCGTGCGGTGGGCCGGCGCTAGTCAATGCAGTCCAGCGACCCGGTGAGCCAGGACTGTGAGATGCACTAGCGTCCGCAGCCAGTGTGGCCAGAGTCGCTTCCAGAAAGGCGCGTTTCTCGGTAGAGACCTTCGAGTCAGAGTCGAATGCCATAGTCGGCCGGTGCAGTCGCAGTGCGCTGTGGTAAGCGTCACGCTCGGTTGCCGATAGCAGCGAAGTGATTTCGGCAATAGCCCTGGCGCGATCGCGGCCGGTCAGAGCGGTGGGCAGTGAGGCCTGCCGTTGCGCGGAAGTGCAAGCAGGGTTGAGCAGCGGCAGCTCAGCGGACGGTGTTGCCGTATCGGTCGGATCACCCGAGAGCGGATTAGAGGCCGGCAGTGGGTCGCCCCCGACTGAGTTGCCAGCGGGTTCTGCAGATCTCTCAAACTCGTTGGGTACCGGGGAGCGCGCCGACAAAGCCGTGGCTTCGCTATCGTCAGATTCTGTTGCTGCAGTTCTCTCAACCCCCCGATGGCTCAGTGAGTGTGGCGCCATGCCGCTGTTCGGCACGCCTTCGCTAGACCCCCCGGAGCTAGCCGACGAAAGCACAGATTCGCAAGGCCCTACAGAAGGCACTACGGATTCCCGGGCCACAGCGGATTCGCCAGCCCCGGAATCGCTCTGCTGCAGTGCCCTCCCCGCCTCCGCTACCTGGCTCGGCGAACATTGCGTGCTGTTTGATACGTGGATGGCTCGCTGCTCCGCCTCCCCCGCCTGGCTCGATTCAGTCGGTTGCCTGCGATTGGGATAACGATGCAATGCCTGCAGAAGCTCCGCGGGAATGCGGACCTCAGTCACCGCGGTCGCTTGCTGAAACGGATTGGCAGGATCGCGGCCCGGATCAGTTCGCCGGACACACCCCAGTCGCACGAGGCACTGATACGCCCGTGTCACCGTCGACACATCAAGATCGCATTCCTGGGCGACGCGCCGTAGTGGAATTTCCGAGCACCAGTCGCCACGTTGTTGCCCCTCCTGCCAATGCAGCCAGAAGACCCGTTCGGCGGACGCAGGAACATTCTTCGACCACAGCCATCTCTCCAATGGCTTGGGTCGAATAGTGAAATACTTGTCCCGAACGAGCCGCACACGGGGATCGTGCGGCCTCGCATTTCCAAAAGGCATGACTTCTCCCTCGCCCTTACAGGCGCTAAGCAAAAAATTGCCGAATCGAGGGAGAAGGCGCTTGACGCGCCAGAACGGGGTGCTTAACCTTGAAGTGCTAGGTTCTTGGTTGAGCCCGCGTTTCCCGCGACTCGATCTTGACTAAAGAAAGGCCCCTTTTAAGGGGCCTTTTTTATTTCAGAGGCGGCATACGGTTCTCCTCTTTGCGTTGTTGGGTAGAGCGAAGGCAGGTGTCCTCCGCTGTACGGACTTGAGGTGCCCTTTCAGGCGGCCTCGCAGCCGGTAAAAAGTTGTCGAACCCCAGACCCATTTGAACGCGTTCAAATACGGTGCGGGCCGGGCGGTTGGCGTCGGGCCCACCGGCTGTACTCGTCATTTGAACGAGTTCAAATGAGGCGTGTATGAGGCACTCGCCACAGGTCTCCCTGGGGCTACTCCGCGTTAGAACGCGTTCAAACGTGCACAGCGCCGGCTCTCGGATGCTGGCACCCGCGCCCCTCTCTCCAGCGCCGCGGCACCTCGTCATTTGAACGCGTTCAAATACGCGCTTGGAATCGAGGCGCTCGATCCCCCTGACTCCCCATCCCGGACCAGAGCGACCTCCCACGAGTGGCATCAATTGAACGCGTTCAAATTGCCGCACGAGGTGAAGGCGCTCGACCACCCGGGGCCTGCCCCAGCATTGCCGACCGAGATCGCGTTCCAGTGACTCGACCATTTGAACGCGTTCAAATGGCAGGGCGTCTTCACACCGTGCTACAGACCCACCTCGGGTTACCGAGCCGCCACCCCCGGTTGGTGCACCGAGCGCAGACTGGTCCGAGACGCTGACCTTGGAGGGATTCGACTGAACCGCAGGCGAGACCCCGAAAGACTCGAACCACGCATAATTGGCATCCCCAGAAACGCCAAACCCCGGCAGGGCCGGGGTTTGAAATGTCGAAGCGGGGAGGGTTGTAGATCTGGGGACGATCATGTTCCGCCCCCCTTGAGTCGCTCACGCACTCGGCGCTCAGCCAACTCGAGAATCTCTTCAGTGATCTCCCGCTGTGCTTTCTTATCGAGCTGATAGAACTTCAACGTAAAGCGTCCATCCCGTCGCTGCAGTCGTAGCGCGACGCGCCCATCAATCTTGATCGCCTGCTCGCGAGAAGGTGAGCCGCGACTCTCTTTAGTCGCCTCCCCACTCGCGATCAACGCGCGAGCCACCGTACCCGCATCGGGACGCGGGCTGGTGTTCGCCAAACGCAGAGCGACTTCCTCGACCTTCGCGGGATGCGCTTTCAGCGCCTTCACCAGATCGTGGGACCAGCGCACGGCGATATCGCGAGGATCACTAAACGCCGCAATGACGGAGGAGGGCAGCTCGGCGATCTGCAGGTACTTCGTGACGGTAGCGTCACTGACCCCAATCGCGGTGGCCAGCTCTCCCTGCTCAGCGAACACGCCGCCAGAGAGCCACTGCCGGAACATGGTGCCTTTCTCAAAGGCCGAAAGGTCCGCACGCTCCTCGTTCTCGCGATACATCTTCAATACCAGATCGCGGGACTCGGAAGCCTTGCCATCGGCCAAGGCGAAAATCGGAAAGCCGCCTTCGGTTTCAGCATCCAGAACCAGGCAGGCCCGATGCCGCCGATGGCCCGAGACGATCTCGAAATCAACGCTCGGATCACCCGTCACGGGACGTACCCGAATGGGCTGCTCCTGGCCGTGGGTGCGCAGGCTGTCTTTCAGCTCGATGAACTTCGGATCGCTCTCGAGAAACGCGCGCTCATGCCGATTGATGAACTCGGTGGCGCGAACCCGCTTGGGATCCAGGCGCAGCACCAGCATCCCGGCGGCACGCTCGGCTTTCAGCCGTTGGTTCTCTTCCCGCAGACCCTCAGCAAGCCGCTGCCCGGCCTCGGCCACATAGGGCTTAGCGCCCGGCAAACTCGGCAGGCGAGGGGAGGGAGCCTGGCTGGCTTTCGCTAAAATTGCGCGGTGAATGTCGTCCGTCTTAGACATAGAGCCTTGAGGTCAACACTCCTTAATTGACTGCCGTAAGCGCTTCGGTCATCTCGACCTTCGGGGCGCGTACGCTTTGTTCTGTGGACTGTCGCTCCCACACACTGCGAATCGCCTGCGCGATTTCGCCGTTTACGTCGTTCATCGCTTCCAGCGCGCGCTCAAACGCGCGGCGGTCGCCCTCGTATTTCGCGCTCTCTTCGGCATGGTCTACTTCGTAGAGCGTCAACAAACGAGGGCCCAGCTTCTCCAACACCACCGTCTGCAGCATGGCGTGCGTGAAGGTGTCGGACAGGAAGCTACGAATCCAGGAGCTGATCTTTTGATGAATGGCGTCGCTGGGCTTAAACCGGGTCAGCAACACAGCGCCGAAGTCGAACGTCTTCTGCTCACCCTGGACCTGGTTGATGGTCCGAACGACGTCCGCAATCAGCTCATAGAAAAGAGAGGCCGACTGCAGATCCAGAAACGCCGGCGGCAGGGTGATGACCAAGGCATCGGCCGCGTACAACGCATTGCTGTTCACGAACGAGAGCGAGGGTGCGGTATCGAGCAGCACCACGTCGTAATCGTCCTTCACGGTATCGAGCGCTTCCGCAAGTATCCGATAAAACAGGAAATTCTCCTCACCGCGAATGCGCGCGGCGATGGAGAACTCGGCGCCATAGAGACCCAGATTAGAAGGAATCAGATCGAGCTGATCCCAATGGGTCTTTTGGATGGCGCTCGCCAAAGTCCCCGTCCACTCAGGATTCGGCTGCCCATCGGGCGCCATCGGACCTTCGAAGAAGGGGCGGGCGGTATGACTCGACGCCACTTCAGTGTGCGGCAGAATGCCGAACGTCTGCGTAAGACTGGCCTGAGCATCGAGATCGACCGCCAACACCCGGTAACCGTGCAAGCACAAATACTGCGCCAGATGCGCCGTGGTCGTGGTCTTGGCGACCCCGCCCTTGAAATTACAGATCGACAGAATCAGGGAGCGTTTCCCCTCCGGGCGTCGCGGCGTAATACCGAAGGCGCGCTGCAGCTGGTGGATTTCCTCGAGCGAAAACTCCCGGCGCCGCGCACTGACCTGAGTCCCTTGCGGGAGCTGCTCGTCCTTCTTCAGACGCCGATACAAGGTGTCGATCGAGATGTTGCCCAAGTACGGCAAAATCTCCGTAGCGACAAAGCGCCGCAACACCTTCCGGCGATGCGGTTCCACGGCAGCATCACGAGCAGCTTCGATGAGGCCTTGCGCCTTACCCGAGAGCGCTTCCAGATCTTCCAGCGCCAGGCGTCCAAAAGGGGCGCGGGCCACTTTGTCGGAATCGTCAGCCATTCAACTTCCCTGCAGTTGCGCGGCAGCGCGCAATATGTCAATGCATGCGCGGTACATTAATTGACTTGCGGCTTATTTGCAAGGCGACGGCAAAAAAATGCCGCACCACCTTTCGAAACCGACTAGGGCTCCTAAGACGATGCAGGTTAACTAGCGCCAGCGGTGTGTTCAAGATTTGCGATCGGGATGGGCGGTGGTGGGGAGGGCGCCGCTTCCGTTGATGCGAAGGAGGCGGCGGCCGCGGTAGCACGCATGACGTCTACACCGCTGGGTAATCCCCGCTTAGCAGAGTTCGCTGGACTCCAACGCCCACCACCTTCCGGCCGTGTTAGTCTTTACACGGACCATGGCCTTCACGATCAACAATCAGGTGCTCCAGACACTCCGTGCCCTCGAGCCTGAGCTACGCGCGGCGGGTGTGCGCCATGTTTCAGTATTTGGCTCAGTCGGCCGCGGCGAAGATACGGTAGGTTCTGATGTGGATCTGGCCGTAGACCTAGCGCCTGACTCTGCCCCTACCGGCTTCCAATTCGTGGATTACGTCGACCGGCTCAAAGGTAAATTGTCGGCCGCACTGCGCAGAGACGTGGATCTCGTGATACTGCCCGCTCGACGCCGGAAGCTTCAAGAAACGCTGAGTCGCGAAGCCATTCCCGCATTTTGAATGTGACTAGCTCCAAGCCCGTCACGCGCTACCAGCACATCCGACTCAACGTCGCCAAGATAAAAGACTATCTAGCGCGCAGCGGCGGCGTGGACACGGTGCTCTCTGAACAAGGGATGGCGTATGACGCCGTCAGGATGTGCTCCCAGCGCTGACTCGCTCGATTTTCCGTGGAAGCTGCACGAACAACTCCCACCGGAAATCGACTCAGAGCATATGTTCCTCAATCCGCGCGCGGGTACGCAAAAAGACGGCTCCGACGAACCCTCCTTCAGTCCGAGATGGGTTGAGTCCTTGAGACTATTAACACCACAGACATGTACTTAGTAGGCATGTTGCATTGCACACAGAGATAGGGGCACCTATTACAACACCTCGCCGCCCATTTACACGGTAGTCCTAATTTAATGCCGCTGCGTTTGTATCCACAAATAGCGATGTCGTCCGTTAGGCGGGATCCACGAAAAAGCTTAGAGTGACCACCATCCCGGTGGAATCGACATCAATGACAACAATAAGAATCGCAGCGATCTGCTCCCTCGCACTCCTGGCCATTATCCCCGTCGCTTCGCGCGCAACCAGTTTCAATTGCGCCAAGGCGACCTCTGCCAACGAAGTCACCATCTGCTCAGATCGCGAGCTTTCCGCCATAGACGATCATCTTGCGGTGTTGTTCCGCGCGGCCAGGGCGGTCGCACCCGACGCCGCCGCATTCAAAAAAGAAACCAACTATGAATGGCGCAAACGTCAGCAATGCCCAGACCGCGACTGCCTGCTCGCCTGGTATCAGCGACGCAGCAGTCAACTCGAAAAGGTCCTCAATTCCACCCGAACCAAGGAAACACCGGTCACACCCGTGAGCCCGCCAGTTCCTGCAGAGGCAGCAACCCCCGCGGCAAGCGACTCATCAATGGGCGCAGGAGTCCTGTTGTATATCGGCGTAGTATTGTTCCTCATGTGGGCCGCCAAGCTAGCCGGCGGCAGAAACAAACGACGAGCGGCAGCAGCGCGCGGTGAGGCAACGAGCCATCCGATCGCCAACAATCGAGTGCAGAGTAAACCAGCTATTCCTGTCAGTGTGAGCTGGAATGATGCGCTAGAGAGGCTATCACCCAAAAAACGATCTGCACCTGTAGTGCCAACGGTATGGATCAGCGCCGGTCAGCCTACCGTGATCGAGACGCTGCACATTCCGGGCGGAATGTTTTATGTCGGCTCTACACTCACCGCACCAGACGGATCCATCGAGCCGGCGCAGATTGACCCAACTCTTGATGTGGACTCCAGGGCCGCCGACCCCGCGGAGCGTCTGTTTGGCTATTGGCCCCGCTATGATCAGATCTCGCCCCAAGCTCGCCGAACGTACCTGACATGGTTGGCCGGAGGACGGCAGGATCCGAACGCTGATGTAGGCTACGTCTTTCTCTTCTTCTACGGTCTCGAGCGGCGAGTCCTTGTGGACGCCCGTACCGACGCGGCAGCCAAGGCGGAAGTTCCCGCGATCCTGGCTGAGGTCGAACGGTTGCGGGCGACCTATGCCAACCATTCATTCCAAAGATATACGCAAGACTTTCTCGAGTACGTCACGGTATTGGGAGCGTTGGGTAAGGCGCTGTATTCCAAGGAGCCCCCACCGCCAAATCCCAACGGCGGAATGCCACTGTTATTGCGGGTGGGACTAGGCCAGTGCGCGCTCGACGGCTTTCCAGTGCCTCCCGCCTGGGCGCTTGCCTGGGCGAGGTCAGAACCGAACGTGTCATTGCCACGTCTGGCCGGGCGTTGCCAAACACTGTTCGATGAGCAGTTCAAACAGAAATACAGTGAGCAATTCGCCGGTGGCTTAAAGCTCAGTGTCAACCGGACCAAACTCAAAGTGAGCTACCGCCCGGCGTCCGCCGGCTTACTGTCGCGCAGCTTCACCACCGACTTTGGTGATCTTCCAGACGTGACCACGGTCGTGACGCCGCTGAAGAAACTGCAGGGCGTTATTGATGAAGCGGCGGAGGACCTGAAAGCGTATTCGCGCTTCATCGGCCGGCACGCCGACAAAGTCGAATCACTGGAAGCGACCATGCTCCTGCCGAAAGGACTATGGGGTTCAGCGATCAAGCAGGCGGTGACCGCCCTGGACGTGCGCGTGGGCACCGGAATGTGTGTCGTCAGACTCGGCGAACTGCTATCCGCATTCGGCGGTACGACGACACCAACTCGAGAAACACTCAAGAATCTGTTCGGCGTGTTACGTTCACAAAGCATCGGAGTCGAGCCTGATGTGTTGTCGGGTGCCAAAACGCCGAGGGCAGACGATTCGGTGGTGCTCTTTCGCCTGGCGGGAAATGAAGGAGAAACCGGCAGCTCCGCAGCGTCGGCCTACGCCGCGGTTGCAGTCATGCTCGACCTTGCCATCGCGCTTGCGAATGCCGAGGGCGAGATATCCGGACGCGAGGTGCAGTTTCTCAACCGGCAGGTGGATACGTGGTCACACGTTGGCGAGCTGGCGCAGCGGCGCCTTCGTGCACGCCTACGCTTGGGAATCCTCTATCCACCCACGATGGCCTCTTTGAAAAGTCGCATTGAGCCGTTACCGACGGCGGCACGCAACGGGTTAGCAAAACTGCTGGCGTCGCTTGCAATGGCGGACGGTAAACTGGATTCGGCGGAGGTGAGGCAGCTTGAAAAAGTGTACGCCCTGTTAGGCATCGACAGAACGGTGCTGTATACCGAGTTACATGGTGTCGCAGCCGAATCCGATCGCGGTAAGGCTAGCCTTACCACACCGACCCCCTCCAGCGGCACGCAATTGGACCCAACCCGGATAGCAGCATTGCAGGCAGAGAGTGAGCGTGTCACCGCATTGCTGTCGAAGGTGTTTGAGGAAGAGTCGCCCGCGTCCCCACCCGTGATGGTCAGAGAAGAGGCGGAAGAGTCCCCGGCGGGAGCCTCGCGACTATTAGGTTTGGATGGCGAGCATTCAGCGTTCTTGCGGGTGCTGTTGACACGGCGCTCTTGGTCGCGAGCCGAGCTGCAGGATATTGCTTCGGACATGGAAATCATGTTGGACGGAGCCCTGGAACGCGTCAATGAAGCGGCACTCGAGAAATTCGATGCACCCCTCGCCGAAGGCGATGATCCGATCGAGGTTTCACACGATTTGATGGAGAATGTTAGCGCATGAGTGCCATTCGCCCCAAAGATCGGGATTTGATCGTGCAAGCGTTGCGCGCAGGAGTCGTGCCACGCAACGGACAGCAATTGATTCAAGTGGGTCGCGCACGAGAAGTGGAAGTGATGCTGCAGGACCTCGAGCGCATCGGACAAGCCGGCGCGGTGTTCAGGCTCATCATCGGCGAGTACGGCGCCGGCAAAACGTTTTTCTTGAATTTGGTACGCGCTATCGCCTTCCAGCAAAAACTGGTCACAGCGCATGCCGATTTGAACCCAGACAGGCGTTTGCACGCTTCCGGTGGACAGGCACGGTCCTTGTTCGCGGAGCTCATGAAGAACGTGTCGACGCGCGCGAAACCGGATGGAGGAGCACTCAACGGCGTAGTTGAGAAGTTCGTGGCGCAAGCCAGATCGGATGCAAAAGTGCAGGGCGTACCGTCCGAGCCGCTCATTCGATCGCGACTAAATCCATTGACTGACATGGTGGGGGGCTATGATTTTGCCGAGGTCATCACCCAGTACGCACGGGCCTATGAGGAGGGAAATGACTCACTCCTCGCCGATGCCGTACGGTGGCTCCGCGGAGAGTTCACAACAAGGACAGAAGCGCGAGCCGCTTTGGGTGTGCGCACCATCATCGATGATGACCAGGTATACGACCATTTGAAACTATTCGCGCGTTTTGTGCGAGTGGCTGGTTTCGGCGGCCTGTTGGTGTGTCTGGATGAAATGGTCAACTTGTACAAGTTGGCCAACCGCCAGGCGCGCGACAGCAATTACGAACAGATCCTGCGCATCCTGAATGACGTGCTCCAGGGAAACACCGAGGGAATTGGGATCTTGCTGGGCGGCACCCCAGAGTTTCTGCTCGACACTCGTCGTGGCTTGTACAGTTACCCCGCTCTGCAATCACGTCTCACAGAAAACAGCTTCGCGGCCCGGGCAGGCTTGACGGACTATTCTGGTCCGGTGCTCCGACTGACGAGTCTGACACAGGAAGACTTTTACGTACTTCTGCAACGACTTCGGCATGTGTTCGCCTATGGCGATCCGGCGAAATATTTGTTGCCTGATGACGGCATTGCCGCTTTCATGGCGCACAGCGCGAAAAGATTGGGGGACGCCTATTTCCGCACACCTCGAACCACGATCACGGCTTTTCTGGCATTGCTGGCTGTGCTCGAGCAGCACCCCGGTACAGACTGGCGAACGCTCGTAGATGCAGTACAAGTAGAAGCGGACACCGGAGCCGTCAAGGAGCAAGCGGTGGAAGACGATGACCTCGCCAGCTTCAAACTCGGCACCTGAAGCATCCAATCTCACGCGGCTGGACGAACGGATCCAGCGATGGGTATGGCAGAAGGGTTGGACCGGCCTGCGCGATGCTCAGGAGGCGGCGATTCCGATTCTTCTCCAGGCCGCCCAGGACCTGATCATTACGGCGGCGACCGCGTCTGGCAAGACCGAGGCCGCATTTTTACCCATTCTCTCGAAGCTTCTGGGCAGCGGCGAAGAGATGGGTGTCGCGCTCTACATCAGCCCTTTGAAAGCGCTCATCAACGATCAGTGGAGCCGCCTGGATCAACTCTGTGAGGAGTTGAGTATTCCTGTAGTGCCATGGCACGGCGACATAGGCGTGTCCCGCAAGCGCGCTTTCATGAGACGTCCGCAGGGCGTACTGCTCATTACCCCGGAGTCATTGGAAGCGCAGTTCGTACACCGAGGGCATGAGATCAGCCGGCTTTTTGGCGAGCTTCAGTATGTGGTGGTTGACGAACTGCATGCGTTTATCGGCAGCGACCGGGGTAAGCAACTGCAGTCGCTCATACGGCGTATCGAGTGCGTAATCGATCGGCGCGTGCCCAGGGTGGGTTTGTCGGCCACTCTCGGGGATCCAACGCTTGCTGCAAAGTTTCTACGGCCAGAAGGCCCGGTGGCGACTATCATCCAATCCCGGTCCACAGCCCAGGAACTGCTGGTACAACTCCGCGGCTATTTGAACGAGCCCATGGGCGAGATTGAGCCCGCGGACCAGAAGGCCTATGAATCCATGGCGGATCACCTGTACAAGGTACTGAGGGGGGCAAACAACCTCCTGTTTCCCAACAGCCGTAGCCGGGTGGAGTACTTCTCGGACTTGCTGCGCCGTCGCTGCGAACGTGACGGCGTTCCAAATGAATTCTGGCCGCATCATGGCAGTTTATCCCGAGAAATCCGCGAAGAAACCGAAGCCGCACTCAAGGCCGGGAATCGCCCGGCAACCGCGATTTGTACCAACACTCTCGAGCTCGGTATCGATATCGGAGCGGTAAAGAGCGTCGCCCAGATCGGACCGCCGCCTTCGGTGGCCTCTCTGAGGCAACGGCTGGGACGGTCAGGCCGCAGAAGCGGTGAGCCTGCCATCCTTCGCTCTTACGCGATGGAAAACACCTTGACGGCGGAGTCACCGATCTCCGATCGGTTGCGCGAAAGCCTTGTGCACAGCGCCGCGTGCATCCGTCTCCTATTGGGCAACTGGTTTGAGCCGCCGCGTGAAGGTGGTTTGCATTTATCGACCCTCGTCCAGCAAGTTTTGTCGATGGTCGCGGAACGTGGCGGTGTTATGGCAACCGACGTAGCCAGCACGCTCATCAGAAACGGTCCCTTTGCTGCACTTTCACCCTCTGATTTAGGCACGTTGCTACGGGAATTGGGGCGTCGGGAGATGTTGATTCAAGATACCTCTGGGGCGCTGCTGCTTGGCCCGTTAGGTGAGCGCCTGGTCGGCCACCATGACTTCTATGCGGCGTTCGCCGCGCGGGAAGAGTGGCAGATTGTGGAGGCGGGCCACACGCTCGGGACATTGCCAATCGATAGCCCGGTGTTCGAAGGCCTTTGCCTCATATTCGGCGGCAGGCGTTGGAAAATTCTGTCGGTGTCAACAGAGCCCGCTGTGTTGACGGTGACGCCAGATCCAACTGGAATACCCCCGAGGTTCGACAGCGGACGACCGTTGGCCCACGAGCGCATACGCCACGAGATGCGCAATATTCTTGAAGAAGAGACGGAGCTCAGCTTTTTGGACGTTTGCGCGCGGCGATTGCTTCACGAGGCGCGGAAGTTTTACCGGGATGCACGCTTGAGCGAGCACATGGTTTTGCGAGACAACGAGGCTCTATTGATCCTACCCTGGTCCGGCGATCTGGCGCAGAACACACTCGTGTTGTTGCTGCGTTCGTTGGGGCTCGAGTCAGGCTCAAACGACGGACTCGTAGTCCGATGCGAGGGCTGGGATTGGGACCGATTGACGGATGCTTGTTCGGATATCGTGAATTTGACCGAAGTGGATCTCGTCGACCTGCTCAAAACCGTCGAGAATCTAGGCCAGAGTAAGTGGGATTGGGCGCTACCGCGGGAGTTATTGGTACGCTCGTTCGCATCCACCCACCTGGACATTGCCGGGGCCAAAAGCATCGCCGCTCGGCTGCTGTCAGCAGTCCCCGCACACCGTTCGCCGCGGTGTTAATCCTGGGGAACCGCACCCCTGAAGCGAAGGCCCGGGGATTCGGTCGAAACTCCACCCCCGGATCCTCAGCAACACGGAAGGTTCGAGGACGATGAACGTCCGCATACCCTTTATGCCTGCATCATCTCGTGCTGTTTAGCGCGATGTTGGGAGGACTGCGCAGTGTCCTCTCTGAACAAGTTCAGGCGGGTAACACATTCGTGTCTTGAGCCACCGAACGCTTCACTACACGACACAAATACACCGCACCCAACCCGTCATGCACCAACCGACGCCGGTGCAACCACAGACACGGAAGCAACTATTTCTTGAGCCGGCTCTGCTGCTGCAGGCGCATGATGATCTGCGCCGTTATGATCGAAGCGCGAACTTCGAGCTTCTTTCGCGGCGGCAATCCCTTTTCAATCCACTCAACGAACGCTTTCATCTCTGGGGTCTGCGGAGGCTTCTTGTCGTCCATATTACCGATCTCGTCAGGTGACCAATCCAAGTGAGGGTACTTACGTCAGGAAGTTCCAAGGTAGCAGCTTATCGATCCTGTTGGTAGCGTGATTAGCAATACGTTTCAGGATGTTTTCGCAAGCGGTGCTCCCTCTTCAGTCCGTTGAGTTTAGCAGTACCAATCAGAGTGAAAATTGCTGCCCCGCAATCACCCCATCGTCAGTGCCTGCGTACAACCAGTTCACACTTCCCAGCGCTACTGTACGAAGAGCCCCGTGACTCCGGTGCACGCTGCCGCGATGCAACGCCCACCTCCAAGGCGGTCAGCCTTTACGGGTGGCGCTCAGGCTGCTACACACTTATCTCACAACAGCGAAAAGGAGTCACCGGTGCGCATGTCCGATATTCCGTTCGGTATTACCGACTGGTCTCAGATCGAGCGAACCGAACATAAAGGCGAGCGTGGTTGGGCCTATTGGCGCACTCAGCATTTTGGAAACCTACGCGTACGCACGGTTGAGTACACACCCGGTTATGTCGCCGACCATTGGTGCGTAAAGGGTCATATACTTTTTTGCGTCGAGGGCGAACTCCACACCGAACTCGAAGATGGACGCAAGTTCACGCTCAAACCAGGTATGAGTTACCAGGTGGCTGATGATGCAGAACCTCACCGCTCCCACACCGCTGTGGGCGCCAAACTGTTCATCGTAGATTGAGCGTAACTGATCTGCGAGGACGCCGATCAGTTGCAGGGCACTTCCCTCGGTTCGGGGAGTGCTCGGTGGTCGTCCGCCACCCCGGCCGGCGTATCCTACGTGGACGCCGAAGCCCCCTCCGCGCCACTCTGCGACTCCGAGAGCGCCTCTCCCCGAGTATCCCAATAGTCCTCAAACAGCTTCCGATCCTCTTCGTGCTCCAGCCTTCCCTTCATCCACCCAGCAAGCTGCGATATCTCAATCTCCCCCCGCTCCACCAGTTCCAATACCACCGCCCCCACCAACACCCTCCTGCGCACGTCATCCCTTCGCTTCTGCCTCGCATCACGCGCTCGTTGCTTGGTAGCAGCCCGAATATGCCGCGCCTTTAGCGCCTTCAATCGCTGTTCCGTCGCCGCGATCCGATCCTCCAGCCTCGACATGCTCCACCTCCTGAGAGAGTGACACCTTTCCCGGTGCCGATATCGCGCACCCATTTCAACACACTTCCATCATGTTGCTATGCGCTGTTTGAGAGGAATCCGCCAGCCTCTGGCAGGGTACCGTGATCGAGCGTAAGTTAGTGCCAGCCCATGCGTTTGGAGGAATAGCGCACTTATACGTCACGGCACGATATGTAAAACCCCTCGATTCACCGCAGCGCGCTGTTGGAACGAGTCCGGCTTCGATCAGCTTCAGGCAGGAAGGCGACTCAGGGAGCACTACAGTGGCCATCTACCACTTCAGCGCCAAAATCGTCTCCCGCAGGCACGGCAGAAGCATCATAGGAGCCGCCGCCTACCGCGCCGGCATGCGCCTCCGAGAACACAGCACCAACACCATCTACGACTACACGCACAAGCACGGTGTCGAGCACACCGAAATTCTTGCTCCCACCAATGCCCCTGGTTGGGCACGAGACCGATCTCAGCTCTGGAACGCCGTCGATCACAGAGAGAAACGCAAAGATTCCCAACTGGCCCGCGACCTCGAGATCGCCCTGCCAGTCGAGCTCGACAACTCGGCTCAAGTCGAGCTACTACGCGATTTTGCCCGCCGAGAATTTGTGTCCAAGGGGATGATCGCCGACTGCGCGATCCATCGTGACAACCCCAACAATCCCCACGCCCACGTCCTGTTGACGCTTCGCCACATCGGCCCGAATGGATTTGGCTTGAAGGAGCGCTCTTGGAACGAGAAGTCAAACCTCATGGCATGGCGACTGGGATGGGCGGAATTCGCCAACAAGCACCTCGCCAGGTCTGGCCTTGCCGTTACGATCGATCACCGGACCTTGAGGGAGCAGGGACTCGACCTGATCCCCGGGCGCAAGATCGGCGTGAGTCTCGAACGGCAAAAATCAGACTGCCTCCCGTTGAAAATTGCCGACCGAGTCACCGAGCAGCGCTTCATCGCAAGAGAAAACGGCGCACGGATCGTTGCCGATCCCAACGTTGCCATCGAGGGGTTGACTCACTATCAGCCGACCTTCACCAAGCACGATATCGCCAGATTCCTCCGCACCCGCACGGACGGCACAGATCAGTTTCGCGAAGCGAATTTGAAGGTAACGACGAGTTCCGAGCTCGTCGTCTTCAAAACCGACGACCGCGGCCGCAAGCGATACACCAGCCGCGAGATGCTCGAAGTCGAATCCGAAATGTTGTGTCGCGTAGAACTGATGAGTCTACGCGACGGTCATCGCCTGACCGATCTTCCGACGAACGATGCATTTTTGCGCCACGACCTTAGCGACGAACAGAGCAGGGCGCTGGATTACCTCGTCGCTTCCGGCGACCTGAAATGCCTCGTCGCAACCCTTGGCACTGGCACAAGCCAACTCCTCGAAAAAGCGCGACAGATCTGGGAAGCCCAGGGCTACACCGTCAAAGGCGCAGCGCTGTCACGAATCGCAGCAGAGGGTCTGACGCTGTCCGCCGGCATCTCCGCACGAACACTCGCCAGTTATGAGCTGGCCTGGAAAAATGAGCGAGACCCCCTGACGCCGAAAGACATCCTCATCATTGACGAGGCAGGCATGGTCGGCACACGTCAGGTGGCGCGGGTGCTCGAGATCGCCGAAAAAGCCAAAGCGAAAGTCATCCTTGTTGGAGACCCTGAGCAGCTTCAGGCGATCGAAGCCGGCGCAGCGTTCAGAGGCATTACTGCAGAGTCTGGTGTCGTGGAGTTGACGGAATCGCATCGCCAAACAGCGGACTGGCAGAAAGAGGCGACGAGCCAGCTCGGAGCCGGCGCGACGAAAGAGGCCCTCTCCGCGTACGAGCGCGAGGGTAGCATCGTCCAGACGATCACCCGCGACCGCGCCCGATCCGAACTCATCGACGAGTGGTCACTCGATGCGCAGCAGAAACCCGATCAGACCCGACTGATCCTGGCGTGCACCCGAGACGACGTGGGCAAGCTAAACGAGCTTGCCCGCTCAGTCCGGCGAAAGCGCTATGAGCTCGGCTACTCGGAGCAAATCGAGACCGAGCGCGGCATGCGCGAGTTCGCCATGAACGACCGTCTGTTTTTCCTCAGAAGCGACCGCAGCCTGAACGTAAAGAACGGCACTCTGGGAACCATCACAGGCATCAAGGATGGAGTGCTACAGGCGCGGCTGGACAACACCCGCCAGCAGATCACCGTCGACACGCGGCTCTACCGCGACTTGGATCATGGGTACGCCGCTACAGTGCACAAGGCGCAAGGGACCACCGTAGACCGCACCTACATCCTCGCGACGTCTCACCTGGATCGTCACGCCACTTACGTGGCACTGACCCGGCATCGCGAGGGCACATCGATGTTCTATGCCGCAGAAGACTTCGGAAGGGCAGGGGTGCCGGACGGTCACATCGATCTCGAAGCTAAACAACAATTTTTCGACGTTCTATCGCGAGCCGCACCTGAGGAACTGGTCCACGATTACCTCGATCGCGATAACACTCCTCCCAAGTCAATGGCCATAACACCCCCAACCAGCGCTCCGGGAAAGCACCGCTCCGTGATGGACGAGATTGACGCCATGCAACGGCGTGGCGCCGACGCGTGGTTGGAAAAACAACTCGCCCGAGAACAGAACCCCTCGCACGATCAAGAGATCCAAAAGAAGGACCGCGACCGCGAGGATCGAGGCATCGACGACGACTTCAGCCTCTAACAACGCGGCGCAACGTGACAATATTCGGGTGTTATAGGCAATAACTCCGACTATCTGCCTCTCAAGCTCCAATTCTTCACAAAAATAACCAACTCTCAGTTTGACTCGAGCGCGAGCAAGGGACACACTCCCGGAAAACAAAAAGAACCCGTCACCGCGTTACAACATCAGAAGGAGCTGTACCAACATGTTGAACTTCTTCTCTCACTTTTTGGTTCAATTGTTACTCTCCTATGCTTTGACTGTAGGAGGGCTCGTCACCGGCTATCGCAGGGGCGGGATCCCGCCGGATGCAAGCCTGACGCGTTCACTTCGTGCCGGTCTACCCGTATTGCTATGCGTGATCGCCATCTGGAACGCCATTCTTGGAAGCGTTCAAACCGCGGCCCAGAGGAATTCCATGGTCGGGGTTGATCTCGTGCTGGGTATCCTTTTCGCACTCAGCGCGAGCGCCCTGATAGGCGCGACCCTGGCGCGCCGCAATCCGGCGACCGTGCTCGAGAGGGGCACCGTGCTGTTGGATGAAACCGAAACCGCCCCGGCGGCAACGGATCCAGATGCCCTGACTCTGGCGGGACACGTCATCCCTCTGTTGGACGAAACCAAGCACTTCAAGATCATCGGCACCACCGGATCGGGAAAGAGCACGGCCATTCGTGAGCTGCTGGCCAAGGCATTGGCCCGCGGCGATCGGGCCGTCATCGCCGACCCTGATGGAGGCTATGCCCGGCGGTTCTATGACGCGTCGCGCGGTGACGTCATCCTGAATCCATTCGATTCTCGTTCTGTACGTTGGGATCTGTATTCTGAAATGGAGCTTCCGCAGGATGCGGACCACCTCGCCCGATCATTTTTCCCCGATTGTTCCGGGGAGGAAAAGATCTGGAGAGGCTACGCCCGAACGTATGTGAGCTCCCTCCTGCGCCAGCTCCGACGAAACAAAGAGGCGCAGGATTTAGACCGACTCTATTATCTCCTGAGCTCCGCCCCCGAAGCTGACCTGCAAGATCTGTTGCAGGGGACACCAGCACAACGCTTTCTGGGTAAGGATGGCGGCAGGTTCCTCCATTCCGTGCAATCCACCGCTATGCATCACCTGGAAGCGTTGGAGTATGTAGCCCGTCAGAACGAAGGTAATGCCGTGTGTATCAGAAAGTGGATTCGTGAGGGAAAAGGCGTGCTCTTCTTGCCTTACAGCGCCAATGAGATCGCATCCCTCTCCCACCTCATCGGCGCCTGGATGCGACTCGCCATTTTCGAGGCCCTGAGCGCAAAGGAGGGCGATCAGAGGATCTGGTTCGTGATTGACGAGCTCAATGCCCTGGGTGCCGTCGACGGCCTGGAGGACGCATTGACCCGACTGCGAAAATTCGGTGGTCGTTGCATCCTCGGATTTCAGAACATCGCCCAGGTGCGCGGCTCATACGGTGACGCACAGTCGCAGAGCATCGTTGAGAATTGCGGCTGCACCCTCATCCTGCGCTGCTCTGCCAGCGAGCGCGGTGGAACGGCCGAATTCGCCTCCAAGCTGATCGGCCAGCGCCAGATCGTTCGAAAACAAAAATCAACCAGCCGTACAGGCTGGCGTTTCTTCGGGAAAACGCACACCACCAGTGACCATCTCTTCACAGAGGATGCCGTGATGGCCTCAGAGATCGAGCAACTCCCCGATCTGGCCGGGTTTCTGAAGCTACCGTCGCAGCCACAGTGGCACCGAGTCACCCTTAAGCATGCAGATCAATAAGGAGACACGCGTGATCCTTCTCAAAAAATACAGCTGGGAAACGACCCACATCACCGTCATCGCCGTGGTCATCACCATACTGTTACTTCTGAGTGGCGTGACCGGCGTTGAGTCTGGCGATACGCCTCAGCTCGCCAGTAAGCCCCCTAGCCGCCAGGCACGCCTGCCCTTTCACCCGACCCCGACCGACATCACACCATCGGTTCCCAGTCCTAGCCCTGCTTCGGCACACCCAAAACGCAGGGCGGCCAGAGCCCAGACTACTGAAATCCAGTCTACTGACCCACGTGAGATCACGGTTGGCGACAGAAGCATCAGTAACCGCTATAGATTGGTGAGCGTGGAGCGCAGGAGCAAGCCGTCCGGGAGCGATGAGCTGGTCGTCATGCTGCACGTCAAGAGTCTTGCGCTCGAGAACCTGGTGAGTCCGTTTGAATCCGACATGTTTGAAATCAGAGGTCCTGGCCTGCCGCAGCCGATCAGCCCCAGTGTGGCATTCCACCTTCGCATTCCGAGTGGCGAGAGCAGGGACCAGGAAGTTGCGTTCAATATTCCCTCAGGGCTGAGTGTCGATCGCGCCACACTGCGGATTCACTATTACAACTATGAGAATGAGATCCCTTTAAGCCAGCCCAGGTGACCTGCAGGTACAGTCAGCCAGACGTGCTCACCGTCGAGGAGCAGGTTAGTTCAGCGATACGCGGGCGATGCCTGGGGCGATGGCGAGTTGCTCATTGGCGCAGGCTTCGATCCCTGCCTGTATCCGCTCGAGCACAGCTCGGTCCGCTCCCTGGCTGACACAGTCCGCTACGACCGCGGGGAGTCGTTTATTGATGCTATCAGCCAGCCGACGCAGTTCCTGGCCGACCTGGGCTTTGGGTAGCCTGCAGCGCTCCGCCATCACTGCCCACTCGAAGGGTGAGAGCTCCTCCTGACGGAAGGCATCCCCAATGCTCATTGCGAAGTTGTCCTCGATGACGTCGCGGTTCATCGCGAAGGTGCTGACCAGGTCGTAGGCCGGCGCGAGACTCACGCCGCTGATACCTGCGAAGAAGGACAAGTTCTTGGCGTGTGCATCGGTGTTGCCGATCAGCACCTGAAAGATCGCCCAGCGCAGAAGCTTCTGCCGCTGTGCAAGTGGCTGGGCTGAAAGCTGTGGCAGGGCGAAGAAGTGCGGCAAACTCGCCCCGTCGCGAATGTGCTTGACGTCCCTCCCACTGCCGTAGAGCCGTTCGTACTTGGCATCCACCGGCAAGCCCAGCGCCTGACAACCATCCATCACATGCAGTCGGTCCACTGTCTCGCCGCCGGTGTTGCCATTGCCCGCTACGATCCTGCGGTCGAAGCGCTCCACCACGAGCACCGGATCCGGCAGGTGCCGCAACTGCACGGCGGCCACCTCGAGCCCACAGGCGGCTGCGAGCCGCATGCAAAAAAACTCGTTGGAGGTGAGGCCGGCGACGCTCTCCTCAACCGGCTCCGGCTTGAGGATATGCGTGGATGCGAGAGTTCCCTCGGCCAAAAACCACTCCTCCTCGCGCACGAACAGAGCCACCTTGTCCTGATAGCCTGGGATCGACAGCCGTACCTTGCCGTCCCACACCGAGAAGGGCAGGGCCGGACGTTCGCGGATGCGCTGCGAAAGCTCCTCGCGGGTCACGGCTCTCAAGGAGGTGGCCGGGGCCTCTACACCCGTCGGCAGGATGCGCAACGCGCCCATGCACTCTGCCCCCAGGCTCGCGAGCAACCCTACGAGGCTTCCTTTGGACACCTTGGCAACCGCTGCGGCTGCATCCAAATTTTTGCCTTCTGGTAGGAGGTTTTGAAAGAAATCCCGCACGACCACCGAATGCTCAGGGGAGGTACGCGGCAGGCGCGCCGGGTCCGCCTCGCCTGGCAGCGGCAGGTACGGGGAGAGCGCAAAGCGCTCGGGGTCGGCCGCCCAGGTGGCATCGTAGGTGAAGGAGAATTCCCCACTGGGTGCCTGGGCCAGAATTCCGACCCGCCGCTCGCCGAGAAAGACCTCAAGTTCCAAGGCCAGCGCCCTTCAGGGCCCGACGTACCCGTAAGTTATCCTGTGCTGGCACCACGAATACGGATACCCCCAAAGCGTTGAGCGCCTGAAAGGCAAGCGCGAGCGTCACCGTCCCGGTGCCCAGTTCCAGATCCGATAGCGTCTGCTTGGACATTCCCAGTGCCTGCGCGGCGCTGGCTAAGGTAAATCCAGCCCCCGTGCGTGCTGAGCGCACCGCAACTCCCAGCTCCTTGGCGGAACTCATCTGCAGCTGGGCCGGAAAATCGACCCTCTTGACCGTCTTCATAGCCAACCCCGTAGGCCACGGCCCCCGGGGCATCGAAGCCTTTTAGTCCTTCCTCAGTAGGATTTTAGGCGGAACGAATCTCAGGGTCAATTTTAGGACTGCTGCAGTAGGATTTTAGCGAAGATCGACAGAAAGTCTTCATTAAAACCTGCTCTAGTAGGATTTTACTTCCTGGTCGAAATACCGTCAGCGTCACGCATAGACCCCCATGCTCCATCTGATAGAGCATGTTCGAAACCTTCTCGGCTCCGGGATCGCTGGCGACGGCGGCAAGCGGCGCGCGCCCACCCAACGCCGGACTAGACTCGCGCAACCAGGCCACGGCATGTTCGCGACTTTCCAGGACCAGCACGGCCAGCGCCAAAATTCGAGCCAGGCGCACGAGCCGATCAGAAGTCGCCACATCCAGC
>Ga0105240_10001333_pt1 | contig 42441 bp, 31 predicted proteins | sample KBSC54metaG_FD_80426 | JGI IMG/M metagenome (GOLD analysis project Ga0105240, IMG submission 80426) | Corn rhizosphere microbial communities from Kellogg Biological Station, Michigan, USA - KBS C5-4 metaG | ecosystem: Host-associated > Plants > Roots > Rhizosphere > Soil | place: Michigan, USA... | reverse complement strand
TCACCATCAACACTTCACCGTTTTTTGGTAAAGAGGGCAAATTTGTAACCTCACGCCACCTGCGCGACAGGCTGCTGAAGGAAATGGAGAAAAACCTTGCCTTAAAGGTGATCGAAACGGAGTCGCCTGATTCGTACCTGGTTTATGGCCGCGGAATTCTGCACTTATCGGTATTGATCGAGACCATGCGCCGTGAAGGTTATGAATTACAGGTTGGTCAGCCGCAGGTTATTATAAAAGAAATTGACGGGGTTAAATGCGAGCCTATCGAAACGCTGATAGTTGATGTACCCGGAGAAGTTGCAGGTAAAGTAATTGAACTGGTTACCCAACGTAAAGGAGATCTGCTGGTGATGGAACCAAAAGGCGACCTGCAGCATTTGGAGTTTGATATCCCGGCACGCGGTATCATCGGCTTACGCAACAACGTGCTGACTGCTACAGGCGGCGAGGCTATTATGGCACACCGTTTTAAATCATATGAACCATGGAAAGGTACTATCCCAGGTCGTTTAAATGGGGTATTAGTATCAATGGATACTGGTAAAACCACTGCTTTCGCTATTGACAAACTGCAGGACAGGGGCCGTTTCTTTATTGATCCGGGGGTTGATATTTACGAAGGACAGGTTTTAGGGGAACATATCCGCGATAATGACCTGGTGATCAACCTGACGAAAGGCAAGCAGTTAACGAACATGCGCGCATCAGGCAGTGATACCAACGTGAGGATTGCACCGGCTATAAAATTCTCGCTGGAAGAATCAATGGAGTATATCCAGGCTGATGAATACATCGAGGTTACCCCGCAAAGCATCCGCATGCGTAAAATATACCTCAACGAGAACGAACGAAAAGTGAATGCTAAGAAGTTTGTGAATCAATAAATAGAAATTTTTAAATAAATTAAACAGCTATTCGGACTACGGGTAGCTGTTTTTGTTTTTGAAATACGTTATCGTTATATTTGCTTTAAATTATTTATCCACTAAATCTTAGCGCATAATGAAGGTTTTTAAATTGTTGATTCCGGTTGCCGGAATATTAGTGATCAGTGTATTTTATTCGTGTAAAAAATCCTCTCCAAAGCCAACCCCGCCTACTCTTCCACCTGTGAACCTGGTTGCTCATTGGGCATTAAATGGTAATGCAAATGATGCATCAAGATATGGTAATAATGGAGCTGCAATTAATACTACACCAGTTGCCGACCGGTTTGGCAATCCAAACAACGCTTTATATTTTAACGGTTCGACCAGCTATATCATAGTGCCTGATAGCGCTCGTTTACGATTGGCCGGTACGGATTTTACGGTAAACGCCTGGGTTAAATTAGATGCTTACAGCAATGATTATGTGTCGACAATAATAAGCAAAAGGATACAGGGGGCTAACAATGGATGGTTGTTTGCTATTAATGGCTTCGGCGATACACCTACATACACGTTGGGCTCTGTGTATTACGGCCCAGGCGGTGGGGATGCCGATGCTGCAGGGTCAACCGCGGTAGGCACAGGTAACTGGCATATGATCACATGCGTATATACTTATGCTGCGCAAACCTTGAGCATTTATATCGATGGCGCTCTGGACCATACTGTCAATTCAATTTTATCCCCTAACGCTGTGGTGGCTGCTCCTTTATACATTGGCGACGATACGGATGGGTTCTCAACAGGTCAATACTTTTTTAAAGGCTCAATGGATGATATCAGGATTTATAATACTGCGCTTGACCAATCTTCAATTCAGCAACTGGAAACTGCCACCAATTAAGCTATCATTTTTTAGCGGCGATATAAAATATGAAGCCCTCTTGAGAAAATCAAGGGGCTTTGTTTTTTTAACCAATAAAACATACGAACTTGTCATAATGGTTAAGAATTGATTTTTAATTAACAATAGCTGATCTATATTAGCTAAAATTAAATCTTAATTTATTATGAAAACCTTACAAAAACTCTTGTCCATTGTAACATGTGCACTGCTTGTAGCGGGCATGTTCTCCTCTTGCAACAAATCTGCAAACAATGTTTCACCCCAACCCCCAAAATTGCCGGCAAATAGTATGTCGCAATCATTTAACACAGCGAATGGCCTAATAGGCTATTGGCCGTTCGATGGTAACACGAACGATCTATCTGGTTTTGCGTACAACGGAACCGGAACTAATCTTACCGCAACTACCGACCGTTTTGGCAACGCTAACAGTGCCTATCATTTCGATGGCTCAACCAGCTTTGTTTCTATACCAGATAAAGTGGCACTGCGGTTAAATAACACCGACTTTACGTTGAACGCCTGGGTTAAATTGGATGCGTACAATACCTCTTATCTTTCTACTATAGTCAGTAAGCGATTCTCAGGGGTCAATAATGGATGGTTATGGGGCATAAACGGAGCGTTAACTTCACCACAAGGAGCAACTTACTTCGGACCGGGCGGTGGTAATTCAGATGCAATCGGCACCACCGTACTTAGTACCGGGCAATGGTACATGGTTACCTGTGTATACAACAACGCGGCACAATCACTCAGTATTTATATAAACGGGGTATTGAATACAACGGTGACCAGCATATTGTCTCCTAATGCATTAACAACCGCAACAATGTATATTGGGAAAGACGGCGCCACCGGAGGCTATTATTTCCAGGGATCGATGGATGACGTGAGCATTTATAATTCTGCCTTGAGTTTAAGCTCTATCAAACAGTTGTACAACGTTACTGCCGATACCCCATACAGATTGCTGGCATATTGGGCATTTGATAATAATACCAGCGATAGCACTGGTCGTGGTCACAACGGAACCGGAACAAACCTTACCGCCACTACAGACCATTTTGGTAATGCTAACAGGGCTTATCATTTTGATGGCTCAACCAGTTATATCTCAGTTCCGGATGATATAGCCTTAAGATTAAATAACACCGACTTTACGTTGAACGTCTGGGTTAAATTGGATGCGTACAATAGCTCTTATCAGTCTACGATAATCAGTAAGCGATTATCAGGGATCAATAATGGCTGGCTATGGGGCATAAACGGAGCGTTAACTACACCACAAGGAGCAACTTACTATGGCCCGGGTGGTGGTAATTCAAATGCGATCGGCACCACCATACTTAGCACCGGGCAATGGTACATGGTTACCTGTGTATACAACAACGCAGCACAAACACTCAGCATTTATATAAACGGGGCATTAGATACAACGGTGACAAGTATATTGTCTCCTAATGCTTCAACAACAGCCGCAATGTATATTGGAAAAGATGGTGTCACCGGAGGTTATTATTTCCAGGGATCGATGGATAATTTGAGCATTTATCAATCGGCTCTTGGTGTTAGCAATATTCAGCAATTATATCACGCTACCAGGTACTGGTAAGAATTACTTTTGATAAATATTTTTTGGTATCGACAAAGAGCTCTCCGCAATGATGGAGGGCTCTTTGTTTTTTATACATTTGTTACCTGATATGCGTATACCAGGTATCCCGGGATTTGACCAACAAGCACTCGAAAAGTATTTTAAAAATACTGGGGCATTATTTATTGGCCGCGTAGGGAGCTTGCTTATTAAAATGGTCGTAGGCATTAGCGTTGCCAATTATCTTGGCCGCGGGCAAAATGGTATATTAAACGGGGGCATTGTTTATTTCTACTTATTATCAGCAATAGCTTCACTTGGGTTGGATCAGTTTATTATAAAAGAATTGCATGCCTTCCCTAATAACCGGGACCAGATATTAGGTACCTCATTCTGGCTGAAAATTTTTGGCGGAGTAGCCTGCTTTCCGCTTATCTGGCTTGCCTACCAGGTTTATCCCGCCAAAGGCACACCTTACAATTACCTGTTTGTTTTTTCATTTATCGGGTTAATACAGGCTTTTACTGTGATCGAATCTTATTTTCAATCACAGGTACAATCTAAGTATATTATGCAAGTGCAGATAACAGGCAACCTGGTGTCGGCTGCAGTAAAGTTAGTGTTGATTTTTGCCCGAATGCCTTTAACCTGGTTTGTTTATGCTTATGTGCTGGATTTCGTTTTCATCTCTGCAGGCGATTATTTTACTTATCAGCGCAAAGGCCGGAGTGTTTTCTCGTGGGGTTACAATAAGGCGCTGGCACAAAAGTTGTTAACCTACTCCTGGCCTTTAATTATATCGGGTACCATGGTTGCGTTATATATGAAGATAGACGTGATCATGATTCAGAATATATCTGGTGTAAAGGAGGCTGGGGCATACGCGACTGTTGCCCAATTGAGTGAAGCGTGGAATTTTGTACCCGTTGTTATTGTAACTTCATTGTTCCCGGCTATTTTGAACGCCAAAAGGGATGAACCGGAAAGATACAATAAACGCATACAACACATGTATGACCTGATGGTTTACCTGAGCGTACCGGTAGCTGCAATTATAACTTTTGCGGCGCCGTTGATATACAAGTTCTATAAAACGGAATACGCCTATGCTGCTCCTGTATTATCAGTGCATATATGGTCGGGAGTATTTGTGTTTTTAGGAGCTGCAAGCGGGCAATATTTGATTGCCGAGGATTTAAACAAGCTGACATTTGTGCGCACTACTTTTGGTGCCATCGTAAATATTGTTCTTAACTTGATATTAATACCTAAAATGGGAATGATGGGTGCGGCTATAGCTACTTTGATTGCTTATGCCTGTTCAACATTCTTTTTGCTGATAATTCCAAAAGTGAGCGACCAGGGAGTAAAGATGTTGAGATCGCTTTTCTTTATTTCATTGTTTGATAAGCTTTTTTCAAAAAAATAATTTTATATTTACATTTTAATTAATAAAACACCTAAACGTTATGAAACAAAACCTAACCTATTGCATTTTGTCGTTTGCCCTTTTTTTAGCAATCCTGGCAAACAGTTCATGTAAAAAGCTCGACAATCAAAACAACAATTCTACCTGCGCACATTCGACGGATGGCATGATCGTAAAAAAATGGTCGATCCGGGACATTAAAACGGATACTTATTCCGGCAGTTCAATATCAAAAACCACGCACGATCATCCGTCGGGATATATTGATTTTAATAGCAATGGTACTTACTCTGCAGCCAGCGATGGAATAACAATAAATGGAAAATGGTTATTCGACAAGAATTGTAACCTTGGTCTTACCGGCGGCGGTAACGACGGCATTGTTTTCAATGTTGTAAAACTTACTTCTGATTCATTGATAATCAGCAAGAAGGTTGGCAACCTTGTTATTACTCAAATTTATGGCACCTACTCTTGCAGCTGTCATTGTTACCTTGAAAGGAAATGGCTTAATGTTTATACCCAGGAAGATACTTACAGCAACGATGGCAGTACAATAACCGGTTCAACTACCATTTATCCTATCGGTTTCTTCGAAATAAATCCTGACTCAACTTACAGGGTATGGAGTGACAATGTACCATTAAATGGCAAATGGAAAGCCAGCTCAGGTTATTGCGAGTTGATGCTGGATAGCGGAACCAACAACCCAAGAACTTTTGAAATAGTAAAGGCTACCGGCGACTCACTTGTTATTCGCAGAAAAGACGGGAATATAGCCTATACGCAACATTATGTTGCTTATAAATGTCCAACATTGGCTCAATTGGAACAAACCTGGGATAATATCGATATTAAGGTCGACAATGTAGCTAATGGCGCATACTACAACTCCTATATGATCTATCCTGTAGGTACTTTCCAGGTAAACTCAAATGCAACCTACAATGTACTTAGTGATGGTGTACCTCAAAATGGACCATATATACTAACCGATCAGCAACATGGATGTCAGTTGGTGCTTGATCCTGGTACATCTATTGAAAGGGCATTTGATGTTACCCATATCAGCAGTGACTCTTTAACTATCTTCAGGGAAGATCTGAAGAATGGCGCAGCATATACTCAACGCTATAAAAAACACTAAAAGCTGAAATTAAATAAGCTGAAAGAACAGGGTTCTCAGGGTTTTCGCAACCAACTGATAACCCTGTTCTTGCAAAAAGCGGTATACTTCTGAATCAGAAAGATTAGTGAAATCTATACGGTCTTCCACTAAAATATAAGACGGTTTGTATTTAGCCCAATTATTTGACTTCAATACCATCAAATCCAGGCCTTCAACATCAATCGTCAAAAAATCTATTTTTCCCCCAGTAGGCAGGTATTTATCCATGATATCCGACAATGGATAAGTCTCAACTTCAACTTCCTTAATTATCTTGTATTTAGTCGATGTTTTGTCTCTTTCCTCAGAAAGCTCTTTCGAGAAACCATTGAGGGCCGGTTCATTGAAGCAATAAAAGGTAAGTTTATCTTTCCGGTCGCCGATGCCGATATTAAGATTAATATCTTTACTCCTGAACCTGTTAAAAGCATTGATAGCCCCCGGAGTAGGTTCTATATTAATACCTCTCCACCCTTTTTTATAAAAATGAAGCGTGTTTGAAAACCTGTAAGGATGGTGTGCACCTACATCAACAAAGAAGCCTTTGTAATTTTTTTGGCCTTCAAAAAAGGATCTTAATACCATATCTTCCCCTTCTTGTGAATAAGATTTGAGAGATAAATATTGATTAACAGGGAAATATTTTAATATTAATTTTTTGAGTGTCATTATTCAGCTAAAATAAAAATAACTTTTGTAAGCCGGCCAGATATTAACACTCATTAGTTAAATGATGAAGATAAAAGGTGCTCAGTTCCCGTTCTTTTTAAATTATTATATATTTGAGTAATTAACATGCTAAAATATATACTTAGACCTTTTTTAGTATTATTTCTTTTGTTTGCATTGTCTCTCAAAGGGTTATGCCAATTGCCTTTTCCTAAATGGGTAAATGATATTGGAGGCTCAGGTGACGCGAAGGCAGCCGGGATGGCTACCGATAATCAAAACAATATCTATGTGGCCGGTCATTTTACTGGAACAGTTGATTTTGACCCATCGGCCGGCGTAACCAATTTGACATCTGTAGGAGACTATGATATCTATGTAGCAAAATATACGCCTGCCGGCGCCCTTGTCTGGGCCGTATCAATGGGAGGTGGCGCACTTGATCAGGTAAACTACCTTGGAATAGATAATGCCGGTAACGTTACAATTACAGGGCAGTCACAATCTTCAATTTTTAATGCCGGTGCTTTAAGCTTCACAGGCCAGGGGGCAGACGATATTTTTATTGTTCACCTGAGTACTGCGGGTAGTGTTTTATGGGCAAAATTGATCGGCGGCGCCGGAATAGACCGTGGTGAAGAGGCAAATGCCGATGCCCAGGGAAATGTTACCGTAACCTCTTTAATGGGTGGAGACATCACCCTCGGTGCAAATACCTATACCGAATCTGGCGGCCCTTTTAATGGATTGGTGACCAAATTTGATGCATCAGGTAATTTATTGTGGGTTATAAAGCTTGGAACAACCGGAGATACCGAACTTTGCGGAAATGGCGTCGATAGCAATGGAAATATTGTCGTATCTGGTTATTGTGACGGCACGGTGGACTTTGATCCTTTAGGAGTACATAATATAGTAAATGCAAGCGGCAGTACTGCTTTTGTCGCGAAATATACCCCGGCAGGTAAATTAATATGGGTTAATTTGATCGCTGGCTCCTTCCGTTTCAACCAAACTGTTGTTAGTATTAATTCAAATAATGATGTTTACCTAACCGGAGCATTTAAAACATCGCTTATATTTAATGGAAGTACTACTTTAACTCTTTCCGGTATCCAGGATACATTTCTTGCAAAATATTCGTCAGCCGGCGCTTTTCAATTTGCAAAAGATATTGGTGGCTCCGGAGCAAGTTCTTTCCCTTACCAGATCAGAAATGACCCAAACAATAATGTTTATATAACGGGATATTTCAGCGGAACTATTGATTTTGACCCTAGCCCAACTGCTACGGCACCTGTTTCTTACCATGGGCAACAGGACTTTTACGCAAGTAAGTACGACTCCAATGGGAATTATGTATGGGCCTTTAGCGCAGGAAGTACTACCTGCAGCAGTACGGTTGGAGCAGAAATGGCAATCGATAATAACAATGACGTGATATTAGCCGGAAATTTTTGCCAAACGGTAAATTTTGATCCTTCCACTTGTGCTACTGATAACGTCAGTGCACAAAGCCCTGATTTTGATGCTTTTATTGCTAAGTATGTTCAAAACGGAACATTGACCGGGGAAATTACCGGCCTTACAATGCCTGAGCAAATATCCCCCGCGGTAATTGACCAGGTTAATCATACAGTAACAATAACGGTCGCATATAATGCCAATATCAAATCCCTAACACCAACAATAACAATAAGCGGCGGAACTTTATCTCCTGCGTCCGGAGTGACTGAAGACTTTACTTCTCCCGTTCCTTATACGCTTACTTTCGGCTGTACAACCATTCCGTGGAGTGTGAAGGTGGTATTAGCCGCGCCGCCGAAGCCGGTTACTACATGTTCGGGCGCTTCAAATATTATCACAGGAGATGCTGCAAACCCTGTACCCGGTAGTTATTTGTGGCAGAAGCTACAAAATGGCACATGGGTTAATGCGCCAGGTGTGGTTAGTAACAAAGATTATCAAACATCCGCGCTGATAAATAATGGCACTGCGGATGTTGTTTTCAGTTTGAGGCGGCAGACCACAACTTCAGGTGTAATCAGTTACGACTCTTTTTATGACGTTACCGTGCAGTCTTCCGCAGCTATAGCTAACAATGTAATTACCGCTCCCGGAGTGGCTGCTTTTTGTACCGCCGGAGATCCGGTAGCAATTACAGGCAGCGTTCCCACCGGAGGCAATGGTGTTTATACGTATCAGTGGCAAAGTTCGACAGACAATGTCACATTTAATGATATTTCCGGAGCCACTGCTAAAGATTTTGATCCCCCGGTAGCAAATGCAACCATATATTGCCGTCGCATTGTGACATCAGGAACCTGCGCCAGTCCATCAACAAGTAATGTTATTACTATATCTGTATTTCCAATTGTTGCAAATAACACGATAACTGCACCTTCTGTTACATCTTTCTGTTCAAATGGTGATCCGGGTGCTATTATCGGAAGCATTCCAACCGGGGGCAACAATACCTATGTGTACCAATGGCAAAGTTCTACTGACAATACCACTTTTAACAATATTGCCGGTGCCACCGCTAAAGATTATGATCCGCCTGTTTTAAATATAACAACCTATTACCGCCGCACAGTAATTTCTGGTGCTTGCGTTACACCGTTAACAAGCAATGTTGTCACCATAACAGTTACAGCTAGTCCGGCTACTCCGGTGCCGACGCAATCGCTAGTTTCGGTATGTGCCGGTAATTCAGCCACGCTTTCAGTTTCATCACCCCAGCAGGGTGTTACCTACGATTGGTATGATTCGCCGACGAAAACCAATCACCTGTTTACAGGAGTTAGTTATGTTACGCCTTCGCTAAATGCCGGTCAAACCTATTACATTGAAGCGACAAGTGGAGGATGTACCAGCCTGGCAATGGCAAATGTGCAGGTTACGGTGGGTAGCCCTCCCGTGGCGCCATCGGTAAATAATCCGGGCATTGTTTGCAGCGGATCTGTGGCTACATTGAGCGTATCAAATCCACCGGCCGGCCTAACTTATAACTGGTATAATTCGGCAACGGGCGGCAACTCTATTTTTGCCGGAGCCAATTTCGTAACACCTGCGTTATCGGCAAACGCCGTTTACTACGTTGAGGCTGCAAATAATGGAGGCTGCGTTTCTGCTACGCGTACTGCTGTGAATGTCACTGTAAGCGCTCCGCCACAGGTTACTACGCAGGGTACTTCTGTTTGCCCGGGTGCGAGCGCTACAGTAACGGCAAGCAGTACCGATCAAAATGCCACTATAACCTGGTATGCAAGCGCAACCGGAGGCAATGTATTATCTACAGGTAATACATTCCTAACGCCTGCTGTAAATGGCACAACAACTTATTATGCCGAAGCAACCGATAATGTAAGCAATTGCAGCTCAGCTGCCCGCGTTCCGGTTCAAGTACAGGTAATACAAGCGCTACCTGCTCCTACAGTCAGTGTTGGCGCAACAACCGCATCGAGCGTAACATTTCAATGGGACGCTGTAAATGGCGCCACGGGTTACCAGGTTAGTGTCGATAACGGCCAGACATTTACTGATCCGAGTTCCGGAAACAATGGGTTGACGCACATCGTTTCCGGCTTACAGGCGCAGCAAAGTGTTACTATCGTTGTTCGGGCAGTTGGGAGTTCGTCCTGTGCCTTAAGTAACAATTCAACCGCAGTAACAGGAATCGCTGCAAGTCCTTTGGGAGATCAAATCTTTGTGCCTAATGCCTTTACACCCAATGGCGACGGCAGAAATGATATTGTATATGTGCACAGCACTAATATCAGAAGCCTGAAGTTTTTTATATATGACCAGTGGGGCGAATTATTATATACATCACTTAACCAGGCAAACGGCTGGGATGGTACCTATAAAGGAACAAAAGAACCTGTAGGGGTATATGTCTATTATTTAGAAGCTACGATGAATGATGGACTGTTGGTGAATAAGAAAGGAACAATTACTCTTTTAAGGTGAAAAAATCAAGGTTAACCATATTTATAGCTGCATTGCTGCAATTTGGAGCAATGAACGTACTGAAGGCCCAGGTCGACCCGCATTTTTCTCAGTATTATGCCTATCCCTTATGGCTGAATCCTGCCCTGACCGGAGTGGTTGACGGTGATATGCGAATTAATCTGAATGCTAAGGACCAGTGGACCGGTATAAGCAATGGTTATAAAACAGGCGCAGTATCGATGGATTTCCGTCCGACTGAAAAAGTTGGTGTAGGATTTAATATCATCAACCAGGCTGCTGGCACCGCGGGATACAATTATTTTGCTGCCTATGGGTCATTTGGTTACGGAATAACCATATCTGAGGACGGTAACCAGAAACTTCATTTCGGCCTGCAGGCCGGTTTGATCAATCGTAGTTTTGATCCAAGCAAACTACAACTGGATGATCAATATAATCCGATAACAGGTTATGACCCGACGATGCCTAGTTTTGAAAATTTTCCAAATACGAGTGTCATAGTATTTGATGCAAGTGCTGGTGTATTTTATTATAACGATGATCCAGAGAGCCGAACTAATTTGTTTGGTGGTGTTAGCATTGCCCACCTTACCGGCGCCAAAGATCCGTTTGCTATTCAGGGTATAAATTCTACTCTACCTATCCGTTACACGCTCCATGGAGGAGTGCGTATCAAAGCCTCTGATAATTTTGACATAACGCCCCATGCCATATTTATCAGCCAGCAAAAAAATAAGGTAAAAGCAATCGGTGCATATTCAGAGCTCAAATTTGAGGATGATAAAGGATTAATACTTGGAGGTATGTACCGCATCAAGGATGCAGCAGTAGCGGATGTTGGTTATCATATCAACAGCCTCATTATCGGTGTCAGTTATGATTTTAATACATCAGCATTAAATGCGGCAACAAGCGGGCAAGGTGGGTTTGAACTGTCAGTGAGTTATGTTTTCAAGAGGCATTTTAAAGGCCCTGCACCAATATCCCCAAGATTTTAAACCCTAAATCATGAGAAACTTATATTTTATATTTTTCATGCTAATTGTACCAATAGGGGCATTTGCCCAGTATAGTACTTTTAAGGGTTTAGCTGATAAGGCTTTTGAAAACAAAAACTATTACGAAGCCGCCTATTACTACAAACAACTTGCAGAAGGCAAAAAAACTTCGCACGCAAAAATACCTTTCTACTCCAGTGGCAAAACGACAAAAGAAGAAATCAGTCAGGAACGGCCTTACATTTTTTACCAATTAGCTGAATCCTATCGGCTGTATCAAAATTATCCGGAAGCTGAAAAATGGTATGAAGCGGTCATCGAAAATTGGCAATCAGATTATCCACTGGCAAGGCTTTGGTACGGCGTATCCTTAAGGGCCAATAAGAATTTTGATTTGTCGATAAAAGAGCTGCGGCAATTTACTTCGACTTATAAAGGGGATAAGACATTTTCTGATTTGGCAAAAAAGGAAATTGAAAACTGCCTGTTTGCAAAGAAACAATACCGGGAGCCGGCAACTGTACAAATCAATAAAATGGAAGGACCATGGAATGCCGATGACGGGGACTATGCGCTTGTAAAAAATGCAGGCAATTATTGGTTTACATCATCAAGGTTTTTGGGAGGCAACAAGCAGCATTTAAATCATATATATACTGCGTCACAAAGCGCTTCGGCTCCAACCGCTGTGAATTTTAGTGGTGTTGATGGTAATAAAAACATAGAATACGGAACCCCTTCCCTTACTGCATCCGGAACCAGAATGTATTTTTCAGGATGGCATAAAAAAGGAAGCAAGACGGTCCTGGCCATTTATCGAAGCGATTTGAGGAATAATACATGGTCTGCACCTAAAAAACTAGATGCTAAAATAAATACTGATGGGTTTAACGCTCTTCAACCATGCGTAACCAGTGATGGAAAACGCCTGTTTTTTGTATCGGACAGGCGCGGAGGGCTGGGTGGTTATGACATTTGGGTGAGTAACCTGGATGATAACGGGGATGCTTTGAATGCCGTCAATTTAGGCCCAACAGTAAATACCTCATCTGACGAGGAAGCGCCGTATTATGATATTTTAACAGGAAGACTTGTTTTCAGCTCAAAAGGCTTTGTTGGATTAGGAGGATTCGACTTTTTTGAGAGTTTTGAAAACGGGGGCAAATGGTCGGCACCGGCCAACCTGGGGTATCCTATAAATTCGTCAAAAGATGATCTGTATTATTATCCCGACCCGGATGATAAGAATAAATTTTATATCAGCTCCGACCGTGAATCGGATTGCTGCCTGAATTTGTTCCTGGGACGATTTAAATAAAAGTTTGTAGCAAAAGGTTATGGTAAAAGCAAAACCGATAGCACCCATTTCTCTTCCGAATGGCCAGGACAACCCCGAAGGCAGGCAATTAAACAGGCGCACGAAGTTTACCGCGAAAAGCAAATAAATTAAAATTATAGCGTATTAAAAGGTTGAATCGTCTAAATTTGTCAGCTTAGGAAACCGGGTGGAAGGCGATATAAATAATTTTTCTCCGGGGTGAAACCATTAGCTATTATTTTATCTTTTCACATAAATGCAGCAATCTATTACCAGCGATAACGTCAAAACCGCCTACGACGAATTTTATCAAAAACACGACGAAGCGTGGCGCATGTTGAGCGCCAAATACAAAGCACAGCATATTGTTGACGTTTGCAAAGGTCATTCTTTTAAAAAAGTGCTGGAAGTGGGTGCCGGCGACGGAAGCATTTTAAAAATACTGGCTGATCAGAATTTTGCACCGGAGTTGTATGCGGTAGAGATATCGGAGAGTGGTGTGGAGCATATCAAAACCCGGAATATTGCCAACCTGAAATCTGTTCAGATCTTTGACGGTTACCGTTTGCCTTTTGACGATAATAGTTTTGATCTGATCATTCTTTCGCATGTATTAGAGCATGTTGAGCACGAACGTTTATTATTACGGGAACTTAAAAGGGTGGCCAAATACTTTGTTATTGAAGTTCCGCGCGATTATAAGGCGGATGTAGATAACCAGATAAAACATTTTTTGGCCTACGGACATATTAATGTTTATACGCCCACATCCTTACGATACTTGTTGAAGACCGAAGGTTTCGAGATCGAAACCGACCTGACTTCGATGATAGAGCCGGAGGTGACGAAGTTTAACACATACATCAACCAAAAAAAGCCGAAAAGCTTTGTTACCGATCTGAAGATCAATTCGGAGTATGCGGTAAAAAAAGGTTTGGTTAGCCTGTTTGGTAAAAAAACAGGTGAAAAAATGGCAAATGCTTACACGGTGCTTTGCAAAAAAGCAGATCACCAGGTAGAAATATTCTAAAACGTCACGATGCAGAACCTGGCGCCCATAGCCTTATTTGTTTATAACCGGCCGGAGCATACGCGCCGTACTATCAGCTATTTACAAAAAAACCTGCTGGCTGAGGAAACTCGCCTATTCATTTTTTCTGACGGACCAAAAACTGATGCAGATAAAGCAAGGGTGGAGGAAGTGCGTCAGCTAACTAAAGAGATAACGGGTTTTAAGTCGGTAAAAGTGATCGCCAGGAAAGAGAACCTGGGATTAGCCAATTCCATTATCAGCGGGGTAACCAAACTGGTAAATGAATACGACAAGGTAATCGTTTTTGAGGATGATCTGCTTTCATCGCCTTATACCTTGCAATATTTTAATGAAGGGCTTAACCGTTATGCGAACGAAGATAAGGTGATGCATATCGGCGCTTATATGTATGATCTGAAAGAAAAAGACCTGCCTGAAACTTTTTTTTACCGTGCAGCAAGCAGTTGGGGCTGGGCAACATGGGCGCGTGCCTGGAAACATTTTGAACCGGATATTGATAAGCTAACAGAACAATTCAGCAAACCCAGTATTCTGCGTTTTTCCATAGAAGGCACAATGAACTTCTGGAAACAGATGCGCGAGTTCAAAGCCGGTAAAAATAACTCATGGGCCATTCGTTGGTATGCATCTATATTCCTTAAAGATGGTTTAACACTCAATCCGGCGCATTCCCTTATTAATAACATAGGGCATGACGGCACCGGTGTACATTCCAACATAGAAAAGATGTATGATGTGCAGATATCCCGGAAAGCGGTAAAGCACTTTCCTACCGAGATAAAAGAAGATGAAAAAGCCTACGCCGCCATCCGCAGCTTCCTGAGCAAGCGCAAAGGCAATTTACTTCAAAGAGGCGTGCGTTTTATGCGCAAAATGCAGGCGAAGTATTTGGTGAAGAAGTAATATCCTTTTTTCCACGTCATTGCGAGCGATAGCGAAGCAATCCTAAACTATACAGGGCGAAGGGAAAAGTGTAGAATCTGCATAGCCGCTCTGCCGATCGGGGATTGCTTCGCTATCGCTCGCAATGACGCGGTAGAATATGGGCGCCCCGATATATCAGGCGCCTATAAATGGAAATATTCCTATTTCAACTGCTTCATAATCTCTTCAATCGCCCTATCGAGTTGCGGATCTTTGTTCTCCAATCGATCAGTAAAACCGGTTTTTACATAGATGTCAGGTACTACTCCTGTTTTCTCAACATCCTTGCCATCCAATGTATAACAACCCCATGCGGGTATGCGGTAGAATGATCCATCCACCAAACCACGACCGGTTGTAAAGATGATCCAGCGATAGGTTTCGGTACCGATGATCTTGCCAAGCCCTAATGCCTTAAATCCTTGTGCAGTCATTTCCCCATCACTCAGGGTTTGCTCGTTTACCAACAGGATGATCGGTTTGCCTGCCGGTGCAAAATTTGGCTGCGGACTGCGCTGACCGCCGCGATATTGCCATTGCAGGTATGGTCGCTGCGACAGGAATTGTAATACCTCATCGTGCACATTGCCGCCAGTATTATAGCGCAGGTCAAGAATGAGCGCATCCTTTTTATAAGCATCATCCACCATATCCTGTAAGAATTCCTGTAAAGCATCAGAACCCATATTTTTCATGTAGACATAGGCTATCCGGTTTTTACTTTTTTCGGTAACCACCTTGCGGTTATTCTCGATCCACTCATCATACAGATCGTCTCCAAATTGCCCTCCTGACTCAGGATGAATTTTTACATTGATCTCTTTACCTTTACGATCGAAGGTTAGTTGCAGTTCTTTATCCAGTGATGGTTTGGTAAAGTAGATATTCCGGTCGCGCTTTTCGTCTACCGTAACACCGTTTACTTCTTTCAGGCGGTCGCCGGGTTCAACGTTGATCTCCGCTTTATCCGCATTGCTGTTTTTCAAAACCGACTCTACTTTGTAAGGATCTTCATTGTTAAACACGATACCTGTTTCCATAGTGCGGTAATGCAGGTTCTTACTTTCTTCACTGCCGCCTGAGTAGAATCCCTGGTGCGATGAATTGAGCTCGCCCAGCATGTCATTCAGAAGCAAGCGGAGGTCTGCACGGTTATTCAAGTAAGGCAAATAAGTGCTATAAGTATCATGCACCTTTTTCCAATCCGTATTGTGGAAGCTGCCGTCATAGTAGTTTTCTTCCAACCCTGCCCAGGCTTCATCAAACATTTGCCTGAACTCGCTCTCAAGGTCACGGTCGAATTTGTAATTGATATCGATCTTATCCAGCTTGGTATTGTCGATATTAAGCGTGTAGATGTTGTCGTTGGCTAGCAAGAAGTATTTATCTTTAGCCGAAGAGATATCGAATCCCCGGGCCTCAACACCGGTTATTTTTTCTGTTTTTGGATCTTCAAATGGTTGTAAAGTGGTCCTGTAAATTGCCCATTTGCCTTCTTCATAATTGGATGCAAAATATACCAAAGTCTTATCACCCTTTTGTATTACATAAGGCGAACCTTGGTCACCAAAACCGGGACCGATGCGTTCCAAACGTTTCATCAGGTCTTCGGTATTGATAACAATATCCGATGGCGCTTTTGGTGAGGGCTGTTCAGATAAAGGCTTCTTTTTGGTCTTCGCTGTGGTGTCTTTTTTGTCGTCTTTAAACAAGTCGTTAAACTTATCTATTCGGAAAGCTTCATCAAACTTTTGCAGCGGCATACGATAGAGATGATTATCATGCGCACCGTACGGGAAGTTCGGCGACGTGCGTGATGAGCTGAAATAGATATATTTTCCATCGGGCGACCAGTATGGCTCCGATTCAGAAACGCCGCTGTTGGTTAAGTTCAGCGTTTTGCCGGAATGAATATCATACACAAAGATGTCAGATTCAAAGTTGCGGTGCGCATTATAAACCACATACTGACCGTTTGGCGAAATATAAGGCTGCGCGTTCTGGATACCCCAGATCTCGTCTTTGGCGATAGTTTTTACAGTCATTGATCTCAGATCGATCAGCTTTACTTCCTCACGTCCGCTCAGGTAAACCCCTTGCGTATGTTCTTTATTAACGCTGATGGCGCGGTTATTTTGCTTTTCATTGGTGATCTGCTTTTCCGTTCCGGAGCCATCGGCCTCAATAGTGTACCAATTGTAATAGCCGCCCAGTGTCTGGTTAAATATTAATGATCTGCTATCCGGCAGCCACTTAACTTCTGTTATGCGTTCAGCATTCCCGCGCTCGATCTTACGGACGAATTTTCCTTCAACATCACTTACAAACAGCTCGCCACGAGACACAAATGCCAGTTTCTTGCCGTCGGGCGATACATCCACCGCATCTATTTTTCCCTGTGCGTTAAACTCTCTATCTTTCGGTAAAACATTGTTGCGCAAAAGACTAAAGCTCAGCTTTTGACTTTGCTTGGAAGCAACATCGTATACAAACAACTGGTAGTCTTTCTCAAATACCACCTTCTCGCCATTGGCACTCACGGATGGCCTTTTTATGGAAGTAGGAAATTGAGTTAATGAAGTCTTTTTGCCATCAACAAAAGTGTAGAGGTTATATTCTTCATTCCCTTCGTCGGATACAAAGTAGATATTGCCTTTTTGATCAATCGTTGTCCAGAAATCCTTGCCTGGCCAATCGGTATATTGCTTGTAGGCTTTAGTTTTTGGATTGTATGACTGGATATCCGGGTTGTAAGCGCCTTTGTAATGTTTACGATTTGAGAAGAAATTGCTTTCCCAGGTATTGCTGAAAAATAGCTCACCGGTTAACGGATTTTCCACCACGCCATGTATGGTATTAAAATAATTGCCGAACACTCGCTTTGGTGTGCCGCCTTCGATCCCGATTTTATACTCGCTAAAGCCGTTGTAACGATTGGAATTGAAGTAAATGGATTTTGAATCCCAGCTCCATGAATCTGCTGCATCATTGGCATCGCTGAAAGTGAGCTGTTTTACATCGCCGCCTGTCATGGGCATGATGAATATATTGTTATTGCCAAACTGATTGGAAGAAAAAGCCAGCCATTTACCATCTGGCGATACATGGGCATTAGTCTCTTCCCCTTGCATAGCAGTTAAACGTACTGCAGCCGACCCGTTCAGGTCGGTCTTCCAAAGATCGCCCTCATAACTGAATATGACTGTTTTCCCATCGGGTGTTAATGTAGGGTAGGAGGCGAAATATACCCCCTTGTCTTGCGCTTTTGTTAGGTTTTGAACCAGGAATACGGATAAAAGGATCAGGTATAGTTTTTTCATGCGTGAAAATTGATTTGAACCGAATAAATGTATTTTTGAAACATGCTAAAAGTAGTGCATTTAAATACCTACGATGGTAACGGCGGCGCAGGACGTGCCTGTATGCGGCTTAACCGTGCACTATTAAGCCAAAATATTGATTCTAAAATTATAGTACACTATAAATTCGGAAAAAATCCGCAGATAGGTGACTTTAACACAAATTTGATCCAAAAGGCCTGGACAGCAGCCACCATTCTGCTCGAAAGGGCCTGGGCCAAACGTTACCTGAAGGCAGTTAAAACGCCTTTTTCGTTTGCGTGGTTCGGGCGTTCTGTAATTCATCATCCGGATGTGAAAAATGCGGATATCATACACCTGCATTGGGTAAATCATGGATTTCTAAATCCAAAACACATTGCAGAAATAGCAAAGCTAAACAAGCCCGTAGTTTGGACCTTCCATGACAGTAATGCCTTTACAGGCGGCTGCCATGTGCGTTATACCTGCGATCATTTTGAGCGAGAATGTGGTGATTGTCCACTATTGAAGAATGCATCACCGGATGATTACTCTCACAGAATATGGAAGCAGAAAAACGAAGCTTATAAAAAATTAGGGTTCGATATTATTGCACCGAGCAGTTGGATGCAGGGTTCTATACTTAGAAGCAGTTTATTAAAAGATAGGTCGATCAATCAAATACCCAATACCCTTGAGACTGATATTTTTAAGCCCCTGGATAAGATAGAGGCTAAACGGAAAGCGAATTTGCCTGAAGATAAATTTATTTTGCTGAGCGGATTTATGCCTTCCCGCAAGGACATGCATAAGGGAACAAGTTACTTGCTGGAGAGCCTCGAATTATTGAAAAAGAGGCTGGATGAGAAAGCCGACCAGGTCGAGTTGGTTGTTTTCGGGAACAGGGATGATAAGAATCTGCCTGATTTTCCATTCAAAACAACATTCCTGGGTAAGATTGATAATGATGAACACCTGGCACTTTGTTATGCTGCAGCGGATGCTTTTTTAATACCATCGCTGGAAGATAATTTACCTTATACCGTTATGGAAAGTTTATCCTGTGGCACCCCTGTGATTGCGTTTACCACAGGCGGCATTCCGGATATGGTGACGCATGAAAAGAATGGGTACCTGGCAGCCTATCGCTCATCAGAAAGTTTTGCTGATGGGATGGAATGGATGATCAATCATCCCGATAGGAAACAATTGAACCAGAATGCCCGGCAAACGGTGATGGATAAGTTTTCGGAGCAGATCATTGGTCAAAAGCATATCGATGTATATAAACAATTAACCAAGTCGACCAATTAACATGTTTCAACCGAAGTTAAGCGTCATTACCGTTGTATTTAATAATGCCAGGGACATTGAGCGGACGATGCTTTCGGTATTGAACCAGACTTACTCCAACATCGAATACCTCATTATCGATGGTGCTTCAAATGACGGCACATTAGATATCATCCGCAAATACCGCGATCGAATTAAACTGGTTAGCGAAAAGGACAATGGCATTTATGATGCCATGAATAAGGGCCTGAACATGGCTACCGGCGATTATGTGCTGTTCATGAATTCCGGAGACGAGATCTATGCAAAAGATACCGTAACCAAAGTGTTCAAAACCGCCAAAGATGCTGATATCTATTACGGCGAAACAGAGATGATTAACGACGAGGGTGAAAGTTTAGGCCAGCGCCGGCATAAAGCGCCTGAAAAGTTTACCTGGCGAAGCTTTAAATATGGCATGAGCGTGAGTCACCAGGCAATCTATATCAAACGGTCGTTAACCGAACGCTATAGCATGCGTTACCATTTGAGCGCGGATATCGACTGGATTATCCGTGCAGCTAAAAAAGCTAAAAAGATCGTCAAAGTAGATGGTTATGTAGCCAAATACCTGGTAGGGGGTATGTCAAAAAAACGACACCGGGAGAGTTTGATAGAACGTTTTGCTATCATGTCCCATTATTATGGACCGCTGTTAACAGTATTCTATCATTTGGTGATCGCTGTTAATCTTGGTAGGTATTGGGTGAAGCATAAAAGGACGAACGATTAAAAATATATGTCATTGCGAGGAACGAAGCAATCGCGAACTTTACAGGGCGAAGATGCATAGTTCGCGATTGCTTCTTCACCCCCCGCAGGCCGTTCATCGCAATGACATTAAGCGTCAAAAAAATAGCGATGGGTTTTAAACCCATCGCTATTTTTTTCAAGATAGACTGGGCTTACGCAGCCTTCTTCTCGTCTTCCGGTTTTTTCTTAATACCAGTATAGATCGCTCCGCCTAAAGCAAGGATTAACAGTATTGATCCCGCCAGTGATATTTTCTCGCCGGTATAGTAAGATGCAGGATGGAATATGAATTCGATCTTGTGGTTACCTACCGGGATTTGAGCTGCTCGTAATACATAATCGGCTCGGAAATATGGTGATTCTTTACCATCGATATACATCTTCCAGCCTTTGTCATAATAGATTTCGGAAAACACAGCAACCGAAGGTGAAGTTGCGCCGCTTTGATAAACCATATCATCAGGTGAGTATTTCACCAGCTTAATAGTGCCGTTTGGATCGTAACCTACAGCTTTTTCGTCGATAACGTTCTTATAGCGCTGATCTACGATGGCGTCATCTTTTGGTGAAAAGGCGCTGATAGTTTGCATTTCCTGGTCGGCATCTTTGGCATATTTAATACTTTTCACAAACCAGGCGTGGCCACAAGCCGTTTCATTGCGGGTCATGCTCAGGTTGTTGGTTTTCGGGTCAGCTACGATGATATACTTGGTATTCAGCATATCCAGTACACTGTGATTGACGCTTTTTGAGAACTGCGACTCAATCAGCTCATTGTAACGTTTCATTCTCGCCGCCGAGTACCCGCCAATTGCTTTATTAAAGAATGGAGTTTTATCATCCTCCATTATATTTTGCGAAAGGTCAAGTACTTTAAAATCAGGGTCGGTATCCCGTGCGATAAATGTATCTACCTCACGTGGTTGTGGGGTAGGGTTTTCCTGTCTTTCAGTATAGTATTCGTCTTTTAGATAGCGTTTGTCTACTGTCCAAAGATCAACCAATGTTACCGCAAGTAATAAGATCGACAGCACCATTACGTTGATCTTTCCCTTGAAATATGCCCAAAGAATACCAAATCCTATTGCAAGGAATATCAGTGTTCGTATAGCATCAGCGCGGGCAGCAGAGATACGGTCCTGAACCAGGGCGCTGGCTAATGCATTGCCTAAACCGCTGTCGCCACGAGCCATCTGGGTAAGACCATCGATCAGTTGCTGATGATTGTGTGATTTGAAAGAAAGCAACAGGTCAGGTACAATGGCCATGATCAGGGTAAGGCCACCTGTAATATATATAGCAATTTTTGCTTTTGAGAACAGCGCTTTTTTATCAGGATTATCGATAGCTTCTTTCACAGCGAGGAACGCCATTATTGGGAAGCACAGTAATGTTACAGACAGAATCGATTCAACCGCCCTGAACTTATTATACAGTGGAAAATAGTTAAAGAACAGATCTGATACCAGCGGAAAATTACCTCCAAAAGAAAGCAACATGGTTAATATTACTGTTGCCAGCAACCACCATTTAAGTCGATTTTTGATAACTAACAATCCAAATATGAAGAGGAATACCACGATTGCTCCAAAATACCACGGTCCTTCCGTAAACCGTTTATCACCCCAATAAAGCGGGAGACTTTGCGCAATATTTTGCGCTTGAGAAGCATCCGCCCCTTTCTCAACCAGCAATTTCGCCACCTTGGAATCGTCACTTGCCTGTCCGTTGGTAGCGCCACCATAAGCATTTGGTACCAGGAATGTCAGCGTCTCGCCCACGCCTTCGCTAAATTCATAAGCATAATCACGCGGTACACCAGACTTGGCTTCGGTTGTACCTTTGGTCAGATTTGATTTCCCGCGGATAGAGTCGCCGGCATACTCAGCAGTACTCCAAAGCGTCGAAGCGTTAACGGCAACTGCCAGTAAAGTGGCGCATGCTATATAAGCTAATGCTTTACCAAAGAATGGCAAAGTCTTGGTCCTTATAGCATTAATTAACTCTATTATGAGGAGGATCAGCAGGGCGAGCATTAAATAATAGGTCATCTGTAAGTGATTGGCCTTTATCTCTAATGCCAGGAAAAGCGCTAGTAACGATGAGCCTAATATAAAACGGCGGTTCATCACGAGTATAATAGAAGCTATGATAGGCGCAAATAAAGAAATTGCCAGCTCCTGGTTGACGTGCCCGGCCGCTATGTAAATGATATTATAGGATGAAAAAGTAAATGCCAGCGCTCCTGCTGCCGCCAGCCACGGATTGAGTTTTAGTACTGAAAACAAAAAGTATCCACCAAAAAGTAGTAATAATACGATATAAATAGGCGATGGGAATACGTGATCGAGTACATTAATAGTCTGGTTGGCAATATTATTTGGCCACGGCGCCCAGATCTGGTATGCAGGCATACCGCCTAAAATCTGGTTGGTCCAGAGAATAGTGGTATCCTTTTTCCTATAGTCGTTAATTTCTTTTTGGGTGGATTGTGCCCGCATGACGTCGCCCTGTCCGAGAGTTTTTCCCTGGAAAGCCGGCGTAAAGAAGAAGAAACAAGCTGCTAAAAATATCGCTGTAATGACAAAATGGACGCCATTTTTCTTGAACCAGTTATTCATTTATTTTTTTGAATGTGATAATACAATCCCCAAAAATAGAAATTTGAGTGAGAAAAGGAATTATTATTAATTAGTCGGGAAGTCTGCGTAAGTCGGGAAGTCGGTAAGAAGCTTTGTGATAAGATGCTGTTTAGCAAGCTAAATCAAATTGTCCTATCAAAACATTAGAAATAATAACGGAAGGCCGGCAGCGCCAATGATATAGGCAATTAGTGAAGCCTTATCGTATTCTTCCCAGTTTTTGTAGAGGCTAAAAGCATTGTATACGGCCAATAGCCCGAAGATAACCCAGAAGAACCAGTGGATATGATGATTGGACGTGCAAATAGCTAAACCGACCGCTACTATAATGTAGTTGGTTGTAATAATAGTGAAGGAGGCGGGCGTTCCGAAATGCCTGCGCTTAAATACTGTGGGCGGCTGGTTATGATCCCTCATTTTATTTCTTCATAATCTACAAAGTCACCTGCTGAATCAGGTACCTGTTGTTTGTTCTGCGGAATATAATCCACTTTCACTTTTTCATCAGGTTGATTTTGCGGGCGACGGTATTGTTGTTGCTGCTGACCTTGTTGCTGTGCCTTATTTACCAAGCTCTGAAAAAGCATAGGCAATAGCAGGCGGACAATATAGCGAATGACATATAGAACAAGTATAGCTATTAGCAGGAAGCGAATGAAATACATTGAATTACAATTTTGGATTACAAATATAAGCTATTAACGAACAAAATGTTTCAGTATGATGTGCGGATGTGCAAATGTGCGGATATGCAGATGTTTTTACAAATCTGTGAATGTTAACAATGTGCAGATATGCAAATGAGTAAATGTGCAGATGGATTGTTACAATTCTTTTTAATCATTTGCACATCTGCACATCCACGCATTTGCACATCAAAAACCGCATTTGCACATCAAAACCGTTCCTCCATCAACTTTTCCAGCGCGAACATTTCATCACGGAGTTTGGCCGCCAGCAGGAAGTCCATATCTTTTGCGGCGGCTACCATTTCTTTCTTGGTGTTTTCGATGGCCTTTTTCAGATCCGGTTTAGTCATATACTGTACTATCGGGTCAGCGGCCAATGATATACTATCTGCTTCCACATAAGCTTTTTGTACGCCGCCTACAAAGTCCATTACAGATGTTTGCTCTAGTATAGATTCCCTGGATTTACCAACTGTTTTAGGAGTAATGCCGTGCTCGGTATTGTAGCTGATCTGTTTTTCGCGGCGGCGATTGGTCTCGTCCATCGTGATCTGCATCGAATCCGTGATTCTATCAGCATACATGATTACTCGCCCACGGTCGTTACGCGCTGCGCGGCCGATAGTTTGTATTAATGACCGTTCCGAGCGCAGGAAACCTTCTTTATCGGCATCCAAAATCGCTACTAAAGATACTTCGGGCAAATCCAGGCCTTCGCGCAACAGGTTGATACCGATCAGCACATCAAACTCACCCAGCCTCAATCCTCTTAATATTTCTACTCTTTCAAGGGTTTTTACTTCACTATGTATATAACGGCATTTGATGCCCAGGCGATCCATGTATTTTGCCAGCTCTTCAGACATGCGCTTGGTGAGGGTAGTAACTAATACACGGTCGCCCATTTTTACGGTTTTATCCACCTCTTCCAGTAAATCATCCACCTGGTTGATTACCGGGCGAACATCAATTACCGGGTCAAGCAGGCCTGTCGGACGGATAACCTGTTCAACTACTACACCATCTGATTTTTCAAGCTCAAAATCACCCGGCGTCGCACTCACATAAAGCGTTTGAGGCGCTAGTCTTTCAAATTCCTGGAAGTTTAGCGGACGGTTATCTAAAGCTGCCGGTAAACGGAAGCCATATTCAACAAGGGATATTTTGCGGGAACGGTCTCCCCCATACATGGCCCTGATCTGTGGTACTGTTACGTGGCTTTCATCAATCACCATCAGGTAATCATCCGGGAAATAATCCAACAAGCAGAACGGCCTTGCGCCCGGTTTACGTCCATCAAAGAACCGCGAATAGTTCTCGATACCCGAACAATAACCTAGTTCGCGGATCATTTCGAGGTCGTAGTTCACCCTTTCTTCCAGTCGTTTAGCCTCGAGGAAACGTTTTTCGTCAATAAATTGCTGCTTGCGCATTTCCAGCTCTTCCTGTATGGCCCAGATAGATTGGGTGAAGCGCTCGCGCGGAGCCACATACAAATTGGCAGGGAAGAGAACCATGTGAGTCATCTTCTCCATCGTTTTCCCTGTTGATGGATCGAAAGAGCTTAATTCTTCGATATCATCACCAAAAAAAGATACACGATAAGCATAATCCAGGTAGGCTGGGTAAATATCCACCACGTCACCCTTCACCCGGAACGTTCCGCGCTTGAAATCGGCAGTTGTCCTGGCGTACAGTATCTCCACCAATCGGTGCAGAAATGCATTGCGACTGATGCGGGTACCAGCAGCGAATTTGAAAACTGAATCCTTAAAGTCATCCGGGTTACCCATACCGTAGATGCAGGAAATAGATGACACCACGATCACATCCCTGCGGCCTGACATCAATGCTGACGTAGTACGCAGGCGCAGTTTTTCTATCTCATCGTTTATCTGCAAGTCTTTTTCTATATAAGTATTAGTCGTCGGAATAAATGCTTCCGGCTGGTAGTAATCGTAATACGACACAAAGTAGTTCACCGCATTTTCAGGGAAGAACTGCTTGAATTCGCCATAAAGCTGCGCGGCCAGTGTTTTGTTGTGGCTCGGAATAAGCGTCGGTCTTTGTGTTTGTTCAATAACATTGGCAACCGTAAACGTTTTACCCGACCCGGTAACACCGAGCAGGGTTTGAAAAGGGTCGCCATTTTGTACACCTTCCACCAGTTGCCTGATGGCTTCGGGTTGATCTCCGGTAGGCTGATATTGAGAGGTTAATTTAAAATCCATAGATTATTACAAAAATACGAATAATAGTGTGTATGGTTTGCGTGTAAAACATTGGCAGCCTCACAGCAAGCAAATCATCGGTAAAAAATCTTTTAAGCGTTTTCATAGTTTCGGAATGTTTGCCCAAAACTATTATGTACGGGTGACAGCCTTATGTCAGCAGTGTTGACTGTCCTAAAGTTTTACCCACTCTGTCGACGCTTCGCTGGACATCTCTCCCTAAGTTTAGGGAGAGAATTAATAAAGGAAACCAATGTAAACTCCGCCCCTGGACTCAGGGGAGGCCGGGAGGGGTAAAATCTACAGCATGCTGGCTACATGTCCTAAAGTTTTACCCACTCTGTCGACGCTTCGCTGGACATCTCTCCCTAAGTTTAGGGAGAGAATTGTTAAATAGCTTTGAAAATTTAAACTAATTAAAACATGCAATGCATTTATTTATTGTAGTAGTAGAAGCAGATAAAGATTAATAAATTTAAAGAAGCATTTAGTTATTATTGTCAGACCAACTAATCTCTGATCACCAATCTCTAATTACTAACCCTATGCTCTTTGTACTCAACAAAACCAATACTATAGGCAACCAGTTTTTAGCCGAAATGCGGGATTCCGTTACCCAGCAGGACCGACTGCGCTTCCGGAAAAACCAGGAGCGTATGGGGGAGATACTGGCCTACGAGATCAGCAAAAAGTTGAAGTATGTTCCGGTTGAAGTGCAAACCCCACTGGGCACGGCAACTGTCGAGGTGCCCGAAAGCTACCCGGTGCTGGGAACTATCCTGCGGGCAGGTTTGCCATTTCACCAGGGATTTATGAATTTTTTTGATAAATCGGCATCGGCGTTTATCACGGCTTACCGTAAGGTGAAAAAGACGGGGGCATTTGTTATCAATGTCGACCATATTTCGGCCCCTGACCTGGAGGGCAAAACAGTGATCATCTGCGATACCATGCTGGCCACCGGGCAAAGTATAGTGATGGTGTGTAAAGAGTTGATCGCTCAGTATAATATCAAAGAACTACACATAGCCGCAGTGATAGCCAGTACGGAAGGCGTGGAGCATGTGAGAGCCAATCTACCTAAGGCACATTTATGGTTAGGTGCAATTGATGAAGAAATGACCTCAAAGGCTTATATCGTTCCGGGATTGGGAGATGCGGGGGATTTGTCGTTTGGGGAAAAGATTTGAGGATTTACGAATTACGATTTTAGATTTACGATTTGCTTAAATGGATTACTAAATCGTAATTCGTACATCTAAAATCGTAAATACACTATATGAAATACCGTCACATCTTCTTCGACCTCGATCACACCATTTGGGATTTTGATAAGAATGCCGAAGAAACTCTGCACGAATTATATGGTATTTACGAATTGAAGCAACTCGGCCTGCATTCGGCTGATGTGTTTATCGAAACCTATACCCGTAATAATCACCAGCTTTGGGCCGAATATCATACGGGGAAGATCACCAAAGAACAGCTGCGTGAGGCACGTTTCAAGAAAACGTTCCTGGATCTGGGCATGCACCCGGATGTGATCCCGATAGGTTTTGAGGATGATTATGTAAAGACGTGTCCTAAAAAGACCAATCTGTTCCCTGACGCGCACGAAACACTGGAATACCTTCAAGGAAAATACACACTACACCTGATCTCGAACGGTTTCAGCGAATCACAGGGGATAAAAATTAGCAATACGAATTTGGGAGGCTATTTCCAATATGTGATCATATCGGAGATTGTGGGTGCGAATAAACCTGACAAGGCGATATTTGAACATGCTATTAATTTGGCTCAAACAACTAAAGAAGAGAGCCTGATGATAGGTGACAGCCTTGAAGCCGATGTATATGGTGCTTTAAACTTTGGTATGGATGCTATCTACTTTAATCCATTGGGACTGGATAAACCTGCTGATGTGCCAGTGCAGATCAGTCATTTAAAAGAACTCCGAAAGCTGTTATAGGCAAATAGTTAGGCAATCACTTGATTATTAATTAAAAAATGGGTAATTATATGGTGCCTAATCTTAAGCCCTATGAGAGCCATTTTTTTATTTATATTCCTATTACCATTAACCTGTCTGGCCCAGGTTTCGATTTCAGGGAAAGTAATAGATAACAGCGATAAAGGACCTATACCTAATGCCAGTGTTTTCCTGGCAAATGCAACTATTGGCGAACAATCTGCACCCGACGGGACTTTTCATCTCAAGAATATAAAGCCCGGCAAGTATGAACTGGTGGTTTCCATGATAGGCTTTGATACTTATCATCAAAACATAACAGTAGAGAACGCCAATATCGTATTGCCCGATATTGAAATTACAGCTAAAGCCAACGCCCTTAAAGAAGTAAAGATCACTGCTGACCAAAATACCGATCCGAACAGGAACCGGTACCTGGATTGGTTCACCGATGAATTTATCGGTACATCAGACATTGCCCGTCAATGCAAAATAGTCAATCCTGAAGTATTGAACTTTAGTTACGACAATGGGAAAGGTATCCTGACAGCCTCGTCGGATGGCTTTCTCATCATAGAAAACAAAGCCTTGGGCTATACAGTGAACTATTTGCTCAGCAACTTTAAATTAAATAATAAAGATATCTATAACAAAGAGGTGCATTATGATGGCTCGGTATTTTTTAAGGAAATGACGGGGAAGCCATCTCAAATGTCAGACTGGGAAACCAAACGGCAGGAGGTTTATGAAAACTCCCAGATGCATTTTTTCAGGGCTGTTTTAAAGAACAATATTGAGCAGGAAGGCTTTCGCATATACCAAATAGCGGTAAAGCCTAATCTGCAGCGCCCTGATCAGCGGGTAATTGACGCTGAGCTCAACTATTATCAAAATGCAGCATCGACGGTCTCTCATAGAAGGGATTCCCTGGCATATTGGCTAAAAAAGTCGAAGCTGCCCAAATCGTTTCAAACGCTGATGCATTACCCGCTAACGAAAAAAGATATCCTTTATAACACCGATCAAACGGGTTCGTATGCGTTAAGCTGCGATAATGACGCACTTTATGTTGCGTATAACAAAAGCCGGCACTTTCGCATCTATAACAACGTTGAGCATTTAGAACCGACAAATACCGATATTACCATCATCAATTTTACCGAGCCTTATGCACTTGTAGATGCAAACGGAGGCATTGCCAACCCGAATAGCCTGGCGTTTAACGGGGTTTGGGCGCACAAAAGGATTGGTGACCTGTTGCCGGTAAATTACGACCCGGCAGTAAATGAAGAAGAAAAAACGGATAGTACCGTAACTAAAAATGTGATCAGCAAGCTCACCAACTATTTTGCATCGCATATTACCGAAAAGGCTTACCTGCATTTTGACAAAGCATACTATGCTGCAGGCGATACGATCTATTTCAAAGCGTATGTAACAAATGGAGAGGGGAACCAGCTATCCGGGTTAAGTAATGTATTGCATGTTGACCTGATCAATTCTGCCAGTCATTTGGATCAATCCATCAAACTAAAACTCAACAATGGATTAGCCTGGGGTGAGTTTACCTTGCCCGATTCTTTACCAGGGGGTAATTACATTATCCGGGCATATACGCAACTGATGCGGAACAATGAAGAAGCAGGATATTTTGCCCGGGTTATACCTGTCTCTGCAGTAAAAAAGACATTCGTTTCTGCCAATGTTACAACCAAACCTGCACAAAACCCGTCGCAAAAAGTTGATATCCAATTTTTTCCGGAAGGAGGCGATTTGCTGGCGGGAACCCGATCAAAGGTAGCGTTTAAGGCTGTTGGCGTTAATGGACTGGGGGTTAACGTAAAAGGTACCATTGTCGATAATGATGATAATGAGGTGGCGACTTTTGCTTCCACTCATTTGGGCATGGGTTATTTCTACCTTGAGCCTCGTGAAAACAAAACCTATATGGCAAAAATAGTGTATGCCGATGGGTCGCAAGCTGGTTTTGATCTGCCTAAAGTGCAGACAAAGGGTATCGTCTTATCAATTAGCAATGGCACATCAGAACAAAGTCAGGTCATAATTAATACCAGCAAAGCCTATTATCACGATAATCGCAATAAGGATTATACCCTGTTTGTTTATTCAGCCGGTGAGGTGACATCTTACATCACTAAGTTAAAAGAGCCGACAGTCTCGGTAAGTGTGCCAAATGCGCAATTGCGCACGGGGGTGGTGAGGGCGACTTTGTTTTCTCCTGAAGGGGAACCCTTGAGCGAACGTTTATGGTTTGTAAAGAACCACGACCTGTTGACCTTGCAAGTTAATAGCGATAAATCATCGTATACAAAAAGAGAAAAAGTAAAGATCAATCTCAATGCGGTTCAAAATGGCCGACCGGTGAGCGGACATTTTTCTGTAACCGTAGTAGATGACAACCAGGTTCCTGTGAATGAAGACTCAGAGCATACCATATTAACCGATCTTTTGTTGACTTCAGAGTTGAAAGGCTATATTGAAAAGCCGAATTATTATTTCGCCAATAACTCAAAAGAAGTCGACGATAGCCTGGATATACTCATGCTGACGCAGGGATACCGCCGGTTTGAATGGAAAGAGGTGATCGGAAATAAACCGGAACAGGTATTGGCCTACAAAGCTGAGAAATCGCTCGAACTGGAGGGACTTATAAAAAGTATGACAGGAAAACCAAAATCAGATGAGGAGCTTATCCTGATCGATACAAAGGATAACCTGCTGATGGATACGCTATCTGACAAAAGTGGTGAATTTAAATTCACCGGCATTGATGTAACTGATACGCCGTTTATGGCAATACATACCAAGAGTAAAGGCAGGGCAGAGGATGCCAAAATAGAGATCAGGCAAACTGAGATACCGCCTTTGTCGCAATCGGTTATCAATCTTAAAGCCGGAAATGATACGCTGTCACAACAGGTTGTTACGCAAATGCAGGATAAATTTGTCAGTACTAATAAGGGTGGTATTAAGCTTAAAGAAATAAAGATAAAAGGGTACAAACCACCTAAGCCTGATATTCCTAATTCGGCCAATTTAAACGGGCCGGGCAATGCCGATTATGTCTTGATGGGCGATAAACTGGAAGATTGTGTAACATTGGATTGCTTGTATGGAAAAATACCAGGAACGATTTCAAGGGGTGGTAAACTTTACCTTTCGAGAAGCAAATGGGTGCAGCTTAATGGCGAACCTCCGCCGCCCATGGCTGTAATTATAGATGGGAGCGTTTTTCCGCAAGACATCAGCCGGCAGGGATTTACAAATACTAAGGTGTTCGATAATATCAATATCCATGATATTTATAGTATCGAAGTGCTGGAGAGTGGTAACTACCTTGCTATGTACGGCAGCAATGCACCTGGCGGCGCGTTAGTGATCACCACTAAGCGTGGTGGTGAAAACAGGAACAAAATCACATCCGCCCCCGGTTGGATAAGTTTTCCGTTTAACGGGTTTTATAAATCGAGAGAATTTTATTCGCCTAAATACGACCATCCAATGGAAAATGATAATCACAAGGATTTAAGAACTACCGTTTACTGGAAACCTGAGTTATTGACAGATAAGGATGGGAATGCATCATTTGAATACTATAATGCTGACGGACACGGAACCTATCGTGTGATTGTTGAGGGAATAGACGGTAGCGGAGATATAGGCAGACTGTTGTATCGCTACAAAGTGGAGTAGCATAAAAATAAGCCGTCTATTTAATTCGAAATTGAACATTCGAAATTCGATATTTGATGCATCATGAACATCGGAGAGACCCGCAAAAAGATAGAGGAAGTATTAGATATCTACCGTAGTCGGCTGGATGCTATTCCCGACGACCTTTTTATGGTGACGCCTCCCGGCGGTGGCTGGTCGTATGCTGAAGTATATTGCCATATCTTACAGGCTAACCTCGGCTCTACTATCGCAGTCGAAAAATGCACATTGAACAATTGCGCTCCCACCAATAAAGGACGGACATTTATCGGTCTGATGGTATTGTCTTTTGGCCGGTTCCCCCCATTCAGGGTAAACACGCCAAAAGAGTTGGCAGAAAAGAACCCGGTACGGAATATTACCAAGGAGGAAGCAAGAAATCTGATCATCAAATGCCGGAAACGCCTTGACGCAATTACACCGCTTATCCGCAATTCTTCCAAACATAAACGCATCTGGCACCCCCGTATGGGCATGTTGAACGCCAAACAATGGCTCAAGTTTATACTCATCCACTCCGAACATCATTTGAAGCAACTTGACCGTGTGGAAAAAAAGTTGCAAAGCCGATGAAACCTTTTTTATTTAACAGAGTCTTAACGTTCAGATAATTTGAATTGCTGACATTTGTTAAATAACACCAGTATGAATTTCGAGTATGCATATCTGATTGTTGTAGGGTTGCTTTTATTGGTAGGTATGTTCTATGTAAGCCCCTATGAACTAAGAGTTAACGAAGATGATGACGACGAATAATCGTCAAAAAATCCAATCAATCATTCACCGGCGAAAAACACCGGGCGGCAAATTATCCCCTCAATTTTAATGGCAAAACGCGAAGTAGATATAGTAGTTATATCCGATGTGCATTTGGGCACTTATGGCTGCCACGCTAAAGAACTGCTGAAATATTTAAAGAGCATAAAGCCCAAAATGCTGATCCTGAACGGCGATATCATCGATATCTGGCAGTTCAGCAAATCGTATTGGCCCGAGGCACATATGAAGGTGGTTCGCCGCATTCTAAAGTTTGTTACGGACGGCGTGCCAGTATATTATCTTACGGGTAACCACGATGAGATGCTGCGCAAATTTGCCGATTTTAACCTGGGGTCATTAGCGCTAAAAAATAAAGTCGTTTTAACTATCGATGGTAAGAAGGCATGGATATTCCACGGCGACGTGTTCGACGTAACCATGCAGCACTCCAAATGGCTGGCTAAACTGGGTGCAGTCGGGTATGATTCTCTCATCCTGCTAAACAGTTTTACTAACTGGATGCTGACTAAGCTTGGCCGTGAGAAGATGAGTTTTTCACAGAAAATTAAAGCGAAATTTAAGGATGCTGTGAAGTTCATCAACCAGTTCGAGCAGACCGCTGCTGACCTGGCTGTTGAAAAAGACTATCAATATGTGATATGCGGCCATATTCACCATGCGGAAATCAGGGAAATTAAATCTTCAGATAAACCGGGTTCCGTAATATATCTCAATTCCGGCGACTGGGTGGAGAGCTTAACTGCTCTTGAATACAATAACCGTGAGTGGACGATATTCAAATACGATCCCGCCAACTTTAAAAGCGACCATGACGACGACGATAAAACCGATGCAGAAGACCTGGACGCCAAGCTGGACGTGCGCGTTTTGTTAGAGCGCTTTAAACAGGAAGCTTATTGATCTTTGTTGAAGCGTTTTAAAGTTGAAAGGTTGAAAAGTTGAATTTCGGCCTTTTTTGTTTATATGATTTCCTTTCTTTGCTAACTTGCTCCGGAAAGTTATGAGTGTGCAAGACCAACCTTGTAACATTTCAACCTTACAACATTCCAACTATCAGAATGAAAATCCTCTATGCTATCCAGGGAACAGGTAACGGGCATATCAGTCGCGCACGTGAAATAGTTCCTTTACTGCAACAATACGGTGAGCTCGATCTGTTGGTGAGTGGCACACAGGCAGAGGTGTCCTTATCGCAGCCTTTAAAATATCGTTTACATGGTTTCAGTTTCGTATTTGGCACCAAAGGCGGGGTAGATAGGTGGGCTACATTTAAGCTGATGAACCTGCGGCAATTGTGGCATGATGTGCATCATCTGCCATTGGCGCAGTACGATCTCATAATTAATGATTTTGAACCGGTAAGCGCCTGGGCATGCCGTGTGCAGAAACTGGAGTCGGTTTCGCTAAGCCACCAATGCTCTTTTGTTTCGAAAAAAACCCCGCGACCTGCTAAGTGGAATTATGCTGAATGGCTCTTCAAGTATTATTCGCCAACCACATATCATATTGGTTTCCATTTTGAAAAGTATGATGATTTTATTCATACACCTGTGATCAGGAGCGATATCCGTAAACTGGAGCCGACCAACCTCGGGCATTATACCGTTTACCTGCCTGCCTATGACGATAAAACGCTGGTAAAATACCTGGGCCAGGCAAAAGATGTGGAATGGCAGATATTCTCCAAGCGGCAAAAAACGCAACAACGGGAAGGAAATGTCCTGATATCGCCCGTAAACAATGAGGCCTTTAATAAAAGCATGGCCAGTTGCGAAGGTTTACTGACAGGCGGTGGTTTTGAAGGCCCTGCCGAGGCGATGTTTCTGAAAAAGAAGGTGATGATGATACCGATGAGTGGGCAATACGAACAACGATGCAATGCCTTATCCGCTTCAAAACTGGGCGTACCTGTTATCCACACCATTGATGACGAATTTGTTCCTCAGCTAAATCAATGGATACAAAATGGTAAAGCCGTGAATGTTGACTTTCCGAATGAGACCGCTCAGATTATCGATAATATGGTAACGCGTTACACAAAGGCTTAAGCATCCATGAATTCGTAAGATTCCGCCCGTTTATTGTTATCTCTCGATTTTTGTACTTCTCCTGTTTTGGATAGCAGGTTGGAAAATAAACGCGTGTTTTCTTTCAGAAGACTGAACTTTAACCTTTTAATTTGGTTTAGTGAGAACTTCAGGAAGAAGTAAGAAACCTTGGCCACACAAAATGCCAGCGATCGGTTAATGTTGGTCAACGATGCCAGCTGCGAAGCATAAAACGACTTCAGTTGCTGCATTTCAGGCACCACTCTTTCCTGGCGGTCGTGGTAAGCTACCGAATCCATCACCACTCCGATCTTAAAGCCATGGAAGCGAACACGGCTTAAATAATCGCCGTCTTCACCATAGTGGAAAAAGATTGGATCGAATACGCCTACCTTCATCAGGCAGTCGGCAGATATCAACCAAAAAGCCGCCATCACAAATGATACATCATGGATGGTTTTCCCCGCCTCCAGGTATGTATCCGTGACGCATTGATGCAGCACAATATTTTTGAATTTTTTATCCATCCCTGTGCCATTGCCATTCTTCTGCTGCGGGCTTAATACGCCATATTCAGGATGCTCGGCTTGAAATAAAACCAGTTTGCTTATCGTATCCTTTTCAACATAGCCATCCTGGTTTAATAAAAAAACATAGTCCGCATTATTTTGAATCGCTTTTTTTATGCCGATGTTATTGGCCCGGCCAAAGCCCAGGTTTTCATCAGTTTGCATCAGGTCGATGTCCGGGTAGTTGGCCCTGACGAAGTCTACTGTTTCATCAGTTGAACAATTATCGACTAATATGATGTTGATCTTTATATCAGATTGAAGGACATCCTTAAGGCATTTATCGATCCATTTCATGCCATTGTAGGTAACAATGACCACATGGACGTTTAGCGGACTTTTCATAGGCAGACCAGGGGTATTATTAAATAACTCATACCTTACCTTTAGGTTAAAAAGTATAAATTATTGATTAAGTTAATTAGTTTATTGTTGGATTAACACCGGATCGGAGATACTGTTTTAACATTCTCAAAATAAAGGCGGCGCTTGAAAAGACATCTTTTATCGGTCTGATAATAAACCTAAACAGTTTTTCTATTATTATTGCTGAGAAATCCCCAAATGCATGATCAGGCTGTTCAGATCTTTTAGTCCGGTAAATATTGTCTGGCTGGCAGTTTTCCTGTTCTTCATGCGTATTGGGTTTGCTTTTCAGCTTCCCGACAAGACCGGCTTCCCCTTCACTGAACTTTTTTCAAGATTGTTGCTGCCGGTATCCTATCAAACCGCTATACCGCCTGTCATCAATTTATTTGTTGCGAGCATAATAGTGTTTATCCAGGGGATATTGATCAATCTATTGGCAAACGAGCATAACCTGTTAGGGAAGTCAACTTTTTTACCAGCGTTCATGTACGTCACAGTGTCGAGCTTGCTGGTGCCGTTCCTGATGCTTAGTCCGCCGCTGGTGTGTAATTTTCTGCTAATATGGATGCTGTATAAGTTGCTGAACCTTTACAAAGGCGATGCATCTAAATCTATTTGTTACGATTTGGGGATGATCGTCGCGGTAGGCACCATGATCTACCTGCCATTTATTTATACGTTCCTTGTAATCTGGATCGGTCTGGCTATTTTCAGGCCATTCGACTGGCGCGAATGGATTGCCGGTATCATCGGCTTTATCACTATTTTCTTTTTCCTGGCCGTATTTTATTACCTGAACGATAAGCTGGGCGACTTTTTTGAAATATGGCTGCCACTTGCCACCAAATTCCAGGTACACTTCAATATCAATTATTATAATTATTTGGTGCTCATTCCGGTTATTGTCGTGTTGGTTTTAGCGGCATTAAAACTACAGCAGAACTTTTATAAAAGCTACGTGCATATCCGCAAATCCATCCAACTCCTCTTCTTCGTTTTCCTGATAACAGCTTTGTGTTTTTATATCCGTGCCGATTTTCATGTCGACCACTTCCTGATGTGTGCGGTGCCGGGATGCATCTTCGTGTCCTATTATTTTTTGTATGCCACCACCCGCTGGTTCTACGAAAGCCTATATATTTTGTTGCTTGCCAGCATTATTTACTTTCAGTTTAACACTTTTTAACTTTTACATTCGTTCAAATTTCACGGGTTATATTAGTTTTGTACCATGAAGTTTGGAGTTGTTATATTTCCGGGTTCTAATTGTGATGAAGACATCATCTACGTATTAGAAAAAATTATGGGTCAGCAGGTTGTACGCCTGTGGCACAAAGACCACGGTTTACAAGGTTGCGATTTCATCGTACTGCCGGGTGGGTTCTCATTTGGCGATTATCTGCGTTCAGGCGCTATCGCGCGCTTTTCTCCGATTATGCAGGAAGTGATCCAGTTTGCAGCTAAAGGTGGTTACGTGTGGGGGGTTTGCAATGGTTTCCAGATATTAACTGAGGCAGGTATGCTGCCAGGTGCATTGCTGCACAATACCAACAGAAAGTTCAACTGCAGCAATATTTACATGGTGTCGCAAACCAATAATTCTTTGCTTACATCGAATATCGATCCGCAGCGTGCGTTAAAAATACCTATCGCACATGGCGAGGGTAATTATTTTGCTGAACCGGATGTGTTGAAGGCATTGAATGATAACGACCAGGTATTATTCAGATATACGGATGAGTCGGGTAATATTGTTGCTGAAGCTAACCCTAATGGTTCGATGGAAAATATCGCCGGTGTTTGTAATGCGGGGCGCAATGTATTCGGTATAATGCCGCACCCTGAACGGGCAGCTGATAGCGTATTGGCTAACCAGGACGGACTTGCAATTTTTGAATCAATACTGTCATTGGTTAAAGCCTGATGGCCAACCTGGTTATTGATATTGGGAATACCCTTATAAAAATTGCAGTCTTCGCACAGGATGAGCTGTTGTATACAACAGGTTATTCATCCCTTGATGCCGAAACCCTTTTTAGAATAACTGATCAATACCGGGTAAACAATGCCATTATTTCATCGGTAAGAAAAGAAGCAGAAAGCTGGAGTACCGCATTAGAAAGTAGAGTCAGCGTGCAGTATTTCAATGTGGGAATGACAGCCGGCATACATAACCAATATAAAACCCCTCAAACACTTGGTCCTGATCGATTGGCGGCCGTTATCGGTGCTAAAAAGCTGTATCCGGCCAAAGGCAGCCTGGTGATTGATGCCGGAACAACCATTACTTATGATTGGGTGGATGCCGGCGGGAATTATTTTGGCGGCAGTATATCACCGGGGCTGAATACACGTTATAAAGCATTGAATTATTATACAGGCAAACTGCCCTTGATAGAAACAGATGCCGAATTTGACAATTACTACGGCGATGATACCGCCTCGGCTATAAAATCAGGAGTGCAGAACGGCCTTAAATATGAATTGACCGGCTTTATTGAAAGCTATAGGAAAATTGAACCGGAACTGAATGTGCTACTAACCGGAGGTGATAGTTATTTTTTTGATACTCTATTGAAAAATAGCATCTTTGCCCCCTATATTAAAAACGAGCCTTATTTGGTTCTTCAAGGATTAAATGCAGCTATACAAAACAACAATGATTAAATTTACCAGGCTACTTTTTACATTTCTATTTGCTGTTATTGTATTGAATGCAAGTGCGCAGTCAACCGCAACCACAAGTTCCCCTTATTCACGCTATGGAATAGGCGACGTTAACGACCAGCTGTTGCCGCAAAATATAGGTATGGGTGGTATCTCTACCGCAACCAACGTTATAGGCGGGTATAATAGCATTAACGTTTTAAACCCTGCCGCATACGGGAAGATCAATTTAACTACTATCGATATAGGTGGCGCTGCTGACATCATTACGCTTAGTAAACTGGGATCAGCCGATCAGCGTAATACCAACGCCAGGTTGAGTCACCTTTTGTTTGCATTTCCGGTTACTAAGAGCTCGGCGCTAAGCTTTGGCTTATTGCCTTACAGCCAGGTAGGATATAGTTACAAACAGACCTACGCCCGGTCAAATCCAAATACAACCTTACCTGCAGATACAAATGCCGTTACCGTTACCTCATCAGGCGAAGGTGGCTTGTCAAAGGCATACCTGGGTTATGGAGTTACCTTGTTTAAGCATTTATCGATCGGCGCAAACTTCTCGTATCTTTTTGGCAGCATAAAAAATGACCAATCAACAGAAATACCAGGCTTATATGGCGTGCTCAACACGCGTACCGAGTTAGATGATCATATAAAGGGGGCTAGTTTTGATTATGGCGCTCAGTATACCATTGATTTCTCCGAAGCAAAACATTTGGTTTTAGGATATTCGGGATCTGCAGGGAGCAAACTTAGTGTAACCACCAACTATATAGTAAGCCAGTATACCCGCGATGCCAGCGGAAATGAAAACAATCCTGTTGACAGTTTAGTTAACCAGCAAAACGAGAGCGGTAAAGTCCAGCTCCCGCAAATCAACCGCTTTGGTATCTCGTTCGTACGCGACGGGAAATTTTTAGTTGGTGCTGACTATACGATGGCTAAATGGTCCAATCTCTCAATATCGGGCGTGAATGCAGGTTTGCAGGATAGCAAATTGTTTAATGTAGGTGGACAATGGACACCTAATATCAATTCCCTCAATAATTTCTTCGCGCTGATGGATTACCGGTTGGGTTTCATTTATGAGCAAACCTATTTAGGGCAAACTGTTTTGGGTGTACCCGGAGCTAACTTAAAAAGATATGCAGTGACCTGTGGTTTGGGTATCCCGCTTCCGCACGACCGCGCTTCGTCCGCATTTTACAAAATAAACTTCTCTGCAGAGGTAGGCCAGCGCGGGCAATTAGCTAACTCGCTGGTAAAAGAAAACTACGTTAATTTGCACATTGGCTTTACGCTAAACGACAGGTGGTTCCAGCGGTTTAAATTCGAATAAGCCTGCCATGACAAAGGCAAAACATATAGTCAGCTTATTTTTGCCGGTAATAATTGCTGGTCTGGCTCTGCTAACGGGCTGCGAAAACGATCTGAAGGATATTCAAAAGATATCAGCCGCCGAAGTAAATAAACCGATCGAGAAATATACCGATGTCGATGTGATCTATAGCGACTCAGCTAAGGTGAAAGCGCATATGACCGCGCCAGTGATGATCAATTATAAGGTGAAAAATCCTTACACCGAAATGCCTAAAGGGGTAAAAGTTACTTTTTACGATAATGAGTTGAAAGAATCGAGCACAATACGAGCTGACCAGGGTGTTTATCGTGAAAAAGAAAAAACAATAGAGTTACATAAGAATGTAGTGGGAACAAATGCAAAAGGAGATACCTTCAGTTCGGAAGAATTGATATGGGATCAAAATACCAAGCAAATACACTCAAACCAGGCTGTACATGTAAAATTTGCTGATGGCGGTTTCACAGACGGTACCAGCTTTGTTAGCGACGAAAGCTTTCACCTTTGGACCATGGGGCAAGGCAAAGGCATTATTCATGTTAATAGTCAGGATATTGGTCAATAAATTTTGTGTTTATTTTTTTGCTAAAAGTTGTATCTTGCGCGCTCTTTTGAATAATTAAAATATAATATATAGATAAGAATATATGGGTGTAATGACTTATTTGCGCGAGCGCATGGGCAAAATCGTTGCTTTTGGCATCGGTTTCTCACTTTTGGCGTTCGTAGGTGAAGAGGCGATTCGATCTGGCAATTCTATTTTCGGTAGTGACCGTAATACGCTGGGTGAAGTTGCCGGAGAGAAAATAGCGTATGATGACTATTCTAAACGTGTTGAGCAAAGCGAAGCACAATTTAAACAACAATCTGGCCAGGCTAACCTGAACGCGCAGTTTACTTCTTACATACAAGAGAACGTGTGGAACCAGAAAGTGAGCGAGATCATCCTTAATAAGGAGATTGAAAAACTCGGCCTTGTGGTGAGCAGCGATGAAGGTTCATCATTAGTTAATGGTAACAATCCTGACCCACAGGTAGTGCAATATTTTGGAGATCCTGCCACGGGCAAAGTTGATCAGTCTAAATTGAATGCTTTTAAGGCTCAGCTTAATGCTTCTAAACCAGGTTCTGATGTTCGTGTACAGTGGGCTCAATTTATAGCTCAATTGACGCAGAATAAGCTTGGTCAGAAATATATGAACCTGGTAAATACCGGTCTTTTTGTAAATGACCTGGATGCGAAGGATGACTACGAAGCAAAAAACAAGTTGTCGAACTTTAAGTATGCAACTTTGGATTATGCCTCGATCCCTGACAATAAAGTAACTCTTACCGACGACGATTATAAAAATTATTACGACGAGCATTCGGCGGAGTTCAAAAATAAACAAGAGTTGAGAAGCTTTGATTATGTAAGCTTCAACGCTGCTCCATCAAAAGAAGACACTGTTGCTGTAAAAGAACAAGTAGAAAAATTGCTGCCTTCGTTCAAAGCCAGCACTAACGATTCTCTTTTTGTTCAGGTAAATTCTGAAACAAAAACTCCGATTGCTTACAAACGCAAAGGCCAGTTGGGCGATCCTAAATTGGATACTGTGATGTTTGGTGCAGCAAAAGGATTTGTATATGGTCCGTATTTCTCACAAGGCAGCTATAAAATTGCTAAATTGGTTGACTCACGCGTGAGCCCTGACTCAGTAAAAGCACGTCACATCCTGATTGACGCAAGCAAAGTTGGCGAAAAGAAAGCCCTGGCTACTGCCGACTCTCTTAAAAAACTAATTGAAGGCGGTAAATCATTTGCCGACCTGGCCAGAATGTATTCAATTGATAAAGCATCAGGCGAAAAAGGAGGTGATTTAGGTACATTTGGCCGCGGTGCAATGGTGCCTGTGTTTGAAGATGCGGTTTTCAACGGAAGGAAAGGCGAGCTTAAAATTGTATCATCACAGTTTGGTGTTCACCTGGTAGAAATTCAGGATTTAAAAGGTTCATCTCCGGTTGTTAAAGTAGCTGTGGTTGACAAACCTGTAACAGCAAGTGCAAAAACACAACAGGCAGCTTATGCAAAGGCTCAGTCATTCTTAGGTTCTTTAACAAAAGATAATTTTGATGCGGAAACTAAAAAGGCTGGCCTGGTTAAGAAAAGTGCACCTGATGTAAACGCGTTGACATCAGCTCTGCCGGGGTTGGATAATGCCCGTGAAGTTGTGAGATGGGCATTTAAAGCAAGCAAAGGTGATTTTGGAGACCAGGTATATGTGATCGGCGATCAATATGTTATCCCAACACTTACTACTATCAAGCCAAAAGGTACGTCATCACTTGACGCGGTTAAAAAACAGATAGAGCCTGCTGTGCGTCAGCATGTAAAAGCAAAACAATTAATTGAAAAATTGAGCGGTGGCTCAAACATAGACCAGGTTGCACAGAAAGCTGGTACCAAAGTAGTTCCCGTTCAGAACGTGGTATTTGCTAACCCGGTGATCCCTGGCTTGTCACTTGAATATAAAGTGGTGGGTACTGTATTTGGTTCACAGCCAAACAAGCTATCGAAACCGATAGAAGGTCAGCACGGTGTATATGTGGTGGTATTGGATAACCTGGTTAATCCGGCACCATTGGCTAACGCGATCAGGCAAAGAGAGCAGATCGCCCAGGCTTTAGCTCAGCGTTCTCAAGGCCAGTTCTTCGAGGCATTGAAAGATAAGGCGAATGTAAAAGATTACCGCTCTAAGTTCATGTAAGATATTTTAAAGTAAATTTGTAACCGGGATAGCTTAGCTGTCCCGGTTTTTTGTTTTAAGAACTAGCCAAGAAAAACTGTCATTGCGAGGAACGGCCTGTGTGGTGACGAAGCAATCGCAGACTATACAGAGCGGTGAGGCATAGTCCGCGATTGCCGCGCTATCGCTCGCAATGACAAGGTAGTCACTTGGTTATAATTGGTTATTACAAATTTTAATACGATGGATATCCAGGAAAATATAGTCAATAAAGTAGCGCAGAGTGGTTTGGTTACCCTTGACCCTGCTTCGTTTTATCCGCAGGGCGACAGGGTGG
>Ga0105240_10001332_pt1 | contig 42449 bp, 34 predicted proteins | sample KBSC54metaG_FD_80426 | JGI IMG/M metagenome (GOLD analysis project Ga0105240, IMG submission 80426) | Corn rhizosphere microbial communities from Kellogg Biological Station, Michigan, USA - KBS C5-4 metaG | ecosystem: Host-associated > Plants > Roots > Rhizosphere > Soil | place: Michigan, USA... | reverse complement strand
GCGCGGCGCCGCCATCCCGACAGGGGATCGCGGGGCAAGCGGAGCGTCCGCCATGGATCCAGTCCCTGGCGGACCTGCGCAGCATCGGGGAGGCCTGCAGGAAGCTGCGCAGGCGGTGCCCCCGCCCCCGGTGTAACCTTTCTCGCTCTGCCCGGTATCTCAGGGTAATGAGCGTGAACGACGAAGCCCTGATGTCTGCGGTCCGCGAGGGGGACCTGGCCCAGCTCGGGCCCCTCTTCGACCGCTATCACGTGCCCCTGTTCGACTTTTTGAGCCGCATGACCGGCAATCGCCAGGTTTCGGAGGACCTGGTGCAGGAGGTGTTCCTGCGCGTCCTGAAGTACCGCGGCACGTATCGCGAGGGGGCCCGTTTCGGGACCTGGATATTCAGTATCGCCCGCAACGTGCGCACTGACTATTTCAGCCGAAGGGAACTCGCCGTGCCGCTTTCCGACGAGGTGCTCGAGGCTCCCGACAACTCTCCCGGGCCTGAAGGCGCGACCGAGATGGAAAGCGAGTCGGGGCGACTTCGCGCCGCGCTCATGAAACTGCGTGAGGACCGGCGCGAATTGCTCATCCTCGCGCGCTATCAGTGTTTGAAACACGAGGCGATTGCGGAGCTGCTCGGCATCGACACCGGTACGGTGAAAGTCCGGGTCCATCGGGCACTGAAGGAGCTTCGTGAAATCTTTCTGGAAATGACGCAGAGGCCGTCATGCGATGTAAAGACATCTCAGCGCAATTTGCTGATTATCTAACCGCCTCGCTCGGGGAGCGCGAGCGCGACGCGCTCGAGAGCCACGTGCGGTCCTGTCCTGCGTGCCAGGAGGAGCTGAGCCGAGCGTCACAGACGTGGCAGCTGCTCGGCGACATTCCCGGTGATGCGCCGGACTCCCGCGCAATGCGCGCTCGATTCGACAGCCTGCTGGCCGAAGCTGTTCGGGATCAGGGCTCGGCCGTGCCGCTCAGGCGCACTGAGCCGCCGCCCGCCCGACACGTGCCGCCCGCTGCGCGCGTGGCTTCCGATGCCACGCACACGTCCTGGGGACGTATCGGCGAATGGTTGCGGCGCCATACCCCTGTCCAGCCGCTGCTGCAGGGATGTGCCGCCCTGCTCGTGTTGCTCGTGGGAATCCAGGTGGGCCGCGGTATCCAGCCACCTCCCTCCTCCGAAGTCCACGAGCTCAGCCAGGAAGTGCGGGACCTGCGGCAGATGGTGACGCTGTCGCTGATGCAACAGCAGTCCGCGAGCGAGCGCCTGAAGGGGGTGAGCTGGAGCAACCAGCTCGATCGTCCCGGAGACGAAGTCGTCACCGCGCTGATCGACACACTGATGCGCGACTCGAACGTCAACGTGCGGCTCGCCAGCATCGATGCCCTGAAACGCTTCGCCGACCGCGAGGCCGTACGTGCTGCAGCCATACGCGCACTCGGTACGCAGAAATCGCCCCTGGTGCAGATGGCGCTGATCGACTTCGTGGTGGAAACGCGGGAGCACTCGGCGCTCGACACGCTGCGCAAGCTGGCCATGGACAGTACGGTCAACGAGGCCGTGCGAACGCGAGCAGCCTGGGGCGTCGACCATCTGGGAGCCACGGCATGAACCCCGCGATCCGTACCGCTCTGTTGTGCGCTACCGCTCTTGCCGGTACCAACGCGACGCACGCACAGGGCCATACCGAGCACTCGTCCATGAAGCAGACGCTGCACTTTGCGGGAACCGCACCCCATACCCTGGAATTGAGAGCCCTCACCGGCTCGATCAGAGTGGAGGCGTACGACGGCCAGGATGTCGAGATGGTCGTCGACAGGTCCGTGATCGCCGATACGGAGGAAGAGCTGCGCGTCGCCGACCGCGAGGTGATCCTGAACACCTCCGACAACGCGGCGACCGTCGGAGGGATCGTCCGGGAGCGCGATCAAGCCGGTTGCGGTGAGCAGTCCCACGATGGCCCGTGGTATCGCCCCGAGCCGCGCTACGAAGTTCGTCTCGACTTTACGGTGCGCGTACCCGCGGACACACGCCTGCAGCTATGCACCATCAATGACGGCCAGGTGACTGTGAAGGGAACGCGTGGCGACTTCTCAGTCCGAAGCGTCAACGGTCCCATCACGATGACAGACATCGCCGGTAGCGGAGAGGCTGCCACCGTGAACGGTCCGGTGCATGTGTCTTTTGTCTCGACACCGCGGGCCGCCTCGCAATTCAAGACGATCAATGGCGACGTGGTGGTGAGCTTCCCGAACAGCCTCGCGGCGGACCTGCGCATGAAGAGCTTGAATGGCGGCCTGTACACGGATTTCGAGGTGCAGACCTTGCCCGCAGAAGCGCTGCACACCGTAGAGAAGCGAGGCGGTATGTCTATCTACCGTACCAACGGATTCACTGCGGCTCGGGTCGGCAACGGTGGACCTGCGCTGACATTGCAAACCTTGAATGGCGATGTGCGCGTGCTGCGCCGCGCCCAATGAGACAGGACACGAGCATGAACATCCAGATACTGACGAGAGCTTGCCTGTGCGCGGGCGTTGCCGCCCTGTGTGCCGGCGCGACATCGCCGGCGGCCCAGACACAACAGGATCCCAACCGGACCACCGTATCCTTCAGCGATCCCTCGCGCCCGGGCTTGCTGCACCTGGCCCTGGTGACCGGCAGCATCGTCGTCAAAGGCGCGGACGTCAAAGAGGTGACGATCGAGACACATGCCCGCCCTGCAGAGGCGGAGCATGGTCCGGGGCGCTGGCGGTTCCACGGCCCGCGGCCTGAGGAGGATCCCGAAGGGGAGGCGCATGGCCTGCATCGTCTGACCCAGCAGCCCGGGCTCAACGTGGAGGAGCAGGACAACCGGATGACCATCAGCGCGCCCAACTTCAATCGCCCGGCGGATCTGCAGATCCAGGTCCCCAGGCGGACGAACCTGGAGCTGTCGACCGTCAACGGCGGCGACATTCACGTCGAGGGCGTGGACGGTGAGCTCGAAGTCAGCAACGTCAACGGCACCATCACGCTCACTGGGATAGGCGGCTCCGTAGTCGCTCACACCGTGAACGGCAAGGTGAGCGCCGCGCTCGCACGCGTCTCCCCGCAGAAGCCGATGGCATTCTCTTCCCTCAACGGCGCCATCGACATCACTCTGCCCGCCGCAACCAAGGCCAATCTCAAGCTGCAAACCGATAACGGGAGCGCTTTCACGGACTTCGATCTGCATACGTTGCCGCAGCCCTCCGACTCAGTCCTCGAGGACACGCGCCAGTCAGGGGGACGCTACCGTCTCAAAGTGAACAAGATCATCTACGGGGCGATCAACGGTGGCGGCCCGGACATCGAGGTACGCACGTTCAACGGAAACATCTACGTACGCAAGGGTTGAGGCTGTGATCCAGGCCCGGCCAAGGCCCCGCACAAGCGCTACATTCGCCCGTCAGCGCTCCAGGAGTGGCCCGGCCGGTGTTGAAGAAAATCGCTGTGAACCAGCTCACAGTCGGCATGTTCGTGCATGGGTTCGAGGAGAGCTGGTTCAAGCATCCCTTCTGGCGCAACCGCTTTGCGATCAAGGACGCCGCCACGCTGCGGGAGATTCAGGCCAGCGGCGTGAAGCACTGCCTGATCGACCTCTCCCAGGGGGAGGATGTGCAGGCCCAGAAGCCGGAGCCACCGGCGCCTGCATCGCCTGAGCCGAAGTCGGAGCCGGCTGCGCCGAAACGCGAGCGCGTTCCCTTGTCCGACGAGTTGCAGCGCGCCGCACAGCTGCGCGCGCGCTCTGCCGACACCATGCGCCACATGTTCTCGGAGGTGCGCCTCGGCAATGCCATCGAGCCCTCGGTATGTGCACCGCTGGTCGACGATGTAGTCGCGTCGATCAACCGCCATCCGGACGCACTGCTGAGTCTCGCCCGCCTCAAGACGGCCGACGAATACACCTACATGCATTCGGTCGCCGTGTGCGCCCTGATGGTCGCCCTCGGGCGGCAGTTGGATTTCGACGACGCCCAGTGCCGCGAGGCAGGCATGGCGGGAATGCTGCACGATCTCGGCAAGGCCGCCATGCCGCAGGACGTGTTGAACAAGCCCGGCAAGCTGTCGGCGGAGGAGTTCGAGATCATCAAGCAGCACCCGGTGCGCGGCTACGAGATGTTGCGAGCCGGCGGCGCGGTCAGCAAGGCGGTCATGGACGTCTGCCATCACCACCACGAGCGCTACGACGGCACGGGCTATCCCGACAAGCTGGCGGGGGAGCAGATCTCACTGCTGGCGCGCATGGGCGCGGTGTGCGACGTCTACGACGCCGTGACCTCCGATCGCCCCTACAAGGCCGGCTGGGACCCGGCTCACTCGCTGGCGCAGATGGCGAGCTGGAAGGGACACTTCGATCAGAACGTATTCCAGCTGTTCGTCAAAAGCATCGGCATCTATCCGACCGGGTCGCTGGTGCGGATGCGCTCCGGGCGACTCGCGGTCGTCCTGGAGCAGAACTCCGCGGTGCTCACCAAGCCTCGCGTGAAGCTCTTCTTCTCCACCAAGGCCGGCCTGCCACTGAAACCCCAGGTACTCGATCTCGCCGCGGCCCACACCACGGACCAGATCGAAGCGCGCGAACCGCCGGAGAAGTGGAACTTCCCCTATCTCACGGAGCTATGGGACGCCGACGCGGCGTTGAAGCAGGCCTGATCCCGCCAGTCTCACGCGCTGAGCGAAGAGCCGATACTCGACCTGAAGTATCTCGCCCGTGTTGGTATCGATGAGCAGCGTGCTCGGGTGCTGCGCCAAAAATCCTCACGTAGCCGCGGGCGTCATTGCAACTTCCGGAGCGCCGCGGCCATTCGAGTCACGCCGCGCCGAATGGCCTGAGTGTCGCCCACCGCTACCCCTAGTACCAACGCGGGCGGCACGCTGCGTGCGATGGCGAATCTCGACAGGGCAACGGAGTCGACCTCGTGCTCAGCGGCCAGTCGGGCCGCCTGTTCATCGGACCACTCCTCCGGAAGCCACCCCACTGCATGCAGGCCGAGGTGCGTGGGCGCCAGCGTCATCATCCCGTCGAGCTCCGCGGCAACACGCCGCCTCAGCAGGTCGATACGCTCCGCGCAGACCTCCCGCATGCGCCGCAGATGCCGGGAGAGGTGTCCTCCTGAGATGAAGTCGCAGAGGATCGCCTGATCCAGGGCGGGAGGATGGCGATCGAGCGCCGTCCTGGCGGCCAGGACGGCCGCGTACAAGGGCGCAGGCACCAGCACAAACCCCAGGCGCAGAGTGGGGAACACGCTCTTGTTGAAGCTGTTCATGTAGATCACGCAGCCGCTGGTATCCAGGCTGCGCAGCGCCGCCAGCGGTCGGCCGGAGAATCGGAACTCCCCGTCGTAGTCATCCTCGATCACCCATGCGTTCGCGCGGCGCGCCCATTCCAACAGCCGCTGGCGCCGCGGCAACGAGAGAGTGACCCCCAATGGAAACTGACAGCCGGGAGTGACATACGCCAGCTTCACCGGATGACGTGGCTCGCCAGTCAGACCCGCCTCATCCACCGGAACGCCCACGACCTCGGCGCCGGCTGCACGAAACAGGGCCGTAGCGGCCGGGTAGCCGGGGTCCTCCATCAGAACGCGATCGCCGGGATCGAGTACCACCCGCGCAATCAGGTCGAGCGACTGTTGAGTGCCGGAGGTGATGATGATCTCCTCCGGAGCACACCTGATCCCGCGTGCCGCCCCCAGATGCGCGGCAATTTCGGCCCGCAACGGCCGCCATCCGCGAGGATCCATATACGTGAGCAATGTCGGGTCCAGGCGACGCAGGCGCCGTGCCGCGATCCGGCTCCAGAGCCGGGCTGGGAAGGCATCCACGGCGGGTTGCCCCAGGCGGAACACCGGTGCAGTGCGGCTGGTGAAAAGCGGCGGAAACGGATTCTTTGCGATCAGGCGACCGCGTGAGGACAAGCCGGCGCGCGAGCGCTCCTCACGAGGGACTCCCCGTTTCGGATCGCGGGCAGCATCGCGCATTCCACTGACGAACGTGCCGCTGCCGACGATACTCTCCAGATACCCTTCCGCGACAAGCTGCTCGAACACCGCGACCACCGTGCCGCGTCCGATGCCGTGTTGCCTGGCCACACTGCGCGTGGACGGCAACCGCACCCCCGCAACCAACGTGCCGGCCACGATCGCCGAACGCAGCTCGTCGTAAAGCCAGCGAAAGCGAGTGGCCTGCGCCGCAGGAGCCGGCAACGCGATCTCATGCAGGGGCGCGGTCTTGGGCATGCTTGAAATGGCCCCATCGCTGTGCCGAAAATGACCCTGGTTTTGGGTCCACTCGAGTCTATCATCGATCCCACCTTCCCTGAGCACGGCGCGCGCCATGAGCCAACCATGGCCATCGCGAGGCCCACTGGTGCGATCGCCACCACGAGGATGAGCACTGCCGCTGACTCGAGCGTGAGCCGACGCCCCCGAGGCGTCGGTCCCTTTCAGGGCCGGCTGAGCCAGTCGGTGGCCAGTCGGACCCACATCGAAGCTCCGACGGGAATCACTTCATCGTTGAAGTCGTAGCTCGGATTGTGCAGCAGGCATGGCCCTTCGGCATGCCCCTGGGCGCGGTGGGCACCATCGCCATTGCCGACTAGAAAATAGCACCCGGGCTTGCGAAGCAGGAAGAAGCTGAAATCCTCCGCGCCCATCGTGGGCTCGAATTCCTGCACGTTCTCAGGGCCGACGAGTTCGCCCAGCACGCGGCGTACGAACAGCGCCTCCTGCGGAGGGTTGACCGTCGGCGGATAGTTGCGCCTGAAAGTGAGCTCGCATGTCGTCCCGAAAGCACGCCCGATCGACTGGCAGATCTCGCGCATCCGCCGCTCGATCAGATCGAGCACTTCGAGGGTGAACGTGCGCACCGTGCCGCGCAGCTCGCATCTTTCCGGGATCACGTTAGTCGCTTCACCGGCATGAATCATCGTGACCGAGATCACCCCCGCATCGATCGGGCGCAGGTTGCGCGACACGACGGTCTGCAATGCCTGCACGAGCTGACAGGCGGCCGGGATCGGATCGATCCCGTTGTGCGGCATCGCCGCATGCGCGCCCTTGCCGCGAACGCTGATGGTGAAATCGTTGCTGGAGGCGAATGTCGGGCCGGAGCTGACTGCGAACTGACCGACCTCGAGGCCCGGCCAGTTGTGCACGCCGAAAATCGCTTCCATCGGGAAACGCTCGAACAGTCCGTCTTCGAGCATGGCACGCGCCCCACCGCCGCCCTCCTCGGCTGGCTGGAAGATGAGATAGACGGTGCCGGGCAGGTCGCGGCGCTCGGCAAGCAGCTTGGCAGCCCCCAGCAGCATCGTCGTGTGACCGTCATGACCGCATGCGTGCATCTTCCCTTGGTTCACGCTCGCATGGGCGAATGTGTTGCGTTCCGTGATCGGCAATGCGTCCATGTCCGCGCGCAGCCCGACGGCCCGCGCGGAGTTGGCGCCCTTCAGGATTCCCACCACTCCGGTCTTGCCCAGCCCACGGTGTACCGGTATGCCCCAGCCGGAGAGCGTCGCCGCGACCAGATCCGAGGTGCGTTGTTCCTGATAACCCAACTCCGGATGCGCATGGATGTCTCGCCGCAGCGCACCCAGCCTCTCCAGATCGCCCTCATTCGTCAGCCACTGCATATCTTCAGACCCTCTGTAAGCCAGGCTCCTGCGACTCCAGGCGGCCGCCGCGCTCGGCCGTCAGCACGCTCACTGCGCCGACCACCGCGAAGTTCAGGCACAACGCGAGGAACCCCGCATTGATCCCGAAGCAGGGGTCACGGTGCGTGAGCATCAGGAAAACGTCGGTGCCGACGCCCGCGGCCATGCCGCAGAACACTCCAGTCATGGTGACGCGCCGCCAGTAGATGCCGAGCACCACTCCGGGGAAGAACTGCGACACGCCTGCATACCCCATCAGCAACAGCGAGGCCAACGTGCTGGAGCTGACGATGGCCAGATACAGGCTGATGAGCCCGAGCACGATGACCATCCCCCGGGCCAGCTTGGCGACCTGGTCATCGCTCATCGACGGCGCGAGCACCGGCCGGATGAGATTTTTGGCAAACAGCGTCGCCGCAGTCAGGATGAAGATCGAGGCCGGCACCATCGCCGTCAGGGCCCCCGCTCCGCCGATCAGGCCCAGCAGCCACGCCGGGAAAGTGCTGCGCACGACAGTGAGCATGGCGAGGTCGCCGTCCTTCAGGCCCGGCACGATCAGTACCGAGGCGAAGCCGGCAAAGAATATGAACGCGAGAGTGAGCGTGTACAGCGGCATCACCACCGCGTTGCGGCGCAGGGTGTCGGCACTCTTCGCCGTGAACATGGACCCGAAAGCATGCGGCCACATGTAAAACCCGGCCGAGCTCATCAAAACGGTGGAGACATACCACGCGTGCCCCTGACTCACCGTGGCCCCAGGCATGGTGAGGTGCTGTGGATGCGCCTGGGCCAGCGCGGCGAACATGGGACCGATGCCTCCGAAGTGGGCGTATGGGATCGCAATGCCGATGCACACCGCAGCGAGCAGCATCAACCCGTCCTTGATGACGCTCACCCACGCCACGGCGCGTACGCCGTTCGCGAACACGAACGCCACCAGCAACATCACGCAGATCGTCATCGCCTGCCGGCGGGTAATGTCGCCGAAGCTGGCGACCTCCAGGATCATGCCCACTCCAGTGATCTGCAGTTGTACGTACGGAACCAGGCAGACGATGCCGACGAGGCAGGCGAAGCCGCCCAGATAGCGATTGCCATAGCGGATCCCGAAGAAGTCCGCCACCGTCTGCATGCCGTGGCGCCGCCCCAGCTCCCAGACCTGCGGCAACACGAAGAAGGCCACGACGTAAGCCAGGCTCAGGTACGAAAGGGCGTAGAGCGTGGGTCCGCCGCGCGAGTAGGCCCAGCCAGGGGCGCCGAGGAAGGAGAACGTGGTGTACACCTCTCCTGCCATCAGCAGAAACACGAGCAGGATACCGAAACCGCGACCGCCGACCGTCCACTGCTCCAGATCCATCCTGCGCCCTGCACGTGCAAGGAACCCTACCGTCACGCCGGCTGCGACGATCGCAACGATGATCGTCACTGAAATGACTGCCGGACTCATTGGCGATCGCCATGTTGAGTCAGTCGCGCGCTCTCCACATGGTAGGCACCCCACAGGCACAGCGTGGTGAGCACGATCCAGGCCGTCAGCCAGAACAGATTGAACGGCAGTCCGAGCAGCATCGGGTACACACGGTCCCAGAGTGGCACGGAGAAGCACATTCCCGCGAAGGGGAGCAGGCCGAGGAGCACAGCAAGGAACGACGGTTTGCTCATTCGAAGAGTCCTCGACGGGAGCGGCGGCGTCCCGGTGCGGTCAGCGACAGCAATGTATCCATCCGCCATCGCCGGGGCAAACCCTGCCCCGGCGGCTGCGCGGGCGGGTATCATGGACGGGAGCGGCCCCCTGGGCGCTGCGGGAGAATGACTTCATGCCGCAAGGAATGGCGCCGGGCACGCAAGCGGCGTTCGCCGCGGCCTTGCGACATCATCAGACCGGACGCCTGGAGGAAGCCGAGCGGCTCTATCGGCAGATTCTGCAGGCCGATCCCAACCATGCCGATGCGTTGCACTTCCTTGGCGTGATCGCGCATCAGCGCGGTCGCAATCAGGCCGCGCTGGAGCTGCTGAACGCGGCCATCGCGCACAATGGCCGCGTAGCCTCCTTCTACAACAACCGTGGCAACGTCCTGAAGGCCCTGGGACGCATGGATGAGGCGCTCGCCTCGTACCGCCAGGCACTGACTCTCAAACCCGACCACGCCGAGGCGCACGCCCACGTTGGGAGCGTGCTGCAGGCCCAAGGCCAGCTCGAAGCCGCCGTCGCCGCGTACCGGCAGGCGCTCTCGCTCAGACCCGGGTCCGCGGAGACTCACAACAATCTGGGCAATACGCTCCAAGCGCAGGGCAAGTTGGATGACGCGGTTGCCGCGTATGCCTGCGCGTTGGCGCTCAAACCGGGCTACGCCGAGGCGCACGGCAATCTCGGCAACGTTCTCAAGGCCCAGGGGCGGCTCGAGGACGCCGTGGCCAGCTACCGGCGGGCGCTCGCTCTGAAGCCCGATTACGCCCAGGCGCACAACAATCTGGGCATCGTGCTCCTGGAGCAGGAGTCATTGGACGAGGCCGTCGCGTCATTCGGTCGCGCACTGGCGCTCAAGCCCGACTACGTGGAGGCGCAGACCCATCTGGGGCATGCGCTGAAGGAACAGGGTCATCCGGAGGAGGCGCAGGCGGCGTACCGGCGAGCGCTGGCGCTCAACCCCGATGACGCGGACGCGCGCCTGGGTCTCGCCATAGCCGCAATACCTCTGATGCCGCGCACCGTGGAGGAAAGCACAGCGGCAGTCGAGGCGTTCTCACGATCGCTCGAAGAGCTGACGAGTTGGAGCCAGGCACACCCTGGAATGCTGGGGCGGTCGGCCGGTCGCAATCAGCCTTTCTACCTGACATACCGACCGAGTGACGTCAGCGGCGTCCTCGCGCGGTATGGCGACCTCGTATCCACGGAGGCGGCAGAGTACTGGCAGCGCAACACGGCCGCGTCGCCTGCGGCGTGGCACGAAGCCACGACGACGGGCTCGCCCGTGACGCCCGCGATGGGCCAGCCCATGACGCCCGCGATCGCCCCACGCACGACGCCCACGATGGGCGCACCCGATGCTGGCCGGCCCCGGGTGGGCCAGCGCATCCGCATGGTGATCGTGAGCGGTCAGGTGCGGCGCCATCCGGCGTGGGACGTGATCCTGCGCGGGATCGTGGCTCATCTGGATCGACGACAGTTCGAGACGATCCTCTACCACACCAGCCCGATCGTCGACGAGGAGACGCGCTGGGCCAACCGCCACGTCGATCGCTTCGTGCAGGGTCCGCAGTCGATACGCGGTTGGCTGAGAGAGATGGCGAGCGATCGTCCCGAGATCATCTTCTATCCGGAGGTCGGCATGGATCCGGCCACGTGCTCGCTGGCAACGCTGCGCCTCGCGCCGCTGCAGGTCGCCAGTTGGGGGCATCCTGCGACCACCGGGCTGCCGACCATCGACATGTTCCTCTCCGGCGAGCTTCTGGAGGGGCAGGCCGCGGAGCGGCACTACCGCGAGCGCCTGGTGAGACTGCCAGGCACCGGCGTTTGTACGGAGATGGCCGCGACCCAGGCGCAGCCCTGGGAGGGTCCGCCTCGCCACCCCGGGACCGTCCGCTTCGCGTTGTGCCAGCAGCCGATCAAGTTCGACCCCGCGGATGACGCGCTGTGGGTTCGCATCGCCCGGGCCGCTGGACCCGCCGAGTTCTGGCTCGCTTCGCCACACAAGCTCCGCTGGGCCACGCAGCGTCTGAAGGAACGGCTCACGGCGGCCTTCGGGTCCGCAGGACTCGATCCCCAAGCCGTGCGCGTCATGCCGTGGTTACCGCGAGAACGGTTCATGGCGTTCCTCGATGACGTGGACGTCTACCTGGACTGCCCCGCCTTCTCCGGCTACACCACAGCCTGGCAGGCCGTGCATCGGGGCTTGCCGATCGTGACGCTGGAGGGCGAATTTCTGCGCCAGCGCCTTGCGGCCGGATTGCTGCGGCAGATCGGCCTGTGCGAGGGCATTGCGCAGTCGCCCGAGCAATATCTGGAAACCGCCTCGCGCTGGTCGCAGGAAGCCCGGAATACGCAGGCGTGGGCGGCCCGGCGCGCGACCCTCCGAAGCGCGGCCGGCAAAGCTGACGGCAACCGGCTGGCCGTGAGCGCCCTCCAGCAGCTGCTCGCGCAGGCGCTGCGGGGCGCTTGAGCCTGTTTCCCCTGGCGGGCGCAAGTTAGCTACGCTATCGGCATGGAGCTCAAAGTGAACGGCAAGCTGCACCGTGTGGAGGCCGATGCCGACACACCGCTGCTGTACGTTCTGCGGGGGGACCTGCAGCTCAATGCCGCCAAATTCGGGTGTGGGGTCGCTCAATGCGGGGCCTGCACGGTGGTCGTTGACGGAGTGGCGACCTTCTCCTGTGTCACTCCAATCGGGCGGCTCGCGGGAAAAGAGATCACGACCGTCGAAGGCCTCGGGTCCATTGACGCCCCGGGATCGTTGCAGCGCGCCTTCATAGAAGAGCAGGCCGCGCAATGCGGCTACTGCATTGCCGGCATGATGATGCGTGCGCACGCGCTTCTGTTGAAGAACCCGCACCCGGGCGACGCCGAGATCCGCTCTGAGTTGGAGCCTAATCTGTGTCGCTGTGGCACGCACATGCGAATACTTCGCGCCGTGCAGCGCGCGGCGCAGAACAGTAGCGGCGCCAACCCGGGAGGCTCGAAGTGACGGGGCGCAGCGACGAGTGGGTGCAGGGGCGCAGGGACGACTCGGCGTCGGAGCGCGCTCACGGTTCGGCGCCGGGGCGCGCTCACGAGTGGGTGCCGGGAGCGATCATCTCCCGTCGCTGCGCTCTCCAGGGGACCGGCGCGCTGATCCTTTCATTTGCCACGGGCCCTGCAGCTGTCGCACAGGAATCGCCGGCGCAACGCGGAGGCGGTCGCGGCCCTTCCCTGCCGGGCAGCCTCGCGCGCGCTCCGTATCTGGATGGCTGGATCCGCATCGATGCGCAGGGCCAGGTGACCGCGTTCACCGGCAAAGCGGAGCTCGGGCAAGGAATCAAGACGGCACTCCTGCAAGTCACGGCCGACGAGCTGTGCGTGCCGCTGGAGCGGTTGCAGCTGGTCACCGCCGATACCGCTCGCACGGTCAATGAGGGGTACACGGCCGGAAGCCATTCCATGCAGGATAGCGGGACCGCGCTGCGCAACGCAGCGGCGCAGGTTCGCGAGCTGTTGCTCGCAGAGGCTGCGCGCCGGTTGGGCACAGAACCGCAGCGGCTCTCAGCCGAGGCCGGCGTGGTGAGCTCGCCCGACGGTCGCAAGCTCTCCTACGGCGAGCTCGTTTCGGACAGCCTGCTGCATGTGCAGGCGCAGCCGACCTCGAAGCTGACTCCGCCGGATCGGCATCGCTTCATCGACAAGCCCCAGCCGCGCGTCGACATTCCGGGCAAGGTCACCGGAGGCCAGGCCTACGTTCAGGACATGCGGCTGGCAGGAATGCTCCACGCGAGGGTCGTGCGTCCGCCGAGCTACGCGGCACAGCTCACCAGGCTGGATACGAGCGAGGTCGAGCGCATGTCCGGGGTCGTCAAGATCGTCCGGGACGGCAACTTTGTGGCGGTGGTCGCAGAGCGCGAGTTTGCGGCCATCAAGGCCATGCGCGCCCTGCAGGCGCATGCATCCTGGCACGAGTCGGCGGTGCTTCCCGAGCGGACGGATTTGACGCGTACACTGTTGGGTTTGCCGTCGCAGGACTACACCATCCTCGACAGCCAGGGCGGCACCGGCACCTCCGCTTCCTCACACGAGGCAACCTATACACGCCCTTATGTCGCGCACGCATCGGTGGGTCCGTCATGTGCAATCGCCCAGTTCCACGACGGAAAGCTCACCGTGTGGACACACACCCAGGGAGTGTATCCGGACAGACAGGCTATCTCCGAGCTGCTCAGTCTCGCGCCTGAGAAGATCCGCTGCATTCACGTGGAAGGTTCGGGCTGTTATGGCCACAACGGTGCGGACGATGCCGCGGCGGATGCGGCACTCATCGCAAGTCATCTGCCTGGCCGTCCCATCAGAGTGCAGTGGATGCGCGAGCAGGAGTTTGCGTGGGAGCCGTTCGGACCGGCGATGATTGCGAAGGTGCGCGCGTCGCTGGATTCCTCCGGCCGAATCACGGCCTGGGACTACGGAGTCTGGAGCAACACCCACGCCACCCGTCCCGGTCCCGCCGGGGATCTGCTTGCCGGCCAGCTATGCGCCCGCGCCTTGCAAAGTCCTGCACCGCGGCCGCTTCCGCAGCCCGAAGGAGGTGGCGACCGGAATGCGATTCCGCTGTACGTCCTGCCGCGTGCCAGAGTCGTACACCACTTCATTCCATCCATGCCCTTGCGAGTCTCGGCGCTGCGCTCTCTGGGCGGCTACATGAACGTGTTCTGCATCGAGAGCTTCATGGACGAGCTCGCGCTGGCCGCCCGTATCGACCCGGTGGAGTTTCGTCTCCAACATCTGGAAGACAGCCGCGCCCGCGATGTCATCACTGCCACGGCGCACCGTTTTGGTTGGGCGCAGCGCCGCCCAGGCGGGCACGGCACGGGGTGCGGCTTCGCATTCGCGCGCTACAAGAATCTGGCTGCGTACTGCGCCGTGGCACTGGAGGTCGAGGTCGCGAGCGGCGGGATCCGGGTGCGCCGCGTCGTCGCCACGGTGGACACCGGTCAGGTCGTCAATCCCGACGGGGTCCGCAATCAGATCGAAGGCGGTATCCTGCAGTCTTTCAGCTGGACCCTGTTCGAGAGCGTCGGCTTCGACACGCGACGCATTCTCTCGCTCGACTGGGCGCGCTATCCGATCATGCGATTCAGTGCGGTCCCGGACAGCGTCGACGTCCAGGTCATCGACCGTCCGGGAGAGGTGTTTCTCGGTTGCGGCGAAGCGAGCCAGGGCCCCGCGGCCGGCGCTCTTGGCAACGCGGTCGCCGATGCAACAGGCAAGCGTCTACGCGACCTGCCGCTCAAGGCGCAACCCGCGTGACCTCCCGCGCGTGACGGACGGCCTTGTCAATTGCCGTGAGCCGGTGGCGTGGACCCGGCAGGTGCAGCCGGCGGGTGCTTCTTCAGCTCGATGGCAGTGGACACCAGATATGCGCGAACCGCCTCCGCGTCTCCGGGCTTCAATGCCTTGGCGAACGACACCATGCCATTGGTGGTGAGAGCGCCGTCGATCACGATGGCCTTGAAGGCCTCCGCGCTGTTGATCGCTCCTGCATAACGCAGGTCCGGAAACATGCCGCGACTGAATCCCTCGCCACCGTGACACGTGCCGCAGAAGCGCCCGTAGACTTCCTGGCCATGAGCAATGACTTCACGCGTACCGAAGGCCGGTGGAGGATTCAACACGGGCTCGGGAACTGGAGCGGCCGGGGGGAGCTGCGCGCTACCGCCCAACTTGTAGACGAGCAGGCGCGAGTAGTTCGGCGCCCAGTAGTTGCCGCTCAGGCGAGCACCGGCGACCACCGCGACGTATTGCTGGCCATCGACAGTGAACGTGGACGGCCCCGCGAGCACCCCGGTCTGCGCGTCCTGTCCCCACAAACGCTCGCCGGTGTCCGCGCGGTAGGCAGCGAATTCCTGCGACTTGGAGTTGCCGGCAAACACCAGGCCGCCTGCCGTCGCGAGCGCGCCGCCGCTGCGGCCATCCTCGAAGGGTACGCGCCAGACCTCCTTCGCATTCACAGGGTCCCAGGCGAGCAGAAAGCCCTTGTTCAGATGCAAGGCATTCGGCGCGCGCGCCAGCTCCGCCCCGCGCGCAAAGCTGATCGACAGCTTCTGCCCCATCGGGTTGTCATCCCCATGCGTCGCCACGAACGGATAGGCGAACTCCATCGCCGGGATGTACATCAGGTGCGAGAGCGGGCTGTAGGCCATCGGGTGCCAGTTGTGCCCGCCGGAGAAGCCGGGCACCTGGATGAAGCCCTTGCCGGTCACATCGTAACGGGCCGCGGGATTGATCTCGGGCCGGCCGGTCTTCATGTCGATCCCGCGCGCCCAGTTCACGCCTTTCACGAACGGCTGCGCCGACAGCAGCGTGCCGTCGGCGGCATCCAGGATGTAGAAGAAGCCGTTCTTGTCGGCCTGCATCGCGACGTGACGCGGCTTCCCCCCGATCGTCAGGTCGGCGAGGGTGATCTGCTGCGTGGCGTCGTAGTCCCAACTGTCGTGCGGGGTCATCTGGTAGTGCCAGACGTACTCGCCCGTATCGGCCCTGAGCGCCACGATCGAGGAGAGATACAGGTTGTCGTTGGTGTCGGGACTGCGGATCTGCGCCGGCCAGGGAGCCCCGTTGCCGGTGCCGATGAGGATGTAGCCGGTCTTCGGGTCGTACGCCAGCCCGTCCCACGGTCCGCCGCCGCCGCCGGTCTTCCACCACTGCCCGCCCCAGGTCTTGGCCGCCAGCTCCATCTGCTTGTTCTCGAACCCGTCCTTGGGGTTGCCGGGCACGATGTACCAGCGCCAGTCGAGCTTGCCCGTGCGAGCATCGTAGGCCGACATGAAGCCGCGCTGACTGAACTCGGAGCCCGCCTCGCCGATGAACACGCGCCCGGCGGCAATTCGCGGCGCACCTGTGATCGAGTAGGGCTTGCCCTTGTCGGTCACCTGGGTCTCCCACGCCGGCTTGCCGGAAGCGGCGTCGATGGCGATGAGGCGCCCGTCGATCGTCCCCAGGTAGAGCTTGCCTTCCCACGCGGCGACGCCGCGATTGACCACGTCACAGCAGGCATTCACTGCCCACTCGCCGGGCACCTTGGGATCGAACTCCCAGAGCTGCTTGCCGGTCGCGGCCTGGAACGCGTAGACCTTGCTCCAGGCCGTCGTCACAAAGATCACGCCGTCAATGGCAAGAGGGGTCGACTCCTGTCCGCGGTGCGTGTCGAAGTCCGCGAACCAGGCGAGGCCCAGGTGGCTCACCGTCTGAGTGTCGATCTGCGTCAGCGGGCTGAAGCGCTGCTCGTCGTAGTCGCGCCCATAGGACATCCACTGACCGTCGTTGGCCGGGGCGTCTGCCGCCAACAGCCGGGGACCGTCCACCGCCGCGAAGCCGGGGCCCGGTGGCAGCTGCGAGGGAGCCGCCGATGACGGCGGCGAAGCCGTGCTGCCCTTCGACGTGCACGCCGCCGCGCCCAGCACGACGATGCCACAGACCAGACCGATACCAAGTCGATTCATTCGCCCCCCAACTCCCCGCGCCACCGCTTCCGAACTTATAGCAGGAGTGCCCGGCACCGACGACAGGGCCCACTGGGACCGCCCGCTTCCCGGTCACGGGAGGACTCGATCGGCCCGCAGCGGTCAGTCCCGGAGCGGCCAGACCTCCCGCACGATCGTCGGCGGATTGAGCAGGCTCCGCCGTTCCCGCTCCTCGCGGTACCCCAGGCAATTCGAGACGTACCAGATCCCTTCGTAATGACGCGAACGGTTGCGATGCTGATGGCCATAGACGTGCACGCGCGAGTCGAGTACGCGGATCTGCTTCTCGATGAGAGTCGAGCCGGCGACTCTCGAGAAGTTGAAACTCCGCGCGCGCGGATCGGGCTGCGGCGGCGGGACCTCCCCGGCGGAGGCGAACATCAGCTCCGCCCGGGGCAGAAAGTGACTGAAGGACACCCGGCCCGCCTCATACCGGGCGCTCACGTGCCTCTCGTTCAGGTCGTGGAAGAATTGCGCCGGCCGGAATCCCGCGGGCCACTTGATCCGATAGTCATCTGCCCAGAGGGCGGTGCCGCCCTCCAGCGCTCGCTCCCGGAACAGGCTGTCAGCCCCCTCCTCCGGCTGCGTATACCACGAGAACAGCGGAACGATGCACACGCGATCCTCTCCGTGCCCGAGGCAAGCCGGTGAGGTGCCTACTCCAAGTGATTCGCACGTCCGCAGGATGTCCTCGAACTTCTGCAGCGAGTGCTCGTATTCGCCCTTGCGCACCCACAACTCGTGGTTGCCGGGTACGAAGAACACATAGCGGAATCGTTCGAGGAAAAGACTGAGCGTCGTACGCAACACGGTCGCGTCGTGGCTGACGTCTCCGGCCAGGATCAGGGCATCGTTCCGATACGTGTGGGTCGAGAGTCCCGCGAGCAGCTGCAGGTTCTCGGGAAAATCCGTGTGAACGTCCGATATGGCAAAAACGCGCAACGGAATCAGTACGTCCCGCCCATGGTGTAGTCGAGCGCTAATGGCCTTCGAAGTTCGTCGTGCCGTATCGCAGATGGCCCGGCTGAGAGAGCTCAAACCGGACGTTGAAGGCGAGCGTCGTCGGGTGTCTGGTGGGATTGGCGTACGTGAATGACCGCGCCGCCGCCGCGGCCGCCGCCCCGAACCCGACACCTTGCGGCGTCTCGGAGACGACGAGCATGTCCGTCAGCCGTCCGGTGGCGTCCAGCGTCACCGCAACCCGAGCCATGCCCTGAATGCCTTTGCGCAGAGCCTCCGTCGGATACCACTTATCCGCCGGATTCGAGGACACGATGTACGCCCTCGTGCTGCTCGGCTCGGTCGCCGGCTCGCTGGCTCCGTCCTGCTGTGGCTGTGCCGCGAGCGTTGCGACCTTCACGCTCGCAACGCCGGCGGCGAACACGACAGCTGGCAGCACGAGAGCCGCAGCAAGTGCGCAACGCCACCGGGCCGGAACCGATGCAGGCGTTCCTTCCGACAAGGCACGAGTGATCCGCCGTGCTACGTGGGGTCCGCTCGCAATGCCGATCGCGACTCGCGGCGTGTGCGGCAACCCCGCGGCCTCCAGAAGCAGTTCGGCGTACTCCGCCGGATCCGCCGTGGCGAGAGCGGCGTCATCGCTCGAATCCTCGGCGAGCGCGCCGAGGTGTCTGCGCAGCCACCACGACAGGGGACTGAACCAGAAGATGCACAGATGCAGACACGCGAGCCACTGAACTTCGCAGTCGTGAGTGCGCACGTGCTCACGCTCGTGTGCAAGGATCGTGGCGCGCTTGGCTTCACTCCATCCCAGGACTTCCGGCGGAAGCAGAATCGTCCTGCCGAATGTCATCGGACCGAGCACCTCCGAAGTGACTCGGATGTCGCTGTTTCCAGCCCACCGCTCCTGCACCGGCCCCGCTCGCCGACGAATGTGCCACAGGCGCACAAACGCAATGGCGAGCCGCAGCAGCAGCACACCGAGGACGGCCGAGTAGATGAGCGTGTACGGACTGATCTGAGTCCGTGTCTCACTCAGGGCAGCGCCAATCGAGACATCCGCTACGGACACCAGCGGAATCGCCTGCGGCAATGGCCACTTCATCAACAGCGGCATGCCCAGCGCACCCAGCAGAACCGTCGTCCAGACCGCCTTGCCGATGTGCGGATTGCGGACCCGCAGCATTGCAAGGCCCAGCCGGACGAGTAGCGCCAACACGAGCGAGCGGAGCGCCGCTTCCAGGATCACTGCGGTCATTTGCGGGACCCCCCTTTGGCTTTGGAGATCTGCTCGGCCAGGCGCGTGAGCTCTTTGCGATCGAGCATCTGGGTGTCGATCAGACCGCAGACGACTTCCGTGAGCGAGCCCTCGCAGAACCAATCGGCGATACGCTTCACGGCGCGCGCCGCGGCGTGACCGCGTGGTTCAGCGCCGCTGTACACGAAGGTCCTGCCCTCGATGGTGTGCGATAAATGTTTCTTCTCTTCCAGGCGACGCAAGACCGTGCGCACGGTCGACTCTTTCAGCGGCCGGCTCAGGCTGCTGCGTACGGAGTCCGCGGTGGCGGCGCCCTGCCGCCACACCAGCAGCAGAACCTCCCGCTCGAGATCCCCCAGGTCGGCCAGATCGTGGTCGGTCATAGTGCTACCCTTTGTAGTGCTACACAACGTAGCACATGGTAGCCTGGCCGGCAACTGCGAAACCACCGGCGCCCAGGAACCCGTGGCGCGCCCGATTGCCAGCCTGGGCTAGCCCGTCCCCTCGATCACAGAACCATCGCGTGTGCGGAACTCGTTCGGATGCTCATCGGTGATCGGGTGCTTGGCGGCGAGCTTCTCATCCACCTCGATGCCCCAGCCGGGTTTCTCGCTGATCCACGCATACCCGTCCTTCACCTCGGCATGCCCCTGGAAGATGTCGCGCACCAACGGGGGAAAGTCGATGTGCTCGTGAATCCCGAAGTTCTCGTTGGTGAGGTCCAGCGTGAGATTGGCCATGCGCCCGACCGGAGAGTTGGGCGCGCCGTGCCAGGCAAACTTCACTTCGAAGTTCTCGGCGAACGCGGCAATCTTGCGCGCGGCGGTGAACCCGCCGACGTGCGAGATGTGGTGACGGATGTAGTCGATCAGGCGGTCCTGCACCAGCGGCTGCCACTCGTGCGGGTTGTTCCACAACTCCCCAATCGCCAGCGGCGTGGCGCACTGCGAGCGCAGCACGCGGTAGTGGCCGGCCTCCTCGGGGGAGAACAGGTCCTCGCAGTAGAAGAGCTTCAGGTGCTCGACGTCCTTGCCGAATTCCAGGCCGCGGACCGGATCCAGCAGCGAGTGCACGTCCACGCCCAGGCCAATCTCGGCCGGCATCTCCTTCCTGAACGTCTCGAACGCGTCGAGGATCTTGCGCGTCTCCTTGTCGCGATCGAACACGGGCGCACCGTCGTCGAAGCGGTCGCGGCCGTAGAGCGTGGTGCCGGCCCCATCCCGGCCAAACATCGCCACCAGCAGGTAGCGGCACCCGGTCGCGGTGAGCTTCATCGAGCTCTCCACGAGCCCGCGGCCCGGGTCGTTCGCTCCGAGGCCCACGTGCAGATAGATATCGGCCGCATCCCGGCACTTGCCCCCGACCAGTTGATACACGGGCATGCCTGCCTGGCGGCCCTTGATGTCCCAGAGCGCATCGCAGAGCCCGCTGATGGCGCAGTTGAGCACGGTGTCGTTCTTGTAGTACGAGCTCATGTAGCAGAGCTGCCAGATCTGCTCGATCCGGTCGGTGGTGCGGCCGGTGACCAGCGGTTTCAGGTATTGCTCCACGGCCGGCGCTACGAGCTTCGCGCGCCCGCCCGGGAAGGTGGTGGTGGCGCACCCGTAGCCGTACAGCCCGGCCTGATCGGTCGTCACCTTGACGATGGTGGAGTCGTTGATGCCGCCGCCACCAACCTCGATCACCTTCAGGTCCTTGATGCGCGGAGCAGGCATGCCCCGGGTGGCGCGCTCGACCTCCCCTTGTGCCCTCTCCTCCTTGGCGGTGGTGGCAGCATCCGCGGGCAGCGTCCGGGAGAGGCTCGCCAGAGCCGCCCCACCGCTCATCATCGCCCATTTCAGCAGGGAGCGACGCTCGGGGCTGACATCAGGGGTGACATCAGGGCCGGGGCCGGATGCTTGCTGACGGGTGGATCGCGTTCCTCGCAGTATGCTCATGCGCGCCTCATCGCATGTGAGGGATCGAGCCGCGGCTCGCCGGCCCGGGTGGGCCGGGCGCATTATGCCCTCAAACAGACAAAGCGCGTCGCGCAGCCTCCACACGGACGGGGATCTTCACGGCGAAGCGCGCTCCCTTGCCGGCACCGGCGCTGTCCGCGCTGACCGATCCACCCAGCTGCTGAGCAGCGACGGCACTGCTGTGCAGGCCGAAGCCGTGGCCATCGGCCTTGGTCGTGAAGCCGAATTCCCAGATGCGTGCCATGACTTCGGAGGAAATGCCGACTCCGGTGTCCTCGACGGCGATCTCGAGCTGGCCGTCCGCGAGGCGCGCGCGCACGGCCATGCGACGATCCCCGGAGGCGTTGGCCGCCATGGCATCGCACGCGTTGGTCACGAAGTTGACGATGATCTGCAGCAGCTTGTAGCGGTCGGTCCATATCTCGGGCAGGCCCGCGGTGTCGCGAATGATGCTCGTGCCCTTGAGCTCCTGGCTCTTCAGGCGGAGCGCTGCCTCCACGAGCTCGTGGACGTTGACCGGCTCCTCGGTGCCGCCCACTCGTGCAAACGACTGCTGCGCCTGGACGATCTCGCGCAGGTACTGAACGTGCCCGTTGATCGCCTCGATCTCCTGCTGCACGATCTCCGCATCCCGTCGCATCTGCCCGCTCAGGGCACGCAGATACTCGGGCATGACCTTCCAGCGTTCGCTGGTGACTGCGAGCAGCCCTGCACGGTGTTCCTCGAGCATCGCTGCGATGCGCTCGATGCGCTCGCTGGGCGCGATCTGCACGTGCGCCTGCGCCGTGGAGGCAGAGATCCCCAGGCTGTTGAGCACGTTGCCGACGTTGTGCAGCACTCCAGTGGCGACCTCCGCCATTCCCGAGAGGTGCGATGCCTCCACCAGCTGTTTCTGCAGCCGCCGCTCGCGCTGCTCCGCCGCAATGCGCTCGCTGATGTCCAACGTGATGCCGACCAGGCGCCGCTCTCCGGTGCGCGACTGCGTCATGCTGGCGAGAGTGTCGAGGTGGGCGATGGTCCCATCCGAGCGAATGACGCGAAACTCCACGTGCAGGGCGGAAGAACTCACCGCCTCCCCCCAGGCAGCCTCGGCATGCGCCAGATCGTCCGGGTGGATCAGCCGGCAGACATTGCCGTAGGTCGGACGGAACGTCGCGGCAGAGACCCCATAGATCGCGAACATCGTCTCGTTCCACCAGATCTCGTCGGTCTCCTCCTGCCACTCCCAGACACCGGCGCGCGCAGCGCGCGCGGCGATGTCGAAACGCACGGACAGCATCTCCAGCTCGACCTGGCGCCGGTGCGACTCCGTGATGTCGATGTTTGCGCCCAGGGCACGCACGGAGGCACCTGACTCGTCGTAGAAGAAGCGCTGATAGTGCTGGATGTAGTGAGTGGTCCCGTCCGGATCCGAACGGCGGTAGATGACGGACATCATCGGCTCGTGGCGCGCGCGCGCGGCATCGGATCTCTGCGTCACCATCTGCATATCCTCGGGGAAGATCAGCGCAAACTGCGCCTCCCCGATTTCCCGGGCGCTTTGCTGCGCCGTGCGTCCGGAGGTGAGGTCATTGTCGAGCCAAGTCAGCGCGCCGGTGCGGAAGTCGTACTCCCAACATTGCAGGCCTGCGGCATGGGTCGCCACACTCAGCCGCTCCAGCAGCTCGCGCTCTTTCAGAGCATCACGTGCGGCACGCGCGGCCGCTTCGACCTCTTCCGTCACATCCCAACTGACTCCGACGGACCGTTGCGGCTTACCGTCCGAGCCGACGTAGGTGCGCGCGTAGGCCTGCACGTGCCGGATCGATTGGTCGGGCAGCACGAGCCGATATCGAAAAGAGGCGTGATCCTCGCCGTGGGCGAGTGACTCGGAGATCGCCTTGCCGCCGGCGTGCTGGTCCTCCGGGTGGACCCATTTGAACAGGTCGCTCCCGAGCTCGAACCCAAAGTGACGCCGCGAGGCAGCGGCGACTTCGTCGGCCGGCAGGCGGCTGGCGTCCCAGACGATGCTGTACGTGCTCCAGTCCAGCTCCCAGCAGTAGATGCCGGCCGCCTGGGTGGCGATGCTCAGCCTCTCCAGCAGCTTCTCCGACTTGCTCGCCGCGAAGTGATCGAGCGCCTGTGCGCGCGCATGCTCCCGGCGCAGCACCCAGAAGCCGATGCCTGCGATGCACGCCTGGACACCTGCGAGCACCCACATGGAGTACGGCGCAAGGGCCACTGTCGCGCCGATCATCAGCACCAGCGTCAGAGCCAGCAGCCGCGGTGAGCGCAAACACAATCCATTGGCTGATGCCGACTCGCCCACCGCTCGCCCTCCTCAACCGCCGCCGCCGATATGCCGGGGTATCGCCAGGCGGCTGTAGGTGCGATCGGCCGCATCCGCGGCCGGCTCCGCGAGGATGCCCGCACGCAGCATCTCGGCGAACGCCGTCGAATCGACCGCCGGGCTGAAGTAGTACCCCTGATACTGATCGCACCCTTGCTTCTGCAGGAAAGCCAGCTGCTCGGCGCTCTCCACGCCCTCGGCGACGACGCTCAGGCGCAGACTGTGGGCGAGCGAGATGATCGCCTGAACGATCGCCGCATCGTCCGCGGAGATCATGATGTTGGTGATGAAGCTGCGGTCGATCTTCAGCTTGTCGATGGGAAAGCGCCGCAGGTAGCTCATGCTGGAGTAGCCGGTGCCGAAGTCATCCACCGACACGACGATGCCCATGCGGCTCAGGCGCTCGAGGATCTCGACGGACTCCTCCGGATCGCTCATCAGCGCGGTTTCGGTGAGCTCGATCTCCAGGTACTGAGCATCGATATTGGCATCCGTCAGAGCGCGGCGCACGGTATCGACCAGATCCACGCGGCGGAACTGGACCGCCGAGATGTTGACCGCGACGCGCACCAGCGGCAGCCCCGAATCGCGCCACATCCGCAGCTGCCGGCAGGCCTGTTGCAGCACCCACGCACCGATCGGAACGATGAGGCCGCATTCCTCCGCCAGGGGGATGAAGCGATCGGGCATGACCAGGCCTGCTTCCGGATGCCGCCAGCGCACGAGCGCCTCGGCGCTGTGGATCCGCCGGCTCACGCCCTTGAACTTCGGCTGGTAGTGCAGCTCGAACTGCTGCTGCTTCAACGCTCGATGCAGATCGCCCTCGAATCGGACCCGTTCCTCAGAAGCATGGCTCATGCTGGCCGTAAAGCACTCGAACGTCGATCCGCCGCGTTGCTTTGCGCAGTACATCGCGGCGTCGGCGTGCGCATACAGCGATTCGATGGTCGTGCCGTCGGCCGGATAGAAGGCGACCCCGATGCTCGCCGCGGGCTGAATCTCCAGCTCCCCGAGGCGGGTGGCCGCCTGCAGCCCTTCCAACAGGGTGCGCGCCAGCCGCTCGGCCTCCGCGCGCGCCCCCATGCGGCCGACGATCAGCATGAACTCGTCGCCGCCGAGACGCCCGACCGTGTCCGCCTCGCTGACTGCGCCGCGCAGGCAGCGAGCCACGTGCTTCAGCAGCTCATCCCCCGCCCGGTGCCCCAGGGAGTCATTGATGAGCTTGAAGCGGTCCAGGTCCAGCACGCACACGGCAAACTGCTCACCCGTTCGCTGCGCTCTCACGATGGCCTGGTTGAGCCGATCGTCCAGCAGCACGCGGTTGGGCAGGCTCGTGAGCGCGTCGTGGGTGGCGAGGTGACGCAATTGCTTGTTGGCCGCCTCCAGGCGCTCGGTGCGCTCGGAGACGCTGCGCTCCAGGGAATTCACATACTGGCCGAGCGCACGCTCATTGCGCCACTTCGCGCTCAAGGCGTGCGCACACTGCAGCACTTCGATCGCCTCGAAGGGCTTCTTGAGCACCAGCAGCTTGTCCGAGCGCCCCAGGCGCGCGATCAGATCCGACCACTCATGGTCGGAGTGCGCGGAGCAGATGACGATCTGGATGTGGCGATCGGCGGCCCACAGGCGCTCGATGGTCTGCAGCCCGTCCCACCCGGGGGGCATGCGCATGTCCACGAACGCGACACTATAGGGTTGATGCTCTTCGAGCGCGCCCTGCACCAGAGCCAGGCCCTCGGCTCCCTGGTAGGCGGAGTCGATCCGGAAGGACTGGGCGGTCGGCCGCACCGGCGGCAGCGTTTCGCCGAACAGCACGGCCTCCAGGTCCTGAAGGTTCTCATCCAACCCCCGGCAGCGCAGGATCTTGCGAAAATCCTCGTGGATCGCGCGATTGTCGTCGACGATGAGAATGCGCGAGGTGTCGTGGGAACTCACGGCGGCATGCCGGCGGCTCAGGCGGTGAGGCGTTCCTCTGCGTCAGGGCCCGCGGCGGAGGCCGCCCTGCCCTGATCCTGCAGCGCACGCCGGCTTCGGTGCGTCATCTTGACGCGATACATGCTCTCGTCTGCGATCTTCAGCAGCGAGTCGGTGTCGGTGCCGTCCGTCGGACAGACGCTGATCCCCAAGCTCGCTCCGACCAGCAGCCCGCGCCCGCCCACTGCGACAGGCTGGGAGATCGCTGCCATGACCACATCGGCAATGCGGCTCGCCTCGCCGCGCTCGCCCACTCCCGGGAGCACGATGACGAATTCGTCGCCACCGATGCGAGCCACCGTGTCCGTGCGCCGGACGCTGGCCATCAGTTGAGTGGCGACATGCTGCAGCACGCTGTCGCCGGCCCCGTGCCCGAAGGTGTCGTTGATCTCCTTGAAACAATCCAGATCCAGGTAGATCACCGCCAGCGGGCCACCGCCGCACGCACCGGCACGAGTGAGGACTTCGAGCCTCTCGTACAGCGAGGTGCGGTTCAGGAGGCTGGTCAACGAGTCGTACTGCGCGCGGAAGGAGAGCTGCTTGTACAGCCCGCGCCGCTCGACCGCGAGGCTCGCAAATCGGCCCCAGGACTCGAGCAGCTTCTGCTGCGCCTGGCAGTCGGTGCGATCCTCCGAGAACAACGAGACGATCATCCCGGCCCGGCGCGAATCGCGCAGGACCGACACGGCCCGGTAGAAACGGTGCTGCAGCTCACCTGCGCCGCGCACGAAGGCAGCCCACTCGGGCGTATCGGCGAGCTTGTCGATGGGAGCGGCGGCGAGCGTCTCATTGATGCTGTTCAACTCGACGTGGCCGAGCGTGGCGGACAGCAATTGCGGGAACTCCGGATAGAGCGCGATCGGCTCATCCTCGGGCACCTGGATACGGATGGCGCACAGGCTTCCCGGGAGGTGGCTGGCGACCGCATCGGCCATCGTGGCCGCGACCTGCTCCAGCGGCTGGTCGTTGGCGACCAGCTCCAGAATCATCTTGCGATCCTGCTCGAGCCGCTCCGCCTGGCGCGCGACGCGCGCCGAGGCCTCGGCGGCCGCCCGCTCCTGCTCCGCCTCGACCAGCATGTCCTTCTCGTTGGTGACGTCGATCATTGCGCCGGTTGCGCGGGTCGCCCCGGAGCCCTGCTCGAAGCCCCACTGACTGCGCATCCAGCGTACCGAGCCGCTCGGCAACACCAGGCGGAACTCGTCCTGCATGGTGGTTGCACCCGAGCGCCGTTCGCCTACCGACCACAGCGAGACCCGATCATCCGCGTGCACCATCTGCTCGAATTCGGTCTTGGTCAGCTGGAACTTCGAGCGGGGACGCTCCATCAGGGCGGCCAGCCCCTCGGAGACGGTGATGATGTTCTTCTGGAAGTCCGCTTCCCAGGTGCCGAAGCGCGCCACGGTCTCGGCCAGGTTGAGGCGCTTGATGGCATCCGTGAGCTGCTTCTCGGCGCGGATGCGCTCGATGGCATTGCCGGCCAGCTGCGCAGCCACTCGCGCCATGCGCAACTCCTCCGGCCGCGGACGCGAGGGCTGTCCTCGATAGATCGCGAACGTTCCGAGCACGGTGCCGCGGGAATCGCGGACCGGCTGGCTCCAACAGGAGTGCAGGCCATGGCTGAGGACGAAATCGCGCGCCGAGGCGAACCGGAAGTCCGTACCGATGTCCTCGACGATGATGGTCTCGTTGCGGAAGGCGGCCGAGCCGCACGCGCCCACATCGGGCCCGATCTCCAGTCCGTTGGCCGCCTGCAGGTAGGCCTGCGGCAGGCTCGGCCCGGAGGCCATCAGCAGGCGCCGGCGATGCTCTTCATCGAGCAGCATGACCGTGCACATGGACGCAGGGGAGACGCGCTCGATCGCCTGAGTCAGGGTGTTCAGCACCTCGCTCAAGGGAGCGCCGCTGGCCACCAGCTCGAGCATGCGCCGCTCGACCTCGATGATGTGCGAGGAGCTGGTCAGATCCTGCCGGTCACGGTTGGCCTTGACCAGATTGCGGTGCGTCGCAAGCCAGCCGGCCGCGGTCACGCCGGTCGCGGCGAGGAGAGCAATTGTGAGTAGTTCGAGCCACATCGATTACGTCAGCCCCCAGCTGCTGTTTAACAGGGCCTCGGCAGGAACTTTATGGCAGGGAAGGCGCCGCTCACTGAGGCACGGGACGCACTTTGCGCAAGCTAACTGGAAGCTCCGGCTCAGACTGTGATCCGGGTCTTGCGCGCTGCGATACTCGTTCCGACCGGCGTGCGGGCAGCTGTGACGCACTGCGCCAAGTTGGGATCCCGTTGACAGCCAACTGATTCCCGAGTGCCTCGAAATGTCGGCGTCGTGGAGGCAATGCCCCGGACGGGCGCCCTGCGGCAAATACCTATGGCGAAGGCCCGCCTGGCGGCCGCGATGACCCTTCGGGCACGTACCCGATGTTGTATGTGCCGGTCGCGCTCAGCGGGCGATGCCCGACGGCAGCATGCCGGGCACAGAGGCGAATCTCGCCGGCGCGAGGACTCGTCGCGGCGCTTTTCTTCTTGCCGCAAACCCCTGGTCCGCTTAGGCTTCCAGGCTGCTTCAGGGGGCTGGTCGCACGTCGTCGGGCCAGGGTGTCGGGCCCGGGATCGGGTACCGCGGAGCATCGACGACAGCCAGGGGGCTGGATGAGTCGTTCGGGGAGCCTGGTCTGTGTGGGAGTCGGCATGACATTGGGCTCCCACCTGACGCCGTTGGCCAGAAGCTACATCGAGAAATCCGACGTCGTCTTCGCGGGCGTGTCCAACGGGATCGTGGAGCTGTGGCTCGGCAGGATGCACGCCGACGTCCGCAGCCTTCAACCCCACTATCGCGAAGGGAAATCGCGCCTGGACAGCTATAGGGAGATGGTCGAGGTCATGATGACCGAGGTGCGCCGTGGCAAGCAGGTCTGCGGGGCCTTCTACGGCCATCCAGGGGTATTCGCGTGGCCGACCCACAAGGCGATCGAAACGGCCCGGAGCGAAGGTTTTCCAGCCCGCATGGAGCCGGGCGTTTCCGCGGAAGACTGCCTGTACGCGGATCTCGGTATCGATCCGGGCAACTACGGTTGCCAGCACTACGAAGCCAGCCAGGTGATGTTCTACCGCCGCAAGCTGGACACCTCGGCATACCTCATCCTGTGGCAAGCAGGCGTCGCCGGCGACCCCTCGCTGGCGCGCTTCTCCACTGGCGCAGCCTACCGTCAGGTGCTCGTCGAGGTGCTCGCGCGCGATTACGACCTGGATCATGAAGTGATCCTCTACCAGGCCGTCGCGCTGCCGATGAGCGAATACCGCGTCCGGCGGCTGCCACTGCGCTCGTTGCCATCGGCAGATATCGACCTGGACGCGACGCTCATCCTTCCTCCGGCAAAGGCTCTCGAGCCCGATCCGCACGTGCGCGCGCGTGTCAGCGCCCTGGGTCAGCCGGATGCCCGCTGCGGAGGTGAATCGTGACGGACATCGTGCGGCTGGAATCGGGCCCCCGTATGAGCCAGGCGGTGATCCACCGCGGCGTCGTGTACCTGGCGGGTCAGGTCGCCTCGGACGCGCCCGGCGCGGCCGTCGCCCAGCAGACCCGGAGCATCCTGCGACGAATCGACACGTTGCTGACGGCCGCGGGAACCGACAAGTCCCGGATGCTTTCCGCCAGGGTGTGGCTCACGGACTTGCGGCGCTTGGATGAAATGAACGGCGCGTGGGTCGAGTGGGTGTCGCCAGGAAACACTCCCACACGAGTCGTCGTGGAGGCGAAGCTCGCTGCGCCTCAGTACACAGTGGAGATCAGCGTCATTGCCGCCTGCTGAAGGCCGGCAAGGGCATGAGGGGACCATGGCAGGAGTCGAACGCATCGGAGCCGGTCCGCACCTGAGCCATGTCGCCATCCACGCAGGTGTCGTGCATGTCTCTGGAGTCGTGTCGCCTGGAGGCTCGGTGCGGGAGCAGACACGGAACGTCCTCACCGGCATCGACGAGCTGCTGCGCGGCGCGCGCAGCGACAAATCGAGAATCCTGTCGGCCACCGTGTGGCTGACCGACATGCGCAATTTCCAACAGATGGACGGTGTGTGGGGAGAATGGCTGTCTGCCGGCAACGCCCCGGCGCGAAGTTGCATCGAGGCAAAGCTTTCGCTGCTGGATTTCTCGGTGGCCATCGCGGTGACGGCAGCCCAATAACCATTAGAGGGAAGAATGTCGGACATCAAACGGATAGAAAGCGGCTCGCGGGTGAGCCACGCGGTCATCCATGACGGCGTCGTCTATGTCGCTGGCGTACTCTCCACCGGAGCCTCCGTCCGGGAGCAGACCAGGAACGTGCTGCAGGGAATCGACGCAACCCTCGAGCGCGCGGGAACGGACAAGTCGAAGCTGTTGTCGGCGACAGTCTGGCTGACGGACATCGCCACCTTCGACGAGATGAACAGTGTGTGGGATGCGTGGGTGTCTCCCGGCAACGCGCCGGCGCGCGCCTGCATCGAGGCGAAGCTGCTGAGCCCCGCACACCGGGTCGAGATTTCCGTGATCGCCGCGGTTTGAGCCAAGGGGAAAGCCAGTGACCGAGATCATCGATTTTCTGGAGAAGCTGGGGCAGGACTCACAGCTGCGACACGCAGGGTGTGGCGAAATACGGGCCGCGCTCAGCGCAGCGCAGATCGATAAAGTCGCTACGGCAGCCATTCTCGCCGGAGACGAGCGTGCGCTGGCAGCGCACCTGGCGGCGCCGAGCGAGGTCTGTTGCCTCATATTCGTCCCGCAAAGGGAAGACGACGAGGAGCCGCAGAAGGAGGACGAGATACCCGAGCAGGACGCTCCGGACAACAATGGACCAAAGTCGCAACATTCCCGTCGCGTTGCCTGAGCTGCCTCAGGAACGGCGGCGCAGCTCCCGCCGCGCACGCTGCCTGGCGCCGTGCGTGCTCGTTCTACTGTCGACGTTCCTCTGCGCCTTCGCCGACAGCGGCGAGGATGCCGCCCAATTGCTGCAGCAGGCAGACGCCGCGAAGCTGGCCGATTACGCCAGGTTCTCGCAGCTGCTGCAGACGCTGCAGGCGCGCCGGGAACGGCTGACGCCTGCGGAGCGGGAGTCCCTCGACTATCTGCAGGGCTGGAACAGCGCCTACAAGGGAGACTATGCGGGGGGCCTCGCCCGGCTGCACGAGCTGGCCGATTCGGCTCACGATCTGACTGTCCGATTCCGCGCGACCACGACCATCGTCAACCTGCTCACGCTCGCCAGGCGTTACGAAGAGGCTTTCTCGAACCTCAATCGTCTGCTGCAGATGCTGCCGCAGATCTCCGACGGGGACGCGCGGGAGCAGGCACTCCAGGTGGCTGCCTACACCTATGTCGAAGTCGGGCAGTATGACCTGACGCTGCGTTACGCCCAGATGCTCATCGATGACAACTGGGCGGGACGCGGCGAGTGCAAAGGCGGCGAGTTGCGCCTGGAAGGACTCTACCGCAGCGGCCGGCTCAGCACGGCGGCGCCTTTGCAGGCCGCCATCGCGACCTGCGAAAAACTGGCCGGGGGCACCCTGTTCGGCGCCGCCATCCGCACGTTTGCCGCACAGTTCTACCTCGGGCGGCAGCGCTACGACGAGGCCATTGCGGTGCTGCAGGAACGCTATGACGAGGTCGTGCGCTCCAGGTACGGGCGCTTGATCTCCGGCTACGACTCGCTCCTCGGTCAGGCGTACCAGGGAAAGGGACAGCCGGCCCTGGCGCAGCAGTTCGCTCTGCAGAGCGTCCAGAAGGCCGTCGCGAAGGAATACTCCGAGCCGCTGGTCAACGCCTATGCGACACTCTATGAGCTGGCGAAGGCGCGCGGCGACTACAAGTCGGCGCTCGCCTACCACGAGCAATACGCCCTCGCGGACAAGGGATACCTCAACGACGTGAGCGCCCGCCACCTGGCGTACCAGAAGATCACTCACGAGAACCTCGCCAACAAGCTGCAGGTCGATGCGCTGAACCGCGAGAATCGCGTGCTGCAGCTGCAGCGGCAGCTGACGGCAAAGGCCGTGGAGACCGGCCGCCTGTACATCGCGCTGCTCGGGCTGTGTGTGGTGTTCGTCGGCTTCTGGGCCTACCGCACCAAACGCTCGCAGCTGCACTTCATGACGCTGTCCCGGCTGGACGGCCTCACCGGCATCTGCAACCGCCCGCATTTCATCGCGCAGGCACAGAAAGCCCTGGACCACTGCAGGCAGAGCAGCGGCGCCGCCGAGATCGGCCAGGCACGCGAGGACACCTGCATCGTGCTGTGCGACCTGGATCACTTCAAAGCCGTCAACGACAAGCACGGCCACGCAACCGGGGACTACGTGCTCAGGCGGGTCGTGTCGGCGTGCAAGCCTTACTTGCGCCCAAACGATGTCTTCGGCCGTTTCGGCGGCGAGGAGTTCGGTTTCCTGTTCCCCGCCTGCGAGCCAGCGGAAGCGCGCCGCCGGTCGGAGGAAATGCGCCAGGCGATCGCGAGCATCACGACGAAACAGGACGCCGTGGAGTTGACAGTGTCGGCGAGCTTCGGCATCGCTTCGAGCAGCGCCTCCGGATTCCAGCTGCGGGAGTTGCTGGCACACGCCGATGCGGCACTCTATGAAGCCAAGCGCACCGGCCGCAACCGCGTCGTGCTTCACGAGGAGGGGCTGGCCGCGAGCTCCACGTCAGTCGCCGAGAGCACCTTCGAGCTGCCCGAAGGCAAGCGCATCGCGCTCTAGGGAACGATCAGCTCACGTAGAGCTTCGCGTGCAGATCGCGCAGTGCCTGCTTCTGCACCTTACCCATGGTGTTGCGGGGGAGCTCGGCGCCAAACAGCACTCGTTTGGGCAGCTTGTAGCCGGCGAGCCGATCGCGCAGGCTTCGCAGGATCGTGGTTTCGTCGAGCTCGCCGGAGCCGGCGCTGCGCACGATCAGGGCGGTCACGCCTTCTCCGAAGTCCGGATGCGGCACTCCGAAAACGGCGCTTTCATACACTCCCGGGAGCGCATTCAACTCCTGCTCCACCTCGGCCGGATACACGTTGTAGCCGCCGGTGATGATCAGGTCCTTGGCACGGCCGACGATGTGCACATAGCCCTGCGCATCGATGCGGCCGATGTCGCCGGTGACGAAGAAGCCGTCCTGGTGGAACTCCGCGGCGGTCTTCTGCGGATTGCGCCAATAGCCCTGGAACACGTTCGGGCCGCGCACCTCGATCATGCCCGGCACGTCGGGTTCGCGGACCACGGAGCCGTCCCGAGTGATACGGACCTCGACACCCGGAAGCGGCGCGCCGACGGAGCCGGGGAGCCTGCGCTCGTAGCGGTTCGAGCAGATCATCGAGGTCTCGGTCATGCCGTAACGCTCGAGGATCTCGTGTCCGGTGCGCTGCCGGAATTCCTGGTGATGCTCCGCCGAGAGCGGCGCCGAGCCGGAGACGAACAGGCGCATGTGCCGGGTCGTCTCCCGCGACAGTCGCCGATCCCCCAGCATGCGCGTGTAGTAGGTCGGAACCCCCATCATCACGGAGGCACGCGGCAGCATACGCAGCACTTCGTCGGTGTCGAACTTCGGCAGGAAGATCATCGAAGCGGCCGCCGCCAGCACCGTGTTGGTTGCGACGAACAAGCCGTGGATGTGGAAAATGGGCAGGGAGTGCAGCAGCACGTCCGCGCTCGTGAAGCGCCACAGATCGACGAGGCTGGCGGCGTTGGAGGCGAGATTGCCGCGCGTCAGCATGGCCGCCTTGGGTTTACCCGTCGTACCGGAGGTGTACAGCAGCGCAGCCAACTGCTCGGGAGCGAGCCTGCCCGCAGGCGCGCTCGCCGGCGTTGCGCCCAACGCAGCCAACAGCGTGCCGTCGGCGGCCGTTCCCAACGTCTGGATTCGCGGCCGCTCGCTGTCGGGTATCAAAGTGGCGGTCGCGGAGAAATCCTCCGGCCGCACCACGATCAACGCCGGCTCGGCGTCCCGGATGAAGTATTCGATCTCATGGGTGGTATATGCGGTATTGAGCGGCACGAACACCGCGCCCAGGCGCAAACACGCAACGTACAGAGCGATCGCCTCGACCGACTTGTCGACGCGTACCAGCACCCGATCGCCCATCGACACGCCGCTGCGAGCGAGTACCGACGCCAGCTCTGTCGAGAGCTTCTCCAGCGTCCCGTAGCTGAAGCGCCGCCCCTGAGATGTCTCTATGAAGGTGCGATCGGGCCCTTTGCGCAGGGCACCCTCGAGCCACGCGGAGGGGTCCGCTGCGGAGGGCGCCTCAGGAGGCGTAGCAGCCTGCTGCGCCACGGCGTCAGCCCCAGAAACGCGCCGAGGCGATGCGCGCGCCTTCCGCCATGGCTTTGAGCTTCTCCCACACGACCGCCGGGTCGACGGCGGCCTGCCCTACCCACGTCCCGTAGCCGCAGTCGCTACCTGCGATGACGTTCTCCCGGCCAACCAGGTTGGCGTAGCGACCGATCCGCTGCGCGATCAGCTCGGGGTGCTCGATGAAATTGGCTTTCGACTCGATGACGCCCGGAATCAGCACCTTGCCGTCCGGGAGCTTGACCCGCTCGAAGAGCTGCCACTCGTGGGCATGGCGGGGATTGGCCGCCTCCAGCGCAATGCCGCTCGGACGTGCGCGGAACACCAGGTCGATGATGTCATCGAGGGGCACGTCGCAATGGTGCGGCCCCTCATAGTTGCCCCAGCACAGATGCAGGCGCAGCTGCTCGGGGCGCGCATTTCCCAGAGCGTGGTTGAGCGCTTCGATGTGCATCTGCGCGCGCTTGCGGAAATCCTTCAGCTCGAGGCTCGCGTACTGGATGTGCCGTCCCATCGCCAGATCGGGGCAGTCGATCTGCAGCACGAACCCGGCCTCCAGGAGCGCGGCGTACTCGCTGCGCATCGCATCCGCGATGGCGTACAGATACGCTTCCTCCGTCGGGTAGTAATCGTTGCGGAAGAACAGCGATACGACACCCGGTGAAGCCGCGCTCACGAACACTTCTGCGGGGTCGCGCCCCGCCACGGCCGCTTTGAGATTGTCCACGTCGTGACTGACGGCGGCGACATCGCGGATCTTGATCGGCCCGTTGCATGCCGGGGTCTTGCGGCGCGAGCGTCCGGGATCGTTGAACGCGCGTCGTGCGAGGTCCGGGAAACCCACCAGATCCTGGTACACGAAGGTATTGCCCGTGCCCCCGAAGCCGTCCAGCCGGTCCTTGATATACGTGGCGTAGCTCGGCTTGGACATCTCGCCGTCGTTCACGATATCGACGCCGGCGGCAAGCTGCTTCTGCACGACCTCGGCGACGGCGCCGCGAATTCTGCTGGCGAGCGCGGCCGACTCCACCGGAACCCCTTCTTCCTTCGCGAACATCATGTCCACGAGGTCCGGCGGTCGCGGCAGGCTGCCCGTGTGGGTGGTGAGGAATCGATCGACGCTGCGTTTCATGGGAGTCGAGTACACCGTACAGCGCTGGGATCATGGATGGTACTGATTTCCGGGCTCGTCCGCAGCGTGGGCGCGGCACGAACGCGGCTTGGGTGCGTAACGAGATCTTTCACTGTGGCGGGGACGGCCGCGCGCGGCATCCGGTCGGGTAAGATGCGGGCATGGGCACGTCTTCGGCGTCGCACGTCGAGAAGGCACGCGACGAGGCCTCACGCTGGCTGGGGCGTCTCGGCAGAGGCCTGCGGGATGATGAAGCCGCGCGTCTGCGCGAATGGCTCGAGCAACCTCTCAACCGCAAGACCATCGCCGAGGCCGCCCAACTCTGGCACCAGCCCGAGGTCATCGCGGTTCTGGGCGAGCTCATCCCTCTCAGCCAGGACCTCACGCCGGGCAAGCGCAAGGTGCCCAGGAGCGGCGCTCTGACGATGTCGCTCATGGCGGTAGCCGCTGCAGGCGTGGTTTTCGCCGCCGCGCTCGCCTTGGGTGGCAAACCGATGTGGGCCTATCTCTTCCATCGCTCACAAGTCTGGCTGCCCTCGGTTGGGGGGAAGAGCTACGTCACGGCCATCGGCGAGGCGCGCACCGTCAGCCTTCCCGACAACAGCACGGCGCAACTGAACACGCACACGCGCATGTTCGTCAACTATGGACCCACCTGGCGGGACGTGACTCTGCGGTATGGCGAAGCGGACTTCCACGTCAGGCGCGACGACCGTCGTCCGTTCAGCCTGCTTGCCGCCGGCCACCGTCTCGAGGTCGAAGGCACCCGCTTCGATGTTCGCATCCTGTCGGCCGGCACCGTTGCGCTCACTGTCATCGAAGGGAGCGTCAAGGTGCTCTACTCGTCCGCAGAATCGCCGGACACGCCGGCCCAGGCACGTCTGCACGACAACTCCACGTTGGACGACACTGCCGTAGGAGCGATGCACACGGCTTTGCTGGAGCCGGGCTTCCTGTTCGCCCGCAAGATCGCGCCGAGCGACGCGGATGCACGCCTTGCGTGGCAACACGGGATGATCGTGCTCAGAGGCGCCCGCCTGCAGGATGCGCTGGCGGAAATGGATCGCTATACCGACACGCAATTCGTGCTGGCGGATAACAGCATGCGCGATATCCGCATCGGCGGCGAGTTCCGCACGGGAGACGTCGGCGGCCTTCTGCAATCGCTGAAGAAGGACTTCCGCATCGACTCACGCCGCGACTCTCAGGGGCGGGTCGTGCTCACTTCGCTGACCGGCTTGCCACCGGCGGCGAGATAGCGCAGCGCCTCCGGAACGAATGACAGATCCGTGGCCTCGCGGACCGCGAGGCGCATCTGTGTCTCCAGAACGTCTTCCGGTACCGGGTTCTGATAGCCCTGCAGACACCGCGAGAGCGCAGCCCCACCGGATACATTCTCCGTACGGGCCACGCGGTATGCCTTCACCACCAGGGCTTCGGCCGCGCCCGGAGTGAGCATCAGCGGCAACAGCGGCTCGATCTGCCGCAGCTCCTCGGCCGCAATCGGCAAGTCGTAGCGCCGTGCCAGCGAGGCAATCAGGCCGCCGCTCTCGGCGCGCGTAGTCGTCGGCAGAATCGGAACCTTCAAGTCGATGCGGCCCGGGCGCTTCAGATCCACTTCGATCAGGTCCGGTCTCGAGGAAGCGAGCACCCACACGACCTTGCCGCGATTGGAGGTATCCGACATCTCCTGGGCGATCATCGAATACAGCCGCCCCGAGAGTCCGCTGTCGCCGGTGCCGGCATCTCGCCGGCCGAGCGTCTGGTCCGCCTCGTCGATGAACACGATGCAGCGGCCGAGCGCGCGGATCAGCCGGAAGATCTTCTCCAGGTTGCCTTCGCTCGAGCCCACCCACTTGTCACGAAAGTTCTTCAGCTTCAGCACCGGCACGGCCGCCTCGCCCGCCAGGCACTCGACCAGAAAAGTCTTGCCGGTGCCGATCGGGCCGCACAGCAGGTACCCCATCGGCAACGCGCGCAGATCGCTGGCGCGCCAGAGAGTCACGTCCTGGCGCAACCACTTCTTCAGTGCCTCCTGACCGTGGTAGTCCTCCAAGGTTCGCCTCGACTCCACGAACTCGACGAGGCCCGGCGCATCGTGCTCCACCATCTCTTTCTTGAGCACGGAAAAATCCGACGCACGCAACACCTGGCCGGTATGCGCGCGGACCTTCGTCAACTGCTCGAGTGTACTGACCGATACTCCGGTCATCGCAGCGGCGAGCGCTGCGAGATCGGTACCAGCGGGGATGGTCCGCGTAAATTCCTTCTGCAGCAGAGTGAGCGCGGACTGCAACTCCGACGCCGAGGGTAGCGGGATGCGCACCAGAGCCGATTGCGGCGCGAAGGCGATGAGAGGCTCGAGATCGTTCAGGTTGTCGGCGATCAACAAGCTCGCAAACGCAAGCTGCGTGAAGGGCGCGCTGGAGCCCCATTCGCGCACCAGGCTGGTGAGACTGCCGTGCTCGAACCCGTTGCCGCCGGCAGGCAACAGTTGATCCGCGCCGCGGATGATCACCGCCACCTGTACGGCATCATTGCGCCCGAGGGCGCTGAGATTCCCCAGATAGCGCGCGTAGCGGCTGACGAAGCGGATCGCTCCCAGGGGATCGTGCGGAATAGCGCGCATTGCCGTGGGCACCCACTGTGCCAGACGGTCGCTGCCCCGCTCGACGGTCAAGCCGTTGCCCAGGTCATAGGAGAACACGACATCGAAGCTGGCGAGCAACTCGTCCTGGATGTAGCGCTCGATGGGGACCAGCCGCCCGGCTACAGCCAGTCGATCGTGAACGTTGCCGTAGAGGACGAACTGGCCGGAGGCTCCGCTCTCGAACGCTACGTGCAGCTGCGTCGCCCATTCCGGCGCGCTCTGCGGCGCCGGGATGACCAGGTTCTTACGCATCATGCGGTAGCCCTCGAGAGCTGCATAAAGTCCATGTCGCTCAGTAGGTTATACTGTATGGTAGGCGCTGGCGCCAGTGCCGGGACTTGCATTCGCCCGGCCTCGGAGCCATTTCTCGGGGTGACGCGGTAGCGACTTGCGGAGTGCGATGATGGCTACGGGTTGGGCGGGCGACGGTGCAGTTCAGGATCAGATCGATGCCACGGTCAAGGATGGCATCAACCGCGCGCAGAGCCGCTTGTCGCAAGGGCCCGCGCTGACTCATTGCGCCCACTGCGGGGCAGAGATTCCCGAGGCGCGGCGCACTGCCCTGCCCGGGGTGCGCCTGTGTCTCGCGTGTCAGGAAGCCGACGACCGCGATGCCCAACACTTCAGCGGCTACAATCGGCGCGGCAGCAAGGATAGTCAGCTGCGCTGAGAGATCGACGTGGCGGCCTCCGGCCGTTCAATGACAGGTACCCTTATATAGCGTTTCGAATACAATCGCGCATCATCCAGGTCGCCACGCGGAGCGATGAGATGCGCACCGGGGTGTTCCTGTTCGAGGCGCTGCGGATAACGGACGGCCCTTTCGCTACCATTCAGCTTCCGTTGCGGCTGCGACCGGGGTACCACGGGAACAGGGCCGGCCGCGAGCAGCTCGGCGTCTGAAACACGGCGCGCACACGCGCCAGCAGAACGAGAAAAGGGGCAAACAACCTCATGGATTTCGCGGATTACATCCGTACATTCAACACCGGCGACGATGCAGTGCTCGTCAGAGATTTCTACGCGCCGGACATCCACTTCCAGAGCGGACCGCGCATCCTGCGGGGCACCGACGAGCTGCTGCAATTCCTCAACTGGGCTCACGATGGTATCCGCGAGATCATCCGCGCGCAGACTGTGCTGCGCGATGAGAACCGCATCTTCGCGGAAATCGACATGGACTTTCATGCCACGAAGGACAAGCCGGACTTCACCTTTGGAGCGTTGAAGAAAGGCGAGTTCACGACCGTGAAGTTCTTCGTGCTCTACACCCTGCGCGACGGTAGGGTGGCGCGATTCAAGGCTGCGACCTGGCCGCCCAACCTCGGCGTCACCAAACCCGACAGTGCAGCAGTCCTCGGGGCGGCGCCCGCACAAGCGCCGGCCGCGCACCTGACGCAGGCGACAGCAACGGCGCCCACACGAGCGCCAGTCGCGCACCTGACAGGGTCGCCAGCAACGCCGGCCCGCCCGCCGGCAGCGCTGGCCAGCCCGCCAGTCACGGCGCCGAGCCAGGCGCCATCCGGGGCGCCGGCGCAGCGCGCTCAGCCGGCGCGCTCCTCAGCCGCTGAGCGCCTGGGTGGCACTCCGGAAGGCCGCCAGGCGTTCATGGACTACACGCGAGCCTTCAGTAACGCCGACTTCGACAGCTTCAGCCGCTTCTACACGGACGATGTGCGTTGTGAGCTGCCCTCCGCCGTGCTGGAGCGACGCGAGGGCATCGTTGGTTTCTATCGCGAGATGTTCAAGACCGTGCGCGAGAGCCTGACGCTGCACCAGCTCATTGCGGACGACGCGGGGCTCGCAGCTGACGTCACCTCGCAATTTACGGCCATCGAGGATGCGCCGCACTTCGTCGTCGCTGCACTGAAGAAGGGAGAGTTCGTCCGCGTGCGGGTGTTCGTCTACTACACGCTGCGCGATGGGAAGATCGCCAGCATCCGCGTGGCCCGAGCCGGCACACCGAGCAAGCCGCAGCGGCTCTAGCGCGAGGCGCGACAGACGCCCCTGCGCCGCCGCCAATCGGCGCCGACTCACCCGCAAACCGTACTAACCTCCACGGGATCCTCGACACTGTGGAACCTCCATGTGCCACGGCCAGCCTGCTTGGCCCGATAGAGGGCCGTGTCCGCCAACCGCACGAGTGATTCCGCGTCGTCGCCGTCGGCCGGGCAGAGACTGATGCCGATGCTGATACCGACGCTCAATTGGCAGCCGGTTTTCAGGGTGAACGGCGCGCCCAGTTGAGCGATCAGCTCGCGAGCGAAATCGGCCACGTCCGCAGGCGAGCAGACTTGTTCCAACACGAGCACGAACTCATCGCCGCCGAGGCGCGCGAGAGTGTCGACTTCGCGGACACGATCTTTCATGCGCCTGGCGGCCAGGCGCAGCAACTCGTCTCCGGCCTGGTGGCCCCACAGGTCATTGACCCTCTTGAAGCCGTCGAGGTCGAGGAACAGCACCGCGCACTGAGCCTCGATGCGCTGCGTGCGTTCGATGGTATGACGCAGTCGCAACGACAGCAGCGCGCGGTTTGCCAGCCCGGTCAGCGCATCATGATGCACCAGATAGTGCAGGTGCGATTGTGCATGGCGCATGCGGCTGATGTCCGCGACAACACCCACGTAGTAGCTGGGCGCACCCTCCTCATTCCGAACGGTGCTGATGCCAAGCCACTGCGGATAGCTCTCCCCTCCCTTGCGCTCGTCCCAGATCTCCCCCTGCCAGCTCCCCGTGGAACGGATACAGGCCCAGATTTCCTCGTAGAAGGCCCGTTCGTGCGGACCGGAACTGGCCAGGCGCATGCCGCGGCTCACCAACTCGGACTCGGAGTATTCGCTGATGGCGCGAAAGGCCGGATTGGCGGTGACGATTATCCCGTCGAGGTCGGCGATCACGATCCCTTCCTGAACGTTCTCGAACACCGCGTGAGCCAGGCGCAGACGTTCCTCGGCCAGCTTCCTGGGGGTGATGTCCTCGGCGTAGATGATGACGCCACCGGTCTCGCCGCACTCGTTGCGCCAGGGGCTGACGGCCCAGCGCAGCCAATAGCGCGAACCGTCCGACCTCACCCACAGCTCTTCGTCGTTCTTCAGGAACTCGCCCCCAAGGGCGCGTCGATGAATATCGACCCAGGACTGCGGCAGGTCCGGATGCACCGCGTAGTGACTCGGCCCGGTGAGGCCCGCGCTTCCGCCGCCGAACACACTGAACCAGCGCTGGCTGGTGGCGATGTAATGCATGTCACGGTCGAACATCGCGATCGCCAGCGGCGTCTGGGCAACGAGCAGACGAAGATCCTGGTACACGCTGCCGAGGTGCTCGTTGGCACGCTCGAGCTGCTGGGTGCGCTCCGCGATGCGGCTCTCCAGGTTTGAATTCGCCTCGCGCAGCGCGGCCTGCGCACGTCGCGCACCCGCAAAGTCACGCCTGATGAGCACGTGCGCGAGAGCAGTCACGAGCAGGGCGAGCAGCGTTCCAACCGAGATCGCCTCCAACGCCGTCGAGCTGCTGCGATGCGTGCGCGTCCTGCGTTCCCTCAGCAGTCCGCGCTCCTCCAGGACCATCTCCCTGACCGTTCCGTGAATCGCGTCATGCAGTTGTCTGCCGCGCTCATCGGCCACGAGTCGACGCGCTCGCTCGACGTCGTTGTCGCGTCGCGCGGCCACGATATCGGCGTTCCTGCTCATGTGTTCAGCCGCGAGACCGGAGAGCCTTGCCAACCGCTCCTGTTGGGACGGGTTGTCCTCTGTCAGCCTCTTGAGCCGGGACAGCTCGCCACCGACATCGTCCAATGTCGCGTCGTAGGGCCACAGCAGCGCTTCATCCCCGGTGACGACGTAGGCTTGACTGGCAGCGTCCGTATCGCCGGTCGTCGACAGAAGCGTCTCCAGCGCGCTGATGACTTCCTGGGTATGAGCGACTCTGACGCTCTCGTCCCGCAACTGTGCCACGCTGACGTAAGCGAGCAGGCCGATGGCCGCTGAAGTGCCCAGCGCCACGGCGAATGCGAGCGAGACCTTCTGTTGTGTCGCCAGGTGAATCATGAACGGGAACGGGCGCTCCCTGCTCATTCGAAGCTGTCGAGACCTCACAGAGGTTGAAGGTTAACTCCAAAAATCTCTGCCGGCCGCAGTAGCTGCCCTGGCAGCGAATGTCCGGATGTTGGAAAGCCGGCGGCCCGCGGCTTGGACGTAGGCGTGTCGCGGTGCTGGGACGGGGGTCCGCGGCCCCGAGAGTCGGCGTCCTTCTAGGGTTCCAGATCGATCGCCTTGCCGTCGCGCTTGTAGATGACACCTTCCTTCATGACGAAGCTGACACGCTTCATCAGGCTGATGTCCTGCACCGGGTTGCCCGGTACCGCTACCACGTCAGCGAGCTTGCCGGCGCCGAGGCTCCCGAGGTCCTTGTCATGTTTGAGGAGCTCCGCGGCATGCGTGGTGGCCGCCTGGAGGGTGAACATGGGCGGCATCCCTGCCTGCACCATCAGTTCGAGCTCATGAGCATTCTGGCCGTGCGGGTACACGCCGGCATCCGTGCCGAAGGCAATCTTCACGCCGGCCTTGTAGGCGCGTCCCGCCGTCCCGAGGATCACCGAGCCCACCGCGAGCGCCTTTGCTGCCACCTGGGGCGGATAGTAGCCGGGTACCTTCGCCATCTGCGCAACGTAGTCTCCGGCGATGATGGTCGGCACATACCAGGTGCCATGCTCCCTGGCGAGCTTCATGTCCTCGTCATTCATGAACGTGCCGTGCTCGATCGAGTCGACGCCGCCGATGATGGCTCGGCGAATCGCCTCGGCGCCATGAGCATGGGCTGCAACCGTGAAGCCATAGTCGTGGGCTGTCCGAACGACGGCCTGGATCTCTTCCAGCGTCAGCTGGGCGTTGTCGGCGCTCGAGCTCTCATCGAGCACCCCGCCCGAGGGCATGATCTTGATGAGATCGTCACCCTTCTTGTAGTGCTCGCGCACGGCCTTGACTGCGTCCTCGGGACCATTGATGACCCCCTGCATG
>Ga0105240_10001330_pt1 | contig 42531 bp, 44 predicted proteins | sample KBSC54metaG_FD_80426 | JGI IMG/M metagenome (GOLD analysis project Ga0105240, IMG submission 80426) | Corn rhizosphere microbial communities from Kellogg Biological Station, Michigan, USA - KBS C5-4 metaG | ecosystem: Host-associated > Plants > Roots > Rhizosphere > Soil | place: Michigan, USA... | reverse complement strand
GGTAATCGCCGAGGTCGGGTCCGACGCTGCGTTCGGTGGCGTCTTCATGAGTGAGGGGCTGCCATTCGCCGGTTAGAAGCACTTGCGCGGAGAGGCTTGCGCCGAGTAGTAGAAATAAGAAAGACCGCATCAGATAAAGTCTACCTTGGTAGAATCGCATCGTGATGCAAGAACGCTTGCGCACTACGAAAAAGTGGAGGGACGCGATGGCTTTGAAACAAGACGGGATCAGCCGGCGGGAATTAGGTGCGCTGGTGGCCACGGCACTGGCTGCTGCGCCACAACTCGGCGCGCAGAACGCGGCGGATCCGGTGCTCGACATCGCGGAGTGGAGTTACTTCTGGGTCGGGGTGGAGAAGATTTCGACGGCTCGCGGAACGTTGTGCAACGGGATGCAGATGTACGTCGAATATTGGATTCCTGCGCAGCCGCGGCACCTTTATCCAGTGGTTCTGGTGCACGGTGGTTACGGTCAGGGTGCCGATTGGATCAGTACGCCAGACGGACGGCGCGGGTGGGCGTCGCTGCTTGTCGAGCGGGGCTACCAGGTTTATGTGGTGGACCGCCCGGGGCAGGGAAGGCCTCCCTATTTCCCGTGGTTCCACGGCTATTTCGATCAACACGCGCAGACTTTCGAGGGAGTGGCGAAAGAGTTGGGGCTGGATGCAAGCGATGCGGCGGTAGTGCAGGCGGTGGCGTCCAAGGGGCAGCCGATGACGAACAACGCCATTACGCGGCAGGTATGGGGTACGCGTGGAGCGATGCTGCTCGATAAGATCGGGCCGGCGATTTTCGTGACTCATGGCGATGGCGCGGTGCTGGCGTCGATGACGGCGCAGGAGCGCCCGAATTTGGTGAAGGGGATCGTAGCGATTGAAGCTCCTAAGGGGTGGCAACCGGTGGGCGTGTCGAGCAAAGCCAGCGGCGTGCCAGTGGTGGACGATCTGGATTTGCATGGCAGCGGGCCATTCCCGATGTGGAGCAAGAATAATCGTGAGGCGCTGCAACCGGTTTTCAAGTGGATCGAGTCAACGGCTCCAGCAGCGCCTGCGCCGGCACTCGATCTCCATCCCAACCACGAATCGACGGCATTGAAGCTGGCCGATCAGGGCTGCTTCTGGGTGGGCGTGCAGCACAAACAGATGCCGTATGGCACGATTCCGCAGGGGCAGATGTATGTGCAGTATATGATCCCCACGGAGAAGAAGCATCCCTATCCGGTAGTGATGGTGCATGGCGGCGGCGGGCAGGGTATGCACATGATGGGCATCGGGCGGCGGCCCGGTTGGGTGCATTATTTCGTGCAGGCGGGCTACAGCGTGTATTGGGTGGATCGTCCGGGATTCGGGCGCTCACCCTATCATCCCGACGCACTCGGGCCGAGTCACTTGCGCAACGTTCCGCCCTTTGAAGGACTGGTACAAAGCACGGCCGTCTTCAACACGGCGCAGTGGCCGGGGCCGGGCGGCATGAATGATCCGCTGATCGATCAGTTCATGGCATGCGAAGTGGGCAATGTGTCCGATGAAGCCTTTCACACCGAACTCAACATTCGCGGCGGCGTCGAACTGCTGGATCGCATCGGGCCCTGCATCCTCCTCACGCATGCGTTCGGCGGATTCTTCGGCTGGGTGGTGGCGGACCGGCGGCCTCAGCTGGTGAAGGCGATTTTGGCGATGGAAATCAACGGCAATCCCTTCGCCGCGCAGTTGAAGTGGGGACTGACGGCGACGCCCATGACCTACGATCCTCCCGTGAGCGATGTGGCGCAGTTTAAGCTGGTCGATCAGGTGACGCCTCCGGATTCGCCGCGGCCCGCGGTTTCACCCTTCAAGCTGCAGGCCGAACCAGCGCGCCAATGGAAGAACCTGAAAGGCATTCCGATGGGATGGCTGACCAGCGAATTCGGTGGCGGCGGATCGGCGGCGGCGAACGTGGCGTTTCTGAAACAAGTGGGGTGCTCGGCGGAAATGCTGCGGCTGCGGGACTACGGGATTCTGGGTAACGGGAACCTGATGTTGCTGGAAAAAAACAATCACGAAGTTTTCGGCGTGCTGCGGGACTGGCTGGACCGAAAACTCGGCGCGGGTTCGCGGGCGTGAGACTGGAAAGATCGCGGTTTGCAGGACCGCATCGACACACGTGGCGTTACGGCGCTGCGCCCATAACAATACACCGAAATAGCAGGACGTTATCCCGCCAGCAGCTCAATTGCAAAGCCTGCCAGGACCACGCCGATCCACAGCAGCATGGAGGCCGCCGCCGAGACCCGCAAGATCTGGGCAGGAGTTTCCGGGTCGAGCGCGAAGCGGCGGTGCACGCCGAAATGGTATGTCAGCGCGACTAGCAGCAGCAACAGCTTCAATTTGAACGGAGTGCTTTCGGAAAACTTCATGGCCGAGGTCATGAAAAGTACCGGTCCTGAAACCGCTTGCGCGGCGATTCCGGTCACAGTCAGCGGCGATAACCCGGCGGCCACTTCCGGAACCGGCTCCTGCCGCAGGATCCGTCCGAAGATGCGGAGGTTGAGCACCAGTATCGAGCCGAAGACCAGAATCAAACCGGCAATATGAAAGATTTCGACCGTCGGGTAGGGCCACTTGGCGCTGCGCATGAACTCGCTGAGGGCGTTGTCGTGACACCACTGCAGGAAGCCGGTCATGCGGCGTAATCCAGCGTATATCCGATGGCCCGCCCGGCGGCCATAATGCAGAACCACAGGGCAATCGAGAGGACTCCGGCGATTCTCGCCTGTAGAGGCGTGGTGGTCGCACGATCCCACTCGTCCACCTTGCGGTAGATGGTGAGGTGGAAAATCAAAACGTTCAAGCCCGCAAGCAGGAGGGCCGCCACTTTCATTCGAAAAAACAGGTTGCTGTAAAGACGCCCGGCTTCAATCGTGACCAGCAGGGAACCGCTGACGAACATCACTGCGAAACCGCCCCAAGTCCATGGCAGCAGGCTTTTACCGACTTGCGAAACCGGGGCGCGGTGCAGGCCGATTCCCAGCAGGCGCAGATCCCAGAACACGATGGTCCCGGCGGCCACCAGCAACCCGAGCAAGTGAACCAGATTGAGAACCGCAAACGCGTAGGTGGACTCCCGCATAGCGGTGCCCAGGTGCGAGGCTTCGACAGCTTTCGCGAGTTCGAATAGCGACATTCCCTGCTTAGTGTGACACGATTGGTTTAGAGGCGCAGTGCACCATTTTCATTCCGAGCAGTGGCTGGGCCGGCCCGTCGAAGAAGTGTTCGCGTTCTTCGCGAACGCAAATAATCTGCAAGCCATCACTCCACAGCAGCTCAAGTTCCGTATCTTGACGCCCGGTCCCATTGAATTGGAGGCGGGTGCCCGCATCGACTACCAACTGACGCTTCATGGAGTCCCACTCCAGTGGGCGACGTTGATTGAGAGCTGGGAGCCGCCCCACGAGTTCGTGGATGTGCAATTACGAGGACCCTACCGCGTCTGGCGGCACACCCACCGCTTCGCAAAAGAAGGGGCCGGAACGCGGATCTCCGACGATGTGGATTATGAACTGCCGCTCGGCCCGCTGGGCCGCGCGATCGAGGCATTATGGGCGCGGCGGGAGATCGCCAAAATATTTGCGTACCGGACCGAGGTGATCGCCCGGCGATTCTCGTAAACTGAAAGAGGGAATCAAAGTCATGTCGACAATCACCAGCAGCGTTCCTAGCAGTCTTGAAAATCCGTTAAAGCAGCTGACCCGCTTCGGGCAGTCCATCTGGCTGGATTACATTCGCCGCAGCCTGATCACCAGCGGGGAACTCCGCCGCCTGGTCGAAGAAGATGGTTTGGGCGGGATGACCTCCAACCCCTCCATCTTCGAAAAAGCCATCGAGGGCGGGGAAGAATATGCCGATTACCTGGCACAATTGCGCACCGACAAATCGCTCGATGCCAAAGCCATTTACGAGCGCCTGGCCATTCGCGATATTCAGGATGCGGCCGACGTGCTGCGTCCGGTTTATGCGCGGACCAACCGGCGGGACGGATATGTGAGTCTGGAAGTGGCGCCTTTTCTGGCAAACAAGACGCAGGACACCATCGACGAGGCGCTGCGGCTGCGGAAGACCGTTGACCGCCCTAACGTGATGATTAAAATTCCGGGAACGCCCGCGGGTGTTCCGGCGATTGAGACGGCATTGCGGGAAGGCGTGAATATCAATGTGACCTTGCTATTCGCGCAGGAGATGTATGAAGAGGTGGCGTGGGCCTATGTCCGCGCCCTGGAACAGCGGGCCGCCAAGGGTCAGGACCTGGCGGGGATGGCCGGCGTCGCAAGTTTCTTTGTCAGCCGGATCGATACTTCCGTGGATCACATGATTGATGCGCGGTTGCCACAGGCCGATGCCGGCCAGCGCAAACTATTGGAATCGATTCGCAGCAAGGTGGCCATTGCGAATGCCAAGCTGGCGTATGAGCGCTACCAACGTATCTTCTCGGGGCCGCGTTGGGAGGCATTGGCCGCTAAAGGCGCGCAATCGCAACGGGTCTTATGGGCCAGTACGTCCACCAAAAATCCGAAGCTGTCGGATGTGCTTTATGTCGAAGAGCTGATCGGCCAGGATACCGTGAATACCATTCCTCCGGCCACCCTCGATGCGTTCAAAGATCACGGCAAGCCGCGGGCATCGCTCACCGAAGATGTGGAAGGCGCACGCCGCGTGATGGCGGACCTGGCTACGGCGGGGATCTCCATGGAGGCGGTGACGGCGGACCTGGTTATCGCGGGTGTCAAGCAATTTGAGGATGCGTTCACTAAGCTGCTGGCGGCGGTTCAAAAGTAATGTCCTCACTCACATATTCCCTCCCGCCGGGGCTGACGCCGGCGGTAGCGGAAAATCTGCGCGTTTGGGAGATGGGTGACCGCGTTGCGCGGATGTGGGCGGGCGACGCATCTGTCTGGACCGGGAGTGACGAATCCAAGTGGCTGGGATGGCTGCGGGTTCCGGGCGAGCAACTCGCGCAAAAGCAGCGCTTCGAGCAATTTTCCGCAGAGGTCAAGGCGGGCGGATTCACGGATGTGCTGCTGCTGGGCATGGGGGGATCGAGCTTGTGTCCGGAAGTGTTGCGGTTGTCTTTTGGAGACAAGCAAGGCTTCCCGGATCTGCACGTGCTGGATTCGACCGATCCCGCCGAGGTGGCGGCCACCGAAAAGAAGATCGATGTGGCGCACACGCTGTTCATCGTTTCGAGCAAATCCGGTTCGACGCTTGAGCCGAATATTTTCAAGCAATATTTTTTTGAGCGCGCGGGCCGCGATGGCAGCCGCTTTATCGCCATCACCGACCCCGGTTCGCACCTGCAAAAGGTGGCTGAGCAGGATGGGTTCCGCCACATTTTTTTCGGCGTGCCTTCGATCGGGGGGAGGTACTCGGCGCTCTCTGATTTCGGAATGATTCCAGCGGCGTCGATGGGAATCGACGTGAGCAGGTTCCTGGCCTCCGGGGATGCCATGGCGAAAGCGTGCGTCTCGACGCAGGAAAATCCAGGATTGACGCTGGGCGTTCTGCTGGGGACGCTGGCGCACGCGGGACACGACAAGCTAACTCTGGTGGCCTCGCCTGCCATTCACGATCTGGGGGCATGGCTGGAGCAATTGGTGGCGGAGTCCACCGGCAAGGACGGCAAAGGCATCATCCCGGTTGACCGCGAACCGCTTGGAACGCCCGCAGTTTACGGGGCCGACCGCGTGTTCGTGTATCAACGCTTGACTTCGGCGCCTGACGCCGCGCAGGATCGCGCTATCGACGCGCTGGCGGCGGCGGGACACCCGGTGATCCGGATCGCAATGGCTGACGCCTACGATCTAGGCCGCGAGTTCTTCCGCTGGGAGTTCGCCACGGCGGTAGCGGGCGCGATTCTGGGGATCAATCCGTTTAATCAGCCGGATGTCGAAGCCAGCAAGGTCGCGACCAAGAAATTGACCAGTGAATTTGAAGCCACCGGCGCGCTGCCGGCGGAAGCATCCGGGATTGAAGAGGACGGAATCAAAGTCTTCGGGCAGACGGCGGGAACGACGCTCACCGATAGCCTGCGCGCGCACTTGAATACCATCCAGGCTAACGATTACTTCGCGCTACTGGCTTATATCGAGATGAACTCCGATCACGAGGCTGCCTTGACGGCCATGCGCCGACGCATTCGCGATGCCAAGCGCGTGGCAACTTGCCTGGGGTTCGGCCCGCGTTTTCTGCATTCGACCGGCCAAGCGTATAAGGGTGGACCGAACAGTGGCGTGTTCCTGCAGATTACCGCGGATGACGCGCACGATGTCGCGATCCCCGGGCAGAAATATACTTTCGGCATCGTCAAAGCGGCACAGGCGCGGGGCGATCTTACCGTGCTGCGCGAACGAGGGCGGCGGGCGCTGCGGGTTCATTTGGGCGCCGACGTCGACGCCGGCCTGCGAAAACTCGCGTCAGCGCTGGAGCGCGCGTTACAATAAAAGCTCCCTCCGATTTCACCAAGGGCCGGTAGCTCAGTTGGTAGAGCATCGCACTTTTAATGCGGTGGTCGCGGGTTCGAGTCCCGCCCGGCTCACCATCATTCTTCAGGGAGAAATAGAGTCGCGTGCTGCGCTACTTTTCGAACTTCTTGAAGTCCAGGTAATCGCCGGAGCAGGAGATTTCACCGAGTTCCCACTTAGGGCGCAGCTCGAGATAGAACGTCGCCATCCAAGGCTTCACCAGCGCGACGGGGTCCTGCATCGTGAAGTCGAGCAGCATGTGGTCGCGGTCGGTGCGGCGGAAGCGCTCGGTAACGTGCAGTTGCGTGCTGTGCGGATGGCCCAGCCGGTCCAGCCAGGTTTTGTCGTTGAATCCGACAGTATCGACGACAAACGTCGCGCCGTCTTCCCAATGGCCCACGGAAGACCCCATCCAAGTAGGATCGGGATCCGCCGGGAGAGGACGGCCATCGGTGTAGATGCGGCGCACCATATGGTCGTATTCGTACAGCATGAGCGTATATTTCGGAGTGGACACGAATTCAAACGGATATGGGTGGAAATAGACGCGCGGGACACCGGGTGGATCGCATTTTGTGATGACGGGATCGTTGGTGGTGTCGAGCGTATACTTTCCTCCGTTGGAGGATTTCGCCTCCTTATATTTGGCTTCCGCCCAGGGAGTCAACTGGGGCTCATCTTTAGTAAACGTCGCACCCGCATAGGCGGCGATCGCCGCAGGATTGCGAATCATCCAGACGCCGGTGAGATCGCGGGAGGGCGCCGGCGCAGAGGTCTGGGCATACAACGCGGCAGACATCGCGAACGCCGCGGATACCAAATGGCCGAGAGATCGCCGCATGGATTAATCCTCGAAGAGCTGGAGCGCTTGTCCGTCGGGTCCGATGAGCTTGCGAATCCACAGGGTGTGCTCACCATTCTTGGCAGGGTTGCCGCCCACGGTGATGGAGTCGCCGGGCGTCAGCGTGTGTTTGGTCCAACCAGCGCGCGAGAGTTTATTGGGCGCGGTCAACTCGCCTTGCCATGCTTCCTCCTCGCCTTTGTCGTTTTTCACCTTGAAGTAGACCTGCGCGTGCGGGTTGACATATTGGAAGTCCGTAACGGTTCCCTTCACGGTTACGGTTTGACCGGTATCGAACGCAGCGGTTCCGTGGTGAGCCAATAGCGGAGCGGAAACCATCAACACAGCCGCGGTGCCGGCCCATAGGGCCAGTAGTTTCGCTCTCAATACGGTCCTATAACTTTGCACAGGTAAAATCCTCCCTGACGCGGGTATTTTCCCACTGCTCCTCGCGAGGTGTCAACCGAAGACCCTATCGAGAAGAAAGCTGGCTTGAAACGAGTATCTAGTTGCCGGGCTTAAGCTTAATTTCGGCGCTATCGCCATTCACAACGAGGGTCGTTCCCAAGGGCCGCGACAAGTCTGCCAGCCGCTCCAGAATATAGTGCGCCTGCTCACCGGTAGCGGGCTTCGGCAAACCGCGCGTTTGGAGAAAGAGATTTTCCGTATGTTCGTCCTGCGTATCCGGCTGGCCCTTGCCAAGTTTATTCTGGGCGATGGGCTGCAATTTAATCGATTGCAGGCTCGTTCCCTTGAAGTCAACATATGCAACTACGCTCTCCCACAGGATCGGCTCGTCCAGTAACGTATCCGGCGGCGGTACTTGAAAGATAAAATTACCCAGATCAAAAAAAATTGGGCGGCCGTGATAGATCTCGATGCCATGCAGAAGCGGAGCGCCATGCATCACGATGATATCGGCGCCCGCGTCTATTTCGGCATGGGTCCATTTCTTAAGCCACTCCGGGGGCCTGAGCCGTTCCGGTAACTCTTCCAGCATGATCGTCCGAAAGGGTTTATCGAACACGTGATTGTGTTGATACACGATTACGAGATCGGCTTTCTTGCGGGCCTCGCGGATACTCTGAAGAATGCGCCGCGCGTCCTCGTCGTTCGGCTTGCTGCCTTCCACGCGAAGCTCATTCACGCCCGGCCGCACTGCGGTCGCCGAGCCTCCCTCGGGAACCAAACCTGATGCCATGGCCACTAGGGCGACGGTGCCCTTGGGCGTCTTGAGGTAACCCGGTGCAACGGCTTCACCGATGGTTTTACCAACCCCGGCGTGAGCCAGATTCAAACGGCTCGTCTGTTCCAGTTCGTTCTGAACGCCCGCGGTCTTGAGGTCGAACGAATGGTTGTTAGCCAATGACACAAGGTTGAACCCAAACGTCTTAAGCGCCTCCAATGCCTCTGGTGGCGATACAAATCGGCCGTCGGTGCGCTTCTGGCCTTTACGTTGATCGAAAATCGTTGTTTCAAAATTGGTAAATACTACGTCGCCCTTCAGGAGTGATTCGATCGCGGGCACGGCGGAGGGCGCGTGGGCCCGAATATCCGAGCGGATCATCGATTGTCCCGTTAGGGTGATGCTAAGAGTCTGGGACTGCGCGAATACAGACGGACCAAATGTCAGGAGGGTGGCTGCTGCAAGAGCCAGCGGCCCGGATTTCAGCGTTGCAATCATCTACTAAGTTCTCCCAAAGCCGTAAGATTTCATCGAACGAGGCGGTTTCAATGTTATCACCGGCGTGGCTTTCCCGTGAAGCATTATCGAGCTTACTAGCGGGCGGGCCGGGTGAACTTAGAGGCGTCCACAGTCGCATTCGGCTGCACGTCGGTCAACGCGATTTCCGACCGCCCATCCAGCCATGTAACGGTCATATGGAACGGCATCTTGAGGCCGGCGACATCACGGTAGTCGTCGTAATCGATTTGCGTGGGGCCGAGGCCGACCGGTGAGTCGGTATAGCGCACCAGTCTTACGAGCAGGCCGGTTTTGCGATCAAAGTATAAATTGGTGGGATAGCGCCCGTCGCTCGATCCTTGCAGGATTTGGACCGGGCGGTCGTCGATAAAGCCGGGAAAGCCCGCGCGCCATTGGCTGAGGGCTTGCTTGATGCGAGCGGGAAAGGAGAGTATGGCGTCGAGTCTCGCGCCGTCCAAGTCACCTCCAGTAAGATCGAGCACTGGCAGCGGTCTTTCGGTGGTGGGCGCTGCGATCCAACCGACACGGCCGTCGAAGGTGGTGGTGCTGTCAGCAGCGATCCCATGAACCACGATGGAGCGTTGATTGGGCGCCTTGGCAAAGATTTCAAGCGGGCGCTTCTGTTCGCCGTACCCCTGGAAGGTTCCCTTGGCCACGAAGCTCGCTAGGCTTGCCAGGCGTTGTGCGCCTCCGAGCGCCTCAATGTATTTGTCGAGAACTGAATCGGCGGAGGGGGCTTTGGCACCGGGCGCTTGCATCGTATCCGGTTCTTCGGTAAGCGGCGGGCCATAGAGTTCGGCCAAATTGGGGGTGACCCTAGGGCGGTCGCCGCCGCGATGACAGGAATAGCAAGTCAAAGCGCGCCGTCCGGCGAAGTAGGTCTTGTTGATGCCGTTCATCATCGCAATCATGCCGCGTGCGGTCCGTTTTTGCGCGTTGTCGTCGGCGTACCTTTCCCAGTTTCCACCGCTTTCCTGAACATGACAAAAGGTGCAGTTCTCGCCCAGGGAGGCGGAAAAGAAGCCCATGGTCGCCATGAACTGGTTGACGGGAATGCCTTTGAGTACGGTGACGTTCTTGAACACCTGCTCCGCCATCTGGGATGCTTGCCCGGGCAGAACCTGGCTACGGGCGGATACCGCGCTGAGCAGGCAAGCAATCACGATAGCCGCGGCGCAACCGGGAGCGAGTTTGAATTTCAGCTTCATGTAGATGTTGGTTGCAGAAGGATATCACAATCGCCGTTTTGTCCCAGGGTTGCTCCTTTCGAAAACTATCTCCGGCCGTTCGCAGGGGCAATGACGCCGAGGAGCATGTGATATATTCGGGGGCGCCATGGCCGGTCAACTTGTGTAACCAGCTAGGGGAGGAAGCAATGAGTTTTCGTATCGCGGCATTGAGATTGGCAGTAGGCGGCACAATTGCGCTTACCAGCCCGATGATTGCTCAAACGGTGCCGGAGCAATTCGTCGTCAGCGGGAAGGCGGCCGAGAAGATTCAGGATTTCACCACCATCAATCTGGCCACCGCTGAGCGTATTGCCGGTGCGTGCGAGAAGGCCGCCGCCGCCGAAGGCCTGCAGATCAGCATCATGCTGCTCGACAAAGACGGCAACCATGTCTACATGGATCGCATGGACGGTCAGGGATATCTCAATATCGTGACAGCGGAGATGAAGGCACGCACTGCTTTACTGAACCGCAGCCCCAGTAAAGATCTTATGAATCGCGTAATCCAGGATCCCACCCAGGAACTTCAGCGAATGCAGCTCGGTTTCTTTGCGAATTCCGGGGGTTTGCCCGTCGTCGTCAACAAACAATTGATTGGCGCCGTGGGCGTCGGTGGCTCCGCTCCTCGCGTGCCGGTGTGGAGCGATGAAATCTGCGCGCACAAGGCGCTGGTTGAAGTAATCGGGCCATCGGTCCCGCCACTTGGCGAAGACCTGCCGGCGCGCCCGAATCCGAATCCAGGCAATGCGCCGGTTCCCCGCTTTGCCGCCGCCACGCCGCCCAAGACGAGCCTACCGGCCGAATTTGTCGTGGGCGGCAAGGGTGCCGCGAACGTCTTTGATGCCAATCAGATTTCACTTGCAGCGGCAAAGAAGGTCGCCCGTGTCTGTCGCGATTGGGCGGTGTCGAAAGGCGGAACGATGTCGCTCTATATCATCGACAATGCGGGCGAATTCGTCCACATGGAACGCATGGATGGCCAGATTTACACCAATATACATACGGCGCTTTTGAAGGCCCAGACGGCACTGAGGACGCGCCAGCCGACGTCCATCAATGCGGCACAGCTCAAGAACAATCCCAGTGGCCTGGCGCGCTCCACCGTCTTTTTCAATCTCTTCACGAACTCGGGCGGCATCCCGATCGTAGTCGACGGGCAAATGATCGGTGCCATCGGCGTTGGCGGCGGTGCGGGGGGCGGCGATGAAAATTGCGCCATCGAGGGCCTGAAGGCGACGTTTGGCGAACACGTTACGCTGCCGGTTTATCGGTGAAGAATATGGCGCCGCGAAACACAGCGTCATTTCGCCGGAGCCGCGCTGGTTTAGTCGCGATGCTGTGTTTTGCAGCCCCGGCCGTTTTGTCGCAGTGGCTAAATCAGAAGGTTCCGGGAGTTCCGCGCACGCCCGACGGCAAAGTGAATCTCTTGGCTCCAACGCCCAAAGCCGCAGACGGCAAACCGGATCTTTCGGGTACTTGGGAGACGGAGTACGGATACTTCACCAACCTTGCCAAGGCTCTAAAACCCGCCGATGTGGTTATGCAGCCATGGGCGAAAGCCAGGCAAGCCCAGCGCTCTGTTAACGATAACCTTCCGAATTTGTGCATGCCTCCGGGCGTTCCGCACATCGACATGTCAGCCCGGATCGAGATGCCCCATCCGTTCAAGGTGGTGCAGACGCCGTCGCTAATAGTCCTGCTGTATGAGACCTCCACCAACTCCACATTCCGTCAGGTATTCCTCGATGGCCGCTCTTTACCCAAGGAGCCGAACCCAACCTGGCTGGGCTATTCGGTTGGACGCTGGGAAGGGAACGCGCTGGTAGTGGATACCATCGGGTTCAACGGCCGCTCGCTGCTTGATGTCGGTCCAGGCCACCCGCAATCCGAGGAAGGGCGCGTGACCGAACGCTTCATGCGCCGCGACTTCGGACACCTGGAAATCGGCATCACCATCGACGATCCCAAAGCCTATGCCAAACCGTGGAGTGTCAAGGTATCGGCCCATCTGTTAGCGGATTCCGACCTGATCGAAACAGTTTGCGAAAACGAGAAAGATTATTCGCACGCAAGGTAGTGAAGCTCGAAACGAACCTAGCGCACGGATGATTGAGACCCGGCTAGCCGAAGTAGCCAATGGCCTTGCCGGCGATCGCGACGCCCAACCACAATGCCAGAGAAATTATCCCTGCGAGTTTGGCCAAGGAAGGCTTCTTGTCCGCCGTTTGCGACCTGGTGATTTTGCGGAACACTGAGACCTGGAAAATAATCGCCGCCGCCAGGAGTGCCATCTTGATGCGAAAATTGGAACTGCTGTAATACTTAAGCGCCGCTGACAGGAACAGCAGCAACCCTGTCGTGATCATCGCGCCCAGGCTGATCCACGTATAGCGGTCGAACTCGCTGGCGACTTCCGAAATACTTTGATCCACCAAAACGCAGCCGAATAGACGCAAACTAACGATAACGATGATGCCCAACAATACCGTTAATGCTAGAAGATGGATCGCCTCAGCAACCGGGAAAAGCCAACTCGAATTCACGATCGCCGAACCAACGGGAGTCCCCTCATACCAGCGGACCAGGGTTGTCATCGCACTCCGCTCAATTGAAATGCGCCAGGCTGTACGCCATCGTCCTGCCGGCAAGGATTACGCCGGCCCAAATCAATAAGGAAAACAGGCCAGCGATCCTCGCGGCGAGGGGCGGTACGGGTGACAAATCCCATTCATGCATCCTACGGTAAACGGTGAGATGATATACCGCTGCGTTGATCCCGGCCAGCAAAAGAAGTGCAATCTTGATCCGGAAATACACACTGTTATACGCATCCAATGCTTGCGACCAAAAAAGCAGGCCGCCGGTAACGAACATGACGAGAAACCCCGCCATCCCCCAAGGGAGAAGCGTTGCGGAAATCTTCGATATTGGCTGCCGGCGCATCCGTCCGACTCCGAGCAGCCGCAGGTCCATCCACAGCAAGGTTCCTACTGATAGCGACAAGCCGAGCACATGTGCGCCCTCTACCATCGGAAAGACCCAAAGCGATTGACGCAATGCAGTAGCAGGTCCCGTGTTCTGTAACCACTCGCAAACTGCTAATAAGGACATGTTCGCCAGGGTCACCTATACCGGCTGCAGCAAGCTGATCTCACAAAGCCATTTCGATTAGCGTGGTTTAGTGGCCGCCGGCTCGCGCATCAATTGCTTATAGGCTTCCTCTTCTGAGGGAACGCAGAAGTCCTCCCCGATCTCGGTATTCGGATCCAACGTGTAGGTTTTGGTATCGCTCACCCAAGGCTTGGTATAGGACTTAGGATCGGTGATAACCAGATTCAATTGCATCGTGTCGTGATCAATGCGCTTGTAACGTTCGGTGATCCGCATTTCGGTACTCTGCGGATGCCCCAGGAAATCGATCCAGGGTCTCTCGTCGAAGCCGTTGGACTCGACGGTAAAGGTGTCGCCATCCCATTTGCCTACCGAATACCCCAACCACCTTGGCTCGGGCGCTTTGGGGAGTTCGCGCCCATCGGTCCAAATAGTCCGCCAGGTGTGAAACCAATCGTGAAAGACGATAACTCTTCCGGAAACTTGCATAAATTCAGTGGGAACCGCCTGATACAGCAGAATGCGCGGGAAGCCCATGGGCTCGCAACTCATCATGGGGTCATTGCCCAGCGGCTGAGCTTTTGGGCCTGACAGTCCGGGCTTTGCGGCGTCGTATTTCGCCTGTCCCCAAGCGGTCATGGGAGGCGCCTCTGGGCTCCATGTGTAGCTGCTTCGCAGCCACCAGACTCCGGAGATATCGTGCGCATTGAACGGCAGATTCTTGGTGGCTGAAGCCGCGCCATTCCCAGCACCTCTAGCGCCGCGGCCCCTTCCTCCACCGCCGCTTAATGTAAAACTGCTTCCGGTCGTCCAGGAGGCTTTGGGTTGGGCTGGCGGTGCGGCTGAGTCTGCAGCGGGCTGCGTGTTCTGTGCGAATGCGAGCGATAAGAGACCGGGCAATAAAGCAGGAACCAGGATAAAGAGAAAGCGATTCATAAATTCCCTTCCAGTCGTAGGAGTCTCTAAATTTATTCGGTCGGATTTCCTAAGTCAGTCACCTTGCCGTCAGGAAATACCATCTTCTCCAAAAATCCCCGCGGAGCATTCACTTTGGAGGGAAACACCGTAATAGTAACTTTATCGCCGGCCTTCAATGACGTCGCTGTCCAACCGCTTCGCGCCATGATGACGGGAGCATAGGTTTCAGCCCCCCAAGAGACTACATTGCCGCTGTCGTCCTTTACGTCCAGCAGGAAATAGACGTGAGGGTTCGCCCATACATACTTGGTGATGTCGCCGGTGACTGTTACCTTCCGGCTCAAATCATAAGAGATCCGTGATCCGTGGTGGGCGGATAAAGCGCGAGTCGTCACGAACACGAGCGCAAACAGCAAAAACAGGCGTAAGACATTTTTCATTGCATTTGCTCCTGACCCAATTTCACGTCTTGGCACACACAATTAAGGCTGAGTCCAGCACTACCGGAGGCGATTACGCGCCAGACCCCCCGCTATCATATCAAACATATTCTCCATGCTCTCGTAACTGAGCTACGGTAATATTTTCTGCGCGGCGGGATACTATCATGATGATTGAATGGATTCTGTGCGCTTCACCTGTCAGGCCGGGTGCATCAACTGCTGCGATCAAAAAGGCTACGTTTACCTCACGGAAGACGATGTTAAGCGGGCAGCTGAATTCACCGGCATGAGTGCGGCCGCGTTCGAATTCAAATATATATACCGGACGCGCCATGAGATACGCTTCCGTAAACCGCGCAAGAAACAGTGTTGGTTTCTCGAAGGGCACGGCTGTGGCATTCATCCGGCCAAGCCCACGCAGTGCCGGACATTCCCTTTCTGGCCCGAGATTGTCGAACGCAAAGAAACCTGGAAGAGGACGACGCGATATTGCCCCGGGATTGGGAAGGGTCCGCTGATCCAAATCGCCGTGGCTAAGGCAACGGCTGAAGAACAGCGCCAAGCCTATCCGGAAATGTACAAGTGAGGCGGTGGGCCGCCAGGGTGTTCCCGGTTCAGTTCCAGGAACATCGCGGTCTTCTCGCGGCGGAACGTCGCGAAGCCCAGTCGTCCGAAGAATGAAGTTCGGCTGGTAACGGCGAATAATTCCCTGATACCGAGATCCCGAGCTCGCTGCTTGCAGCATTCCACCAGCTTTGCCGCCACGCCGCGGTCCTGGAAATCGGGATGAACGGCTAGGCTGCGGACTTCCGCTAATCTTTTTGAATAAACTTGCAGGGCGGAGCAGCCGATCAGCTTCCCGCCAACGCAGGCAACGAAAAACGACTGGACTCGCGGGAGATTCCGCTGGACCAGCTGCTGAGGAAACAGCCGGATGAGCCCCCTGATTTCCGCCATATCGCCTTTCGCGGCGCGGCGGATCTCTACGCCGCGGCTTTTGGTTCGGCTCGGCACCATTCAATAGTCTCAAAACTCGCGCGCTCGACGCGAACCCGCCGAATTCAGGGAACTTCAGCGATCCGAAGCCCGTATGTGCTTTAGCGAGGAGGTTTCAATGTACTGCACGAATTGTGGAATTCAGACCAGCGATAGCGACAAGTTCTGTCGCGAATGCGGTCGCCAAACGCCCGCTGGCCGTGAAGCCCGGCGCCAGAATACGTCGGCCTATGGCGCTCCACCGCGCCTGTACCGGGTGATGTCGGACAAGAAAATCGCCGGTGTTTGCTCGGGTTTTGCCCGATATCTCGATGTGGATGTGACGCTGGTTCGATTAGGTTTCGTGGTGGGCACGATTTTCAGCGGTGGTATGGGTTTGCTCGCCTACGTCGTCGCCTGGATCATTATGCCGCGCGAAAGCTGTGTAAGACCCTTGGACTCACCCGCCGGCGCTCCGGCTCATCCAGCCGGCTAGTCCCGCCCGCGGCTCCCCCAGTCGAAGGAACCCATGTTAAATTGTGAAAGGCATGCAAGTTCAATTGAGGGCGGGCGTCATCGCTGTTTTTTTCGCGGTTTTCTGCCACAGCGCACCTGCGCAAGACGCTCCCAGCAAGGCTGCGCCGGCGCGCGAAGCAATGAACATTGCTCCGCGAGCCACTCCGGCCGATTATCAGGCGCATGCCCAGGCAGGAAACATTACTATCGCGGCTGAATTCACAGGTCACTCGATAGCCACACCGGAAGCAGTCCTTTCGACCGAAAGCTACGTGGTGGTCGAAGTCGGGTTGTTCGGGCCGCCGGAGGCGCGCCTCAAGCTGTCCCCAGACGACTTTTCGCTCCGGATCAATGGGAAAAAGACGCCGGTTCCCGCTCAGCCTTATGCGCTGGTGTCCAAGTCCGCCAAAGATCCCGAGTGGGAGGCGTCAGTTCCGTCGCAATCAAAGTCGAAGTCGAAAACCAGCCTGGGTGGCGACGGAAATGCTGACGATCCTCCTCCCGCGCCCGTTCACATGCCGATCGAACTAAGGCGCGCGATGGAACAGCGCATTCTAAAAGCATCATTGCCCGAAGGGGAGCGCGTTCTTCCGGAAGCCGGTCTGATTTTCTTCGAGCATGGTGGTAAGGTCGATAACATTCGTTCGATCGAGCTTATTTACACCGGCGCCGCCGGGAAAGCAACCCTCGAACTCCAACCGTAAGCATAGTAAGGACCCGCTACTCGCCGTGTGGCCCCGCGATTGGAACCTCTACCGCAGTATTTGCGAACTTCCAATAGTCCGGCAAATTCGGCTTGGTGTCGCGCAGGATCTCGAGCACGGCGGTACGGTCAGCAGCCCAGAGGGGCGCGAAGGTCGGGCTGGTATCTTTGCCGGTCAAGACATCATAGAGGCGGCGGTAGATCCGCCCGCGAACTGCATCCGGCAAGGCATCGAACGCGGGATTGTAGATCATGTAAGAAAGCGGATAGCGGAACATACGCTTTTGCAGATCGAAATCACGCAGCGACCGGCCTTGGTGGTCCCGGGGGCCACGTTGGGGAAAAGTCTTGCTGAATGTGGACACACCTTCGATGGGTTCGCGAAGTGGCACTTCGTCTGGGAGCCATGCAAACCGGTGACGAACCATCCGCCCCAGCGCTTATCGAGCGGGCTGCGATGATCAGTGGCGTAGGAGCCGGAGCGGAATGCCGGCATGCCGGTGGGTCCCGGATATACCGAGCTGATGAAAATGCCCGGAACGCCAAGAGTCGCGGGACCTTGATGGCACTGTAGGCAGACATCGCGCCGGGCAAAGCCAGGTTTGGGAACTTGGTGAATGTCCAGAGTAAAGAAATTGACGCCCTGCCGGGGATCGAGCGAGACGACTTCGGAGACTTCGCCTTCCTTCACGAATCCCACCGCCACGCTATCATTGAAATACAGCGCGCGCGGCTCCCGGAGGGAGATCTTGGAGGCTTGGAAGCTGGTCTTGGAGAACACTAGAATCTGCGAATCGGGATGAACATCCAGATTCTTGAGTATGCTCGGCAGAAAGCCCAGGCCGGGTGTGTATTCCAGCTTTGCCTGGCCACTCTGCAGCTTCTCGTCGAGAAGCGTGACCGGGTCGGAAAGCGGCGCTTTCCAAAGTCAAATGGCGGGGTGCTCGGGCGTCAGCCAACTGCCCGGATCAACGAAAGCCAAAGCAGCGGCAGCCCCCAGGAACAACAGAGGCACAGGGAGGAGTTTGAATGGACTGACACTCATACGGATCTCATTGGCAATTCCCGTGCCGTCGAGACGAGCATTAGGTGTCTATCAGATGGGCGCTATTCGGAAAAACCGGCGGAGAGCGATTGGGGGAAATCACGCAGAGGCTGGACGGTATTCCGAAGTACCAGCCCCCGGCGCTTCTTCGGGGCTTGACCGGCTCGGTTCGGTCTAGCCGTACAGCCAGTCGAAATAGAAAAACTCTGCAGAGTTGCCGGACAGCGCATGGCGGATGTTGGCGGCAGCGTTGTCCGCGTGGATGAGATCGCCGAAGCCGCGAGCGCTCATCTGCACCAGCGCGGTACGCGGGAAGCGCACCTGGCGGTAGCTTTCAAAGGCGCCGGCAACATCGTCTCCGTGCGCGGCGAGTTGATCCGCGAGGCACACGGAGTCTTCCAAAGCCTGACAGGCACCCTGGGCCAAATACTGCAACATGGGATGGGCGGCATCGCCCAACAACGTCATGCGATTTCGATTCCAGTTCGGATTCGGCGGGCGGTCAAACATCGGCCAGCGGCGGCCGCGGTGGATCAACCCCAGAGCGCGATTCACATATTCGCAAGCCTCGCCGAAGTGCAGATCTAACTCGCTGGGGGTGCCCCAATCGTCCGCCTCCGGCTGGTAGCGGTGGCTGCGGAAGACCGCCACTTGATTGCAAATCTCTCCCTGGCGGAGCGGGTACTGGACGAAGTGCTTTTCGGGCCCGATCCAGATGGTCATGGTGTCGAGTCCCGGCCGCTGCGGAATCTGCCCGATGGGAGCGGTTCCACGATAGGCCACGTATTCGGAGCATACGGGCGCGTTGTCTATGGTGATCATCTTGCGAATAGTAGAGTGCAGGCCATCGGCGCCGACGAGTGCGTCGCATTCATAAACCGAGCCGTCCGAGCAAGTGGCGCGAACGCCGCCCGGGAGGTCTTCGATCTCGACAATCTCTTTGTTGCTTTCGAGGGTGATGAGATTGCTGGCGCGGCATGCGGCCACCTCGACATTGAGCAGGTCGCCGCGATGCATGACCAAATAGGGGAACTTATAGTGAGCGAGAAAGCGTGCCCCGAGTTCGAGCGAGGTGATCTCTTCGCCCGCCAGCATATCCATCATCACCAAGCGGCGCGGGTAGAAAGCATGTTTATCGATTTCTTCCAGAATTCCGAGGCGCTGGAACACCCGCAGCGCGTTGGGGGCTAGCTGGAGGCCAGCGCCTAGTTCGGTGAAGTCCGGAGCGCGTTCGAGCACATGTACCGGGCGGCCGGTGCGGGAAACCGCAAGAGCAGTGGCCAATCCGCCGATGCCGCCGCCCGCGATCAGGAGAGGAATTCTGCTGGAACGCGTCATGCGATGAGAATGAGAAGTGACGCCGTGGCCGTTGAACGCCACCGCCGGTGCGTCAGCCTTTTCGTTTGGCGATGGCTTGCCCCTTCCACAAATCCCAAGGGCGGCCGTATTGGCCGGAGTTCGCCTTCTCCGCCAGTTCGGCTTCTTCGGCTGAGAGATATTCGACGGGGCCAAGCGACATCGCCTGCATCTGCACGCGTGCGTTCACTTCCGTATAGACCGCACGGAAGAGCGCCTCCTGAAGGCTCGCTCCCACCACCGTCACGCCGTGCCCCCGCATCAATGCGATAGGCGAATTGCCGAGCGCCATCGCCAGCGAGTGGCCCAGGTCGTGGTCCCGTATCAGCATGTCGGTCATGCGGCCGCTGACGGTGCGGATGTCGTACTTCTTGACGTCGCGCAGAAAGGCCCCCATGTGGAACACCGGGCGCAAGGGCGCGGAAGAGACCGTAAAAGGGATCACGGCGGCGGAATGATTGTGAATCACCGCCATTACGTCCGGCCGGGCGCGGTAAATTTCGCCGTGGATGAAGCGCTCGAGGTAGGAACGGCGTCCGGCCGCGTTGACCGGGCTGGATTCTAGGTCGTATTCGAGGATATCCTCGCCCTGAACCAGCGAGGGCGCCATATTGCGGGCGAGGAAGTAGCGATCTTTGCGTTGATCGCTGCGCACGCTGACGTGGCCGAAGCCATCGACCACACCCTGGTCATAGAGTATGTGGTTGGCGACCACGAGATCGGCGATGAGAGGGCTGACGGCCATGGGATTCTCCTTTACTAGCGTGCGCCAACAACTCCGGTGGCCCTACTATCTTACTTCGCTAACGGGCCGGCGAGCCACGATCTCGGCGACTTTGTGCTGCCAGGTATCGCTGCCTTCGCGGTCGTGAAGGATTTCCCAACCTTCGAAGCAGCGGCGCAACTCGCCCGGCTGCGCGCGAAACGAGTTATCTTTGCCCGGTTCCGCCAGCAACACGATGACGACTATGACACCACCAGGCACCAGCCCCTGCTTCGAGGATTCGAATAAATCTCTCTGGAGGTAATAACACATGGCGATCAGATCCCAGTGGTCGGGTTCGATCGTGAACCCGGCTCTTTCGAGATCGGCGACTTGGGCATCGACCACAACATTCATCTGCTCCGCGCAACGTCGGAGAATTTTGACGGCGGTAGGGGAGCCGTCGACAGCGGTAACACTCCAGCCGCGTTGGGCCAGCCATAGGGCGTTGCGGCCGGTCCCCGAAGCCAAGTCGAGTGCGCGTCCGGGAGGTAAATGGCTCACGGTCTCGGCTAACAACGGCGTGGGCGAAGGCTCGAAAACGGCATCCATTTCCGAGCGATAGCGCTGCTCCCACCCCGCGAGATCCATTCCAATCAGTATCGCCGTTTCTGCCGCTCTGGATCTAAGGCCTCGTCTGCGGAATCAGAGAAATCAGATACAGCACGATGCCCGCTGCCATCAGCGGGCACCCGGCCATCAAAAACACGACGAAGGCCAGTGGGTGAACCACCAGCAGCGAGCCCTACTGTACCAGCAACCCAGCACCGATCAGGAAACTGGCCCAGCGGATTCTGCGTTCGGTTCCGGAAGTGTGGATATTCTGCACGGACGAATGTTTCTCCTTCCAGAACGTATCGTCTTTTAGCGAGGCGACGTTGTGAACGAATTCATGGCAGCCGCTGGAGACGCAGGGTTTCGCGCCGGATCAGCAGCATCTGGTTGACGCTGCCGTGAGGCGTGTGACACGCGGTACAGCCTTCCACCTTCACGGCCGAGTGTTCGAACACAAACGGCCCGCGCTTTTCGACGTGGCATTGCGTGCAGGTTTCCCAGCCGCTCTACTGGGCCTGGATGTTGCCGTGGCATCCGTAACACAATTCCGGCTGGGCTTTGAAGAAATTAGCTTGGGCGGTGCCCAGGTGTTGGGCCTGCGGATACCGCCCGGCTTCGACCAGGTGCATCGAGTGGCAGCTGTGCAATCCACACGGCGCTGGAGATGTGTCGAGTGCGCGAAATCCTTCTGATCGCGGCTGCTCTGGTGGCACGCCAGGCAAAGTTCGGCGTCCTGCCGGGGATTGCCGTGGAAAGAGAAGATCAGCTTGCTGGCCGCGGCAGTCTTCGCGTCGTCGCCCTGGGCGGCTTCCTCGCGGTCGGAATGCGCCTTGCCCGGCCCATGGCACATTTCGCAACCGGTCGCAGAACCCGCTTTCGCGGGTTTGAGCCCGGCGTGATGGGTCAGGTTGAATTGCAAAGCTTCCGCTTTGTGGCAGGACTGGCAACGCTCTACTCCCACATAAGCGGCATCGGCCGCCGGCAAGGCAGCCACGCTGACCGAAGGTGGCGCCGGCGCCTCCGGACGTGTGTGAGCCAACGCCGCTGCGGACAGAAAAAACACCACTAGCCAGTGGTTGAGGATCCTTGGCCTCTGCATGTATGGGCCCGTTCTTCGCACGTTGGGGTCCAGAAGCTAAACGTCCGTCATATGCTGCAAATACGGTACGGATGAGGCATCCGGGGCTATTGTATGCGGAAATTGCCCCACCGTAAATGGCCAAAGCGCGTCATCTCCCGCAGATGTGCTGTTACATTAGTGTCTACGCACGATAAACTTCTCAGCATCATTCCGCCGGGGGCCGCGGAGGATTACATCCTCGAACTGTCGGCGCGGACCGAGATCGCGCCATTCCTACACTCGCGCTGCGGATATGGGCATGTTCGCAGTTGCGTTCCCGGCGTCGCCGTATACGGTGAAAGCCGGGAGAACGGCGGATTCACCTGGCTAGAGGATCGCATCGATCTGGAGCGGGATTTCTATCCTTATCCCAGCGCGCATTTCAAGACCATTCTCTGCCTCGAAATTCTCGAGGCATTAACCCATGATCCGATGTACATGATGGACGAGATCCATCGTGTTCTGCGTCCGGGCTGCTCCCTGGTTTTGACCACGCGCCGCTATGGCTGTGAGCCAATCCGCGGGTTGCTTGAAAACTGCGGTCTCGAAGTTACACGTATTGAGGCCGAAGAAGATTGGGTGTATGCGGTGGGTCGCAAAATCGGCCCGCTGCGTGAGCGCTATCCAGGCTGGTTGTATCCCGAGCGGCGCTAGTTTTCCGGGTCAATCGCGTAGTAACCCTTGCGGGCTTGCGGCTTGTAATCTTTGTTGGCGAGCTTGATGTCGATCTTGTGGTAGGTGCCGTCGCGCGCAGGATTCGGCGGCTGGTAGGTAATGGCGTACTGCGAGCGCATTTCTTCCTGGATCTCGCGGAAGATATCGTCGAGCGAATGGTTCCGGTCCACGTGGAACACCTGGCCGCCGGTCTCCGAAGACATGCGTCGCAGTTCCCCTTCGCCGCCGCCGCCGCCCAGATTAATGCTACCGAAGCCCCCGCCATAAGCGGCGCGATCCACGTAGTAAATGCTGTAAATGATCGCATCAGTTTTTTGGGCCGACTCTATGGCTTTATCGCGCGATATCTTACTGCCGGTGTCGACCCCATCCGTAATCAGCACAATGGCTTTGCGGCCCACCTCGCGCTTCAACTCGTCGTTGGCCGCCAGGTATACCGCGTCATAGAGAATGGTTCCAGCCTGGTTTTGCATCGTCGGTACCGGCCCGGGATGCAGGCCGCCCACTGGTACGCTTAAGCGCAGCTGGTCTAGTCCCTTTTGCAGAAGGCGCGGGGTGTTGGTCAAATCCTGGAGCAGTTCCGCTTCCGCGCCGAATTGGATAAGGAACGCCTGGTCCTTCTCGCGTAGAACTTTAGAAAAGAACTGGGAAGCCGCCCGTTTCTCGGTATCGACCAAACGCTCTTGGCTGGAACTGGTATCGACCAGCAGGCCGATGGTAAGCGGAAGGTCGGTTTCGCGCGTGAAACTTCGGATCTGCTGCTCCTTGCCGTCTTCGTAAATTCTGAAGTCCTCCTTTTCAAGGTTGCTGATCAGCGCGCCGCTCTTACTGCGGACGCTGGCGAGGATGCTCACCAGATTCACATCCACCCGGATGGCCTGATCCTGAGCCAAGGCTACGGCACCCCCAATGGAGCCTAGCAGAACCGCTAACGACGCAGCGAGCACAGTGGGGAACTGCATACTTACAATGTAGGATGTCTGGGAGTCCGATTGAGTTCCATGAGAAAGGCAATTCATCATTTGAAAAAGGCCGATCCGGTGCTTGCCGCCATCATTGGCGAAGCCGGACCTTACCGGATGGAATACCGGGAACCTGTATTCCAGACCCTGGTGCGGTCGATTATCTATCAGCAGCTTAGCGGGAAGGCCGCGTTGACCATCTTCAAGCGGGTGGCGGAAGCGGCAAAAGCGAATCCCATGACGCCCGAGGCGATCTTGAAATTGCGCCCTCAAAAGATGCGGGCGCTGGGGCTGTCGAAGCAGAAGACCCTGTATATCCGCGAGTTGGCGCGCCTCACGCGCGATGGCGAGATCCAGTTCGAGCGTCTCCCCGAAATGGAAGACGCCGCTATCATAGAAACTTTGACGCGCGTAAAAGGTGTGGGAGTGTGGACCGTCCACATGTTCCTGATGTTCGCCCTGCAACGTCCCAACGTGCTGCCGGTGGGGGACTTGGGCGTGCGTGCGGCTATGAAGAAAGCCTATGGGCTGGCCGAACTGCCCAAACCGGAGGAAATGGAACGCATCGCCGCCGCCTGGCACCCCTACCGCAGCGTTGCAAGCTGGTACCTGTGGCGCAGTCTCGACAACAGCGTTGCAAAAAAGCCCGAAAAAGCAAGTGCGCTGTGAGGCTTGGTACAATACGCTGCTTAGGGTCCTTTCAGGCTTTTATCATGGCAAACACAATCACTCAAACGTCTGCGCCCGCCCTGGTTGTAGCGGACGAGCAAATTGATGAAGCACTACGGCTGCGTCTATACCGCCTGCAAGTAGAGATTCGCGAGGCCGAGCAGCGCGCCTACGATTTATTTCTGCAGAGTCTGGTAAAGGGCACCAGCCACCTTTCGCTGGGCCAGGAGGCGGTGGCTGCCGGTTGTGCCGCGGCCATGCAAAAAGGCGATCTTAGCTTCTGCACGTATCGCGGGCACGCCCACACCATCGCGCGCGGCGTCCCCATCGAGAAAGTGCTGGGCGAACTGATGGGGCGCGACAACGGACTGCTGCGCGGTAAGGGCGGGTCCATGCACCTGACCTCGGTCGAGCACGGGGTGATGGGATCCTACGCCATCATCGGAGCGCATCTGCCTATCGCTTGCGGCGCCGCCTGGCGCGCCCAGTACAAAGGCGACAAAGACGTTTCTGTGTGCTTTTTCGGCGATGGCACCACCAACATTGGGGCCTTCCACGAGGCCTTGAACTTTGCGGCGATCTGGAAGCTGCCGGTGGTATTTGTGTGCGAGAACAATCTCTATATGGAATACACGCCGATCAGCGAAGTGACGGCGGTGGCGGACCCGGCGGCGGGCCGCGCCAGCGCGTATGGCCTCGAATCGATCATTGCTGACGGGCAGGATGCTGACGTGGTTTACCGCACTGCCAAGGTGGCCATCGATAAGGCGCGCGCGGGTGGAGGACCATCGTTGCTCGAATTCAGAACCTATCGTTACAGCGGACATTCCCGCGCCGATCCAGCCAAGTACCGGCCCGCCGGCGAATTGGAATATTGGAAGCAGAACCGCGATGCGATTAAGATCTACCGCCAGCGGCTGGTCGATACCGGTGTGTCGCAAGATAAGATCACGGCCATCGAAACCGAGGTCAAGGCCATTGTCGACCAGGCCACGGAAACCTGCAAAGCAGCGCCACCGTCCTCACTCGATATTTTGTACACCGACGTTTACGCCGATGGAGGCTGGGCATGGCGGAATTAACGTACCGCGACGCTGTAGCTCGCGGCATTGCGCAGGAGATGGCACGCGATTCCGACGTAGTGTTCCTGGGCGAAGACATCGCGAAGGCGGGCGGCGTGTTCAAGGCCACCGTGGGGTTGCTGGAGCAGTTCGGACCCATGCGCGTGCGCGACACGCCCATCTCGGAACAGGCGATTCTTGGAGCCGCCATGGGCGCGGCGATGACGGGGCTGAAACCCATCGCCGAGATCATGTTCTCGGACTTTATCGCGGTGTGCTTCGATTACATCGCCAACGAATTCCCGAAGAGCCGCTACATGACCAACGGACAGGCGAAATGCCCGCTGGTGGTGCGTACCGCCAACGGCGGTTCGGTCCGCTTCGGCGCGCAGCACAGCCAGAGTGTCGAGAACTGGTGCATGATGATCCCCGGACTCAAGGTAGTCGCGCCTTCCAACCCGCGTGATGTGGTGGGGCTGATGGCGGCTGCGGTGCGCGATCCCGACCCGGTGATTTTCTTCGAGCACAAAGGGCTGTATGCCGCCAAGGGCGAAGTCGAAGACGGCGAAATTGTGGATACACTGGGCAGCGCCAAAATCGTGCGCCCGGGCAAGGACGCCACCATTCTGGCGCTGGCTCTGATGGTTCCGCGGGCGCTGGCTGCGGCCGAGAAACTGCAAGCTGAGCACGGCATCAATTGCGAAGTAATTGACGTCCGCTCGCTGGTACCGATCGATACGCAAACGATTCTGGCTTCGGTGGCGCGCACCAGCCGCCTTTTCACGGTGGAAGAAAATCCGCGCTTATGCGGATGGGGTGCGGAACTGGTATCGATCGTCGTCGACGAAGCGTTCTATAGCCTGGACGGGCCGCCGGTGCGCATCACGACTCCCCACATCCCGCTGCCCGCCGCCGAGCGCCTGGAAGATCTGGCGATCCCCAGCGTCGAGCGCATCGCGGAAACGGTGCGGCGCTCGCTCGCCGGCTGAGGCTCAAATGGCCGATGGCGCGATGCCCAGCGTAACGGCAGTCGGCGACAATCGCGTGTTCGGCTGGATCTCTACGCTCACGCCCAAGGAACGCGGCGCGTTTGGCGCCTGCGTAGGCGGCTGGGCTCTGGACGCGATGGACGTCCAGATGTACAGCTTCGTTATCCCCACGCTGATTGCGACCTGGGGCATCACACGCGGCCAGGCGGGGGCTTTGGGTACCGCGGCGCTGCTGGCCTCCGCAGCCGGCGGCTGGGTGGCCGGATGGGTAGCGGACCGCTACGGCCGCGTGCGCACCCTGCAAGTTGCGATCGCGTGGTTTGCAGTGTTCACTTTCCTGTCCGGCGTCGCGCAGAATTATCAGCAACTGTTTCTAGTGCGCGCGCTGCTCGGAATCGGCTTCGGAGGTGAATGGGCCGCCGGTGCGGTGTTGCTCGGCGAAGTCATGCGGCCCGAACATCGCGGGAAAGCCTTGGGTGTGATGCAGGCGGGCTGGGCGGTGGGTTGGGGCGCGGCGGCGCTGCTTTATGCGCTGTTCTTTTCGGTTATGCCGGCAGCGATCGCGTGGCGCGCTTTGTTCCTGGTCGGTATCCTGCCCGCGATGCTGGTGTTCTTCGTGCGCCGCTACGTGAAAGAGCCGGAAGTCTATCTGAAATCCCGCGCCGATCTGGCCGCGCGCGGGGACCAACCGTCGTTCCTGGAGATTTTCCGGCCGCCCCTGCTCCGGGTGACAGTGCTCGGCGGACTGCTGGGCACTGGGGCGCAGGGCGGTTACTACGCCGTGACCACCTGGCTCCCCACGTTTCTTCGCACCGAGCGCAAATTGTCGGTGCTCGATTCCGCCGGTTACCTGGCGGTGTCGATAGCGGGTGCGTTCTTTGGCTACCTCGCTGGCGGAATCCTGGCCGATAAAATCGGCCGCCGACTGACATTCCTGGTCTTCGCCATGGGCGCCGGAGGGGTCGCCATGATCTATACAAGTGTTCCCTTCGGTAATGGCGCTATGTTATTGTTGGGGTTCCCCTTAGGATTCTTTGCATCCGGCGTATTCAGCGCCATGGGGCCATTTTTTACGGAGAATTTTCCCACTCGGGTACGCGGCGTCGGGCAAGGCTTCGCTTATAATGTCGGGCGCGCGACGGGCGCGTTATTCCCCACTCTGGTGGGTCTTTTATCGGCCAAGATTGCGCTGGGGCAAGCGATTGGCATTTTCGCCGGAGCGGCTTACGCGACCATGGCGGTGGCGGCATTTCTATTGCCGGAAACGCGCGGGAAAGCGCTGGCTCCTTGAAGCCATCCGGACTCGCCGCGATTGGCCTGCGTCTCTCGGCTTGGTTTGAGCGCTGGTTCCCCGACGCTTTTGCGCTGGCCATAGTTGCGGTGGCGATCGTCGCCGCGGCCAGCGTCTCGATCGGCAATTCACCCGAGCAAACCGCGCAATGGTTCGGCTCCGGCTTCTGGGATCTGGTCGCCTTCACCATGCAGGTGACCATGTTGATCATTAGCGGCTTTGCCGTCGCTAGCGCTCCGCCGGTGCACGCCTTGATTCGCCGGCTGGCGGGAATTCCGAAGAGTCCCAAGAGCGCCGCCGCGTTCGTGGCTCTGTTCTCGATGGCGTCGTCGCTGGTGTCGTGGACCTTTAGCCTGATTTTTAGCGGGTTGCTAGCGCGGGAAGTCACGCACCGCGTGCGCGGAGCCGATTACCGCGCGGTGGGGGCTGCCGCGTACTTGGGTGTCGGAGGGGTGTGGGCTTTCGGCCTTACTTCTTCGGCCGCGCTAATTATGGCGACGCCCGCCTCGCTTCCGCCAGCTATTTTGAAAATCAGCGGCGTGATACCACTGAGCAATACTTTGGGATTATGGCAGAGCATGGTGGTCGCCGGAGCGCTGGTGCTGGTTTCCGTGATCATCGCGTATTTGTCGGCTCCGGAGCGGGGACAGGCGCGCGGCATGGAGGAAATGGGAGTCGCTTACGAAACGGCGGCGGAACTTCCTAGCCGGCCTGAGAAGCCGGGAGAGTGGCTGGAATACAGCCCCCTGCTCACGGTGCTGATTGCGGCCATGGGCGCGGCTTACGTCGCCCGCGAAATCGCAGCCAAAGGTATCAGCGTCGTTCTCGAACTGAACCACTACATATTTTTGTTCCTGGCATTGGGGTTGCTCCTGCACTGGCGTCCGCGATCTTTCATGCGTGCGATTGCCGAAGCGGTGCCCTCGGTCGCCGGAGTCCTGATTCAATATCCGCTTTACGCCGGGGCCGTGCGCATGATGACCGAATCGGGTCTGTCGACGCGCATGGCGCATTTCTTCATTGCCGCTTCAACGGCACACACGTTTCCGATTCTCATCGGCGTATATTCGGTGGTCCTGGGCTTGTTTGTGCCCTCGGCTGGAGGCAAGTGGCTGGTGGAAGCGCCGTATGTGCTGGAGGCGGCTAAAGCTCTTCATGTACACCTGGGATGGGTGGTGCAAACCTACAACGCCACCGAATCGCTGGCCAACCTGATCCATCCCTTCTGGATGCTGCCGTTGCTCGGGATTCTGGGCCTGAAGGCCCGCGACATTGTGGGCTATGCGACGCTACAGTTCATCGCGCACGTGCCGCTGGTGCTGTTCCTGGTGTGGATTCTGAATCAGACGCTGGTTTACGTGCCGCCGGTGCTGCCCTAGGGTTGACGGAGCTAATCGATGGGGTTGGTGGCGAACACGGATAACTCGGTGGTGAAGCCCCGGTCATCCATTTCGAGGATAGCTTTCACTACGTGCGCGATCTCTTCGCCGCGGAGTTTGCTGTCGTTGACCTTGCGCGCGAAGCCGGCGGTGGCGGCAAAGTTGGTTAATACTTCGCTGGGATTGACCAGCATCACGCGGATATTATGCTTGCGCAGTTCCGCGCGCCAGCACTCGGTCATGCCGCGCAGCGCGAATTTGCTCGCATAGTAGGTCGTGCCGTTGGGCGCGCCGCGCAAGCCGGCCGTAGAGCCGATGTTGATAATGTTGCCGCGATTCCGCTTAATGAAGAGCTTGGCAGCTTCGCGGCCCATCAGCATCGCTCCGGTCACGTTGGTGGCGAAGATAGCGTCGAAGCCGGCACGGTCGATCTCGACCAGCGGCTTAAACCGGCCGATGCCGGCGTTGTTGACCAGGATGTCGAGATCGCCAAACTTTGCGAGAACCTCACGGTAGGTGCGTTCGACGTCGGCTTCCTGGGTTACGTCTGCGAGAATGGGGGTGACGCCCAGAGTCTTGGCGGCTTGCTCCAGGCGTCCCTTGTCGCGTCCTGTGATGGCAACGCGCGCTCCGGTCTCAGCGAGCGTTTTCGCGATTGAGTAGCCAATGCCGGCGCTGCCGCCGGTGATTAATGCTACGGCATTGGTGAGATTCATTACTTAGGCCGATAGGCGACGCGCGCCACTTCCGCGTAGGGGGCCGGCGCCACGGTCGCGCGGATTTCCGCTTGCTTGTGGCGTTCGACGGTCGGCTTGGTCGATCCGCCGCCCTCTTCACCCCACACCAGCGTTACCTGCGTGCCCGGCTCAGCGTAGGCGACATCCACCATGGCGAGCGAGATCATCGCGCGCTCGTTGAAAGTGTAGCCGGTATACGTGGATAGGCCCACGGTCTTGCCATCTTTCACCACCTTATCGTAGGGCAGCGTCGAATAGTTGGCCAGAGGCAGATCAATGTATTTCGCGATTTCGCCGCCGCTGTGGAACAGGGTGGCCATGGCTTTGGCGACATCCTCGCCGTTCCAGACCAGCGTTACTTTCTTCCGCTTCTGGTTGTTTACCATCTTTTCAAGGGCTTCTTTGCCGATGAATTCGTGGTCGAACTTCACGAAGGGTCCGTAGCCCAGATCGTAGGGGGTCAAGTAATAGTCTTCGATCTTATCGGAGTTGAAGCTGCCGCCGAGCGACGCCATGGATTCGTAGCTCTTCTCGGTCAGCCACTGGCGGTAGGGCTTCAATTTTTCGCCGGTATAAATTGCGGGCAGGGGAGAGGGAATCCAGCCCGATTCGAGGCAACTGGTGGGGTAAGTTCGGGCACCCACCTGGCGAAGCCCGAGATCCTGCCCCGCCTCGATAATGGCGTTGCGGACGATGTCGCGCTCGTCCCAGGGACCGTACAATTCCCATCCCGGCTGTCCGACCATGCCGTGACGCAGCGCGTGAACTGTTTTCCCGGCAATTTTGATATCGCTGATATTGAAAAACTTGATGTCCGGCGGCGGCGCGCCCAGGACCTTCTCCATGACTTTGAGAGCGTTGGGGCCTTGTACCTGAAAGCGGTAAGCCAGGCGTTTCCCCTCGCCCTCAGCTGAGCGCTGGTCCCTTACGGCTTTAGCCTTGTAGCCGCCAGTTTCGAGATGATACTGCACCCAATCGGCGGCGGGAGGACGTCCCACTAGGTTGAATTTGTTCTCCCCCAGGTAGAAAAGAATCGCATCGCCGATCACATAGCCGTCGGGAGTGCACGCCACAAACTGCTTGGCTTGATTCACCTTGAAGTTCTTGAAGCTGTTGACGCCCAGATCGGAGAACAGTTTCAACGCATCCGGCCCCTCCACATACAAATCCGTCATGTGGTGCGACTGGTCGAAAAGCGCGCAGCCTTGACGCCACGAACTTTGTTCATCTCTCCAATTGGTGAACTCATTACGCACCACCGGGAAGGCATAGGGGCCAATCTGCGAGTTCCGCAGCATCTTGACGGGGTTTCCAACTGCCTGTAGTTTTTCTTCTAAGTTTTTGTAAGCCATATCTCCTGATAATTCCTCTTGGAGGCTCCAGCCTCTGGGCGGCGCCTAAATAATCTAGGGGGCCGAGACCCTAGCTTCCCCACACATAATAGCGAATCTTTCCGCAGCGATCTCTCAATTCAACGCTTACTTCAGCGCTGCCAGCTCGCGTGCGCCGGATTCGATCATTTCCTGAATACGCGCGCTGGGCTCCGGGTTATCCTCGCGAATCGTCGTCAGCGGGCCGTGCACCGTGAAATATTTCTTGCCCACGACCAGCAATTCCTCCGCCGGGAAGCGCGTAATCACTTCCGCTCCGGTTTCGGTGACCACGATTTCCTCTTCAATACGGGCGGCGCGCCAGCCATCCTTCGACGGCCAGAAAGTTTCGAGCGCGAACACCATGCCCGGTTTGATCACGTGCGCGTGCTCGAGCGAAACCAGGCGGCTGATCACCGGCTTTTCCCAGATCGCTAGGCCAATCCCGTGTCCAAATTGCAGCGCGAACGCTGCTTCTTCGTTGGGGAATCCAAATTCCTGCGCTTTGGGCCAGACCGAGGCGATCTCCGCCGTAGTCCGTCCGGGTTTGACCAAGGCGATGGCCGCGTCCAGATATTCGCGGCAGCGGGTATAGGCGTCGATCATCCCCTGCGGCGCGTAGCCGACCGTGAAGGTCCGGTAATAGCAGGTACGATAGCCCATGTAGGAATGCAGAATGTCGTAGTAGACCGGATCGCCGGGGCGCAGCGCGCGATCCGAAAACACATGCGGGTGCGGGCTGCAGCGCTCGCCTGAAATCGCGTTCACACCTTCGACATATTCCGAGCCGTTGTCGTATAGATACTTGTTCACCATGCCGACTGCCTCGTTCTCCTTGAAGCCGGGGCGCATGGCGTGATACAGCTCATGGTAGGCGCCGTCAACCAGCATGGCGGAGTGATTCAAGAGCAGGATTTCATCCCGCGTCTTGATCTCTCTGATGTCCGACATCAACTGCTGGCCGTCGATTACCGTGATGCCGAGCTTCTGCAGGGCGAACAAAATCGGGGGCTCGACGATATCGATACCCACCGGCTCGTTGTGCAGTCCGCGCATTTCAAGCTCGGTTTTGATTTTCTTAGCTACATCGTCCGCGCGCCCCATCTCCGGTGACATGGCGCCGCGCAGCAATGGGATGCCTGCGCGAGAGCGCTCCCCCAGCCACGGACAGTTCTGCTGATGATGCCGCGCGGCCGAGCCGAAGTCCCACAAAATCGGTTCGTCGTTCTGCGGCAGCAGCGCGAAGCGGCTGATTTTGTCCTGCGCCCAAGTCCCGATATGGGTGGCGGTCAGATAGCGGACATTGTTCATGTCAAAGCACAGGAGAGCGCCCATTTCGGACTTCTCCAGCAGCATCTTAGCCCGCGCCAGCCTTTCCGTGCGCAAGCGATCAAAGTCGATTCGCTGCTCCCAATCCACCGCCATCGATCCAAAATGTTTGATTGCCATCACTACCTCCAAAAAATGCGAACACCCTTTCCGGTCCTCGACAAGGAAGCGAGTCAACCCAGACGTGCTGGGACGGGGACAGGAAAGAGTGTCCCCATTTTTCCTACTTTGACATTCCCGCCATACGCGCCAGAGCTTCGAACAGGATCGCAAAATCTTTTTCCGCCAGCCCCATTCCGCGGGCTGCGGTTAGCATCTCGTTGGTGATCGCCGTAGTCGGCAGCGGCACATCCAGCTGCCGGCCGAGTTCGAGCGCCAGCAGCATATCCTTCTGCATCATGTTTACGTTGAACCAGGCTTCGTCCGGCATTTTGAGAACGAACGGCCCGCGGTACTGCACCATAGGGGAGCCGATGACGCTGTGGGTGAGCACATCCACCGCCACCTCACGCTTGATTCCGCTCTTTTCCGCCAGCAGTACGCCTTCGGAAAACGCCAGCATCTGCACCGCCAGGCTGAGGTTAGCGGAGATCTTCATCACCAGAGCCAGCCCGTTATCGCCCACGTGAGTCACCTTGGGTCCGACGTCCTGAAGCAGCGGCTTCACGCGCTCGAAGGTATCGGCCCGCCCGCCCACCATCACCGAGAGCTTGCCTTGCTGCAAGGTGATCACGCTGCCCGAAACCGGAGCGTCCACCATGTCCGAGCCCTTCTCGCGCACCTTCGCCGCCAGAGTCCTGCTCAGGGCGGGGCTGACCGTGCTCATGTCGATCCAGACCTTGCCCGCGCCGATGCCGGCCAGAACGCCATTGGGAGCCTCGGCCACTTCAGCCAGCGCGGCGGAGTTCGTCACCATGGAAAGTATCACGTCGGACGCCTGGCATACAGCAGCCGGCGAGTCTCCCCATTTCATGCCTTTATCGATTAGCCATTGCGCCTTGGAGCGCGTCCGGTTGTAGCCCGTGACCGTATGGCCCTTGTCGAGGAGGCGGTCAACCATCTGCCCGCCCATCACTCCTAAACCGATATATCCCAGCTTCGCCATGCTAGAGTTTTCCCTCGATCCAGACGGTTTTGATGTTCGTGAATTCGTGAATGCCATGAACGCCCAGCTCGCGGCCGTGGCCGGACCATTTGACGCCGCCAAAGGGCAAGCGCGGATCCGAGGCCACCATTTTGTTGATGAAAACCATGCCCGCGTCTAGCTCACTGGTCAGGCGCTCGCGTTCCGCGGAATCGTTAGTCCAGGCGCTCGCGCCCAGTCCGAAGCGCGTGTCGTTAGCGATGCGAATGGCATCGTCCAAATCCTTGGCGCGGAACAGCGATGCCACCGGCCCAAAGAACTCTTCTTTATAAGCCGGAGAATCTTTAGGAATGTCGGTCAATACCGTGGGCTCAAAAAAGTTTCCGTTACCCGCCACCGGCTTGCCCCCGGTGAGGACTTTCGCCCCCGCTGCGACGGACTTCTGAATATCCGCACTCAGCGTACTGACCGCCTCGGGGTTCACCAGCGGACCCAGTTCGGTGGCCGCATCCATGGGGTCGCCTAGCTTCAGCGCCTGCATGGAGCTGACAAAGCGGCGCTCAAACTCTTCGAAAATCGGTGCGGCTACAATGAAGCGCTTGGCGGCGATGCAGGATTGCCCGTTATTAATGCAGCGCGCCTTCACGGCGGCGGCCACGGCGTCGCCGAGGTTGGCGCTCGGCATGACAATAAACGGATCGCTCCCGCCCAGCTCCAGCACCACTTTCTTGATGTGCTTGGCGGCAGTCACGCCTACTTCGACCCCCGCGCCCTCGCTGCCGGTTAAAGTTGCGGCCGCGACGCGCGGATCAAGCAAGAGAGGTTCCACTTGTTTGGCGCCAATCAGCAAAGTCTGGAACGCGCCTTCGGGAAACCCGGCGCGCAGCATGATGTCTTCGATTTTGAGCGCGCACTGCGGCACGTTCGAGGCATGCTTCAGCAGCCCCACATTGCCCGCCATTAGGCTCGGAGCGATGAAGCGAAACACCTGCCAGAACGGGAAATTCCAGGGCATCACCGCCAGGATCACGCCCATCGGCTGGTAATGAATGTAGCTCTTGCTGGCGTTGGTTTCGACCACTTCATCGGCCAAAAATTTCTCGGCCTTCTCCGCGTAGTAGCGGCACGCCCAGGCGCACTTGACCGCTTCGTCGACCGCCGACTGATAGGTTTTCCCCATTTCCAGGGTCATGAGGCGGCCGATAGCGCCTTTCTCGCTCTCGAGAATGTCGGCGGCCTTGCTCATCATGGCGCCGCGCGCGGCGAAGGAGAGATTTCGGAAAGTGGGAAAGGTGCGCGCCGCGAGGCTTAGTTTCGCTTCAATCTGCGCATTGGAGAGTGGTTCGAAGGTTTTCAGTACCTGTCCCGTGGCGGGGTTCGTGGTCGCAATAGCCATTTAGTTTTTGGATTACCCTGTTACCGGTTGTGTCGGCCCAGCGGAAGCTTACAGAATAACACTCGCAGCGAACTCCGGAAAACTTTTAGAACTTTTGGCGGTTGCGCGTAGCGAAAAGACTCGGGATAATGCATCGAAGGCAGAGAGCTTTGTTAAGCTTGAGCGTTGATTCATCCGGATGGGCTGGAGGCAATTACATGAAGCGGTACGCGGCCGTCTTTCTTGGCGGCATGATCGGGTTGTGCACGGTGTCAGTGCAGGCGCAGGCGCCGGTGAGCTTCACCGCGGCGCAAGCGGAGCAGGGCAAAATTGCTTATAACAAGGCCTGCGCATCGTGCCACGGCATGGAACTCGATGATGGCGAGTTCGCTCCTCCGCTCAAGGGAACTCCTTTCATCCAGAAGTGGGGCGGCAAATCCGCCGACGAAGTATTCACCTATATGAGCACTCGCATGCCTCCGGACCGCCCCAACGGTTTGGGCGCCGAGGTCTATGCGCAAGTCCTGGCCTATGTGTTGTCGAATAACCGCATCGGAGTGGGCACTCTCGCGCTGCCTTCCGACGCCGCAGCGCTCAAGGCCATGAGAATTCCGGGCGGTCCAGCCGCGGGCCCCGGTGGTGGACTCTCGCCCGGCGTCTCGCTGCCGCCCGCGCCCAAGAAGGCCAGCCCGCTCGACAAGATCACACCGGTTACCGACAGCATACTGGCCAATCCGCCGGCCTCGGAATGGCTGACCTGGCGGCGCACCTTTGATTACCAGGGGTTCAGCCCCTTGAAGCAGATCACCAAGAATAATGTGAACGATCTGCGCATGGCCTTCACCTGGACGCTTCCGAATGGCGCCAACGAGGCCACGCCGCTGGTTCACGATGGCGTGATGTTCGTCTACGGATTCGGTGACAAAGTGCAGGCGCTCGATGCCACCAACGGCGACTTGCTGTGGCAGTATTCGCGCCAGCTACCGAACGAAGTACAGCCGACGGTGAAGCGCAACATCTCAATTTATGGCGACAAAGTTTACTTGGCCACCTCCGATATTCACCTGGTGGCGCTCGATGCGAAGACCGGGAAAGTCGCGTGGGACTCCGTGATCGCCGACGTCAAAGAGGGTTTCCGCCTGACTGGAGGTCCGCTGACGGCCAAGGGGAAGGTGATGATCGGCACCGTGGGCCGCGTCCCGGGAAAGAACTTCATCGTGGCGTTCGACGCGCAGACCGGCAAGGAGGCCTGGCGCTTCAATACCATCGCGCAGCCGGGCGAACCCGGCGGTAATAGCTGGAATGGGCTCCCCGTCGAGAAGCGCAACGGCGCCTCCGCGTGGATCGCCGGGAGTTATGATCCGGCGCTGAATCTGGTCTTCTGGGGCGTGGCGCAAACATACGACACCGGCCCGCTGAGGAATCTGGTGAAGCAGCCCGGCGTTACTAACGACGGACTGTATACCGATTCCACGCTGGCGCTCAATCCCGATACCGGCAAGCTGGCGTGGTATTTCCAGCATCAGCCTAACGACCAGTGGGACCTCGACTGGGTTTTCGAACGGGTAGTCGCCAAGCTGCCCGTGAACGGACAATCCAAATCGGTGGTTCTCACCTCCGGTAAACAAGCTATCTACGATGCTGTCGAGGCCGACACCGGCAAGTATGTGTTCTCGATCGACTTGGGCTTGCAGAATATCGTGACCGCGATCGACCCCAAGACCGGCGCGAAAACCATCGATCTCAAGCTGGTGCCCGGTGATGGCGAAGCCAAGATGGTGTGCCCGCACGCGGGAGGCGCCAAGAACTGGCTGCCGGAATCCTACAACGCGGAAACTAAAATCATGTACGTACCGCTGGTGGAATCCTGCATGGACTTGATTCCGGTGGCACCTGGCGGCCGCGGCAGCTTATCGACCGGTGTGCGCTGGGCTCTCCGGCCGCGGCCGGATAGCGATGGCAAATACGGTCGCCTGGAGGCGATTAACATGGAGACCCGCAAGCCGGTATGGACCGAGCGGCATCGCGCTCCCGAATCGGCCGGCGCGCTGGCGACAGCGGGCGGCGTGGTATTCAGCGGCTCGATTGACCGTTATTTCCGGGCCTACGACGACGCCAACGGCAAGCTGCTATGGGAAGCGCGGCTGGGTGATGTTCCGAGCAACGCGCCCATTTCCTACAGCGTGAACGGCAAGCAGTATATCGCGATCGGCGTCGGCAATGGTGGCGCGCAGGCGGCCACCTTCCCAGTGCTGGTGCCGGAGATCCAGAATCCGGACCGCGCCGCAGCCATCTGGGTATTCGAATTGCCGCAAAAGAAAGCTACCCGTTAAGTTTACGGCGCCTTACATGCGAAGTTGGCGGCGTCATCGGTATTGCCGACGCCGGTCCACTGAGCTATTTGCGGATAGGGGCACAGCGGCCGGGTTCTGTCGACGCGATTGCCGATAGTATGCGCGGCGATCATTTGATCTGGCGCGACGCCGGATTCGCGCCAGCGCTCGATGGCGCCCATCACGTTGAACTGATCCGGCCCCGGGCCGCCGCGGCAGTGCATCATGCCCGGCGCCATGAAGAGCCGGTACCAATTGCCCTGGTTCGGGCCCATGTGCTCGAGCACGCTCGAATAATAGTTGACGCTGTTTTCGGGCGCGATCAGTTGATCGTTCCAGCCGTGATACATGAGCAGCTTTCCGCCGCGCGCCTGGAACGCCGATAGGTCCGGCTTGGTGGCGTTGATGATATCGGTGGAATCGGCGAGCGCCGTGTCGCGTTCGGCGTCGAAGCTGCGCCAATCCCATTTGGGATTCTTGTAAACCAGGTACGCGAAGGTTCCGGTCGCGACGCTTGCCGGTTCAGGACCGCCGGCCAACACTGTCCATCCGAGCTCGCTGCCCGGCTCCATGGTCGGAAAGATCAGCGTGCCGCTTTGGGTTTTCACCGGAGTGTAAATCTTTTTCACGGCTTCTACTTGCGGCGCGGTCAGGCAGTTTTCTGAAGTGTTGGTCCGGCATAACAGCACGGAAGGATCGAAGTGGCACTTACGCGGGTCATTGAGAAGGCCATCCTTCACTCCATCCGCCGCGTCGCAGGCCGCCAGAACTGCTTGGTTGACTAGCCGCAGGTTTGCCGGTGTCAGATTGCTGGCCTTGTCCTTCAGCGCGGCAACGCCCACCGCCACCGACCAGGCGTGTAGATGCGTCTGATAATTCGCGGGCGCGCCGGCGACGATTCCGTCGAAGTCCTCCGGATATTTTTGCGCTTCCATTAAACCTTGCCGCCCGCCGGTCGAGCAACCGTTCCAGTAGGAAAGACGCGGCCCGCGGCCATAGAAGGACGCGATCATGGCCTTAGCGGTCACGGTCATATCATGCACCGCACGATAGGAAAAGTCGGTGATCTTTTCCGGGTGACCCAGCGCAAAACTAGCGTCTCCTCCATTGCCCTGATGACCGGTGTCAGTGGAGGCGGTGGCGTAGCCCTCCTGAAGTGCCAGAGCCAAAGCTTGATAGCTGATCACGCCGGCCCATCCGCCGTTGCCGACCGCTTCGAATTTCCCGTTCCAATCCGTAGCCGGCATCCAGACCTCGATTTCGATATTAGAATCCGAGGACGGTTTGAGAGTGGCGGCCACCCGGCAATGCGCTGGCAAGTTCAGCGCCGGTTGCTGCGGGGCGGGCTGGGCACTGGGCGGTTTATAGGCACCAGCCGCGACCACCTCGGCCGACGTAATCACGGTATCGGGGAAAGCCAACGACTTGATCTGCTCGCACGGCGTCTGTCCCCACGCAGCCAACGCCAAAGCCAAAAAGCCCCCGGCAAGCTTGCCTTTCATCATAAAGACGGCTCTCCTTTGTTTCGAAATTATCATATCTTTTTCCGGACTACTTCGACCGAGCAAGCGGCGTGCGTGGCCACGGTTTCCGAAGTGCTGCCTATCAGGAATCGGCTGAGTCCGGTGCTGCCGTGTGAGCCCAGCACGATCCAGTCCGCCGGCCATGCGGCAGCTTCCTCGAGAATGATCTCTTTGGGAGCGGATGCAAGAACTGAAATCGATTCCGATGTGCTCAGGCCAGCGGCTTCCAGAGTTTTTCTGGCGGCATCGATTACCGATTCGGTTCGTTGCATGGCCGCGGCGCGCTGTGCCTCCAAATGCGTGTCTAGCGCCGGAATTTCAAAGGCTGCCTGCGCCAGCGACAATCCCAACTCGACGGCGCTCAACACGCGGATTTCGGTGCCGGCCGGCCACGGGCGGGACGCTATCGATTCGACGGCGAGCACCGAGCCTTCCGAGCCATCGACCGCAAGCAGTACCTTCAGTGGAGCGTCTGTTTGCGGGCTGGGGTTACGCACGATGGCCACAGAGCACGGTGCAAACCGCAACACGGCCTTGGAAACTCCGCCCAATAGGAAGCGATCGATGGCACTCTTTCCCTGAGCGCCGAGCACGATCAGATCCGCGCCCAGGGCTGCTGCGTGGTCCAGGATAGCGGTCTTGGGATCGCCATCGCCGACGGCGCTTTCGGCCGACAGACCACGCAATCGCAGGTGCATCGCAGCGCTGTCCACCAGTTGCTGCGCGCGCGCCTTCATTTCATCCGCGATCAAGGCTAGTGCCCAGGGCTCGATGGTATCGACCACCGTCAGGACTTCGATCCGTGAGCCCGCGGGCCAGGGACGCGCGGCGACGGCATCCAGAGCGGCTTTACTGGCGGGAGAAGCATCAACGGCGACCAGGATCTGCATGCGTCCACACTACCGCAATTACTGATTTGCCCGCAGATGAACACCAATCACGCCCTGGTGCGCAGTCCCTGTTTTACCCGCTCCGCGGTGAATGGGATTTGCCGCAGGCGCACGCCGGTTGCGTCGAAAATGGCGTTGCCGATGGCCGCCGCCATCACCGTGATTGCGGTTTCGCCCGCCCCGGTGGCCTCTTCATCGGGGCGGTTTACCAGCACGCATTCGATTTTCGGGATCTCGAAGCCTAGTGGCAGCGAGTGATACGTCCGCCAGTCGATCGACGTTACCTTGTGGTCGTCCCAAGTAACTTCCTCGCCGAGCGCGCGGCTCATGCCTTGGAGCGCGCCGCCCTCTGCCTGGTTTCGCAACCCATCGGGGTTCGAGATGGGTCCAGCGTCAATGCCGACCCACATCCGCTTCACAGCCACCTTGCCGGTATCCTGATTCACTTCGACGTCGACCACAATGCCGGTGTAACCGTTGTCGCCTTCATACGCCACGCACGCGACGCCGCGCCCGCTTACTACTCCGGTCTTGGGATTGCTGCGTTTGGGCGAGGGACGGGTTTCCCACTGCGCCGCTTTGGCCGCCGCGGTCAATACTCCGATGACGCGCTCGCTGTGCAGATGACGTAGACGGAACGCCACCGGATCGGCTTGAACGTGCGCCGCCAGTTCATCCATGAAACTCTCGTGCGCGAAAGTGTTTTGCAGACGCGCCGGGGACCGCAGGGGGCCCGTCCAGAATGGTGAAAGAAGGTTATGCACCAGTACCTTTTCGCTTTTCACCGTGCCGGTGCCTGCATTCGATTCTCCCACGCGCCCGGCGACGTACGAAGGAATCCCGTTGCTGTTGTTGTTGTAAGCCTTCGGCTCCTGCGCCGCTGCCGGAGCGAAGGCTTGCGGCTGATAACCAATTAGCAACCCGGTGACCACGTTGCCCGGAGTCGCCGGGCCCGGCCGGTTCCCCAAGCCCGGCGTCCACGACTCGTGTTCCCACGCGATAATGTTGCCCTTCGCGTCGAGGCCGGCGCGTTCGTCGATGGTCCAGGCGTTGCCGTAATTTTCCCAGGCCATCTCGTCTTTGCGCGAGAGCTGTACGCGCACCGGTTTGCCCACGGCTTGCGAGAGAATAGCGGCATCGTATGTCACGGTGTCCGCGCCGTTCAGGCCATAGCAGCCCGCGCCACGGCGAAAGATCACGTGCACGTTTTCGGGCTTCAGCCCCAGGATCATCGCTCCGGTGGTTTTCTGATACCACACGCCCTGCGTGGGCGAATAGATGGTAGCTTTGTCATTCTGTACGTCCGCCACCGCGCAGGAACTGCCCACCGAACCGTGCATTTGGTAAGGATGATAGTAAGTGCTCTTGAGCACGGTCGCCGCCGCAGCCAGCGTCTGTTCTGTGTCTTTCGAATCGACAAGGTTCAAGTCGCGCGAGGGCTGCTTGCGCAAGCCCTCATAGAATTCCGATTGCTTCGGAAGGCCGCTTCCGGGCGTCCAGGACACCTTCAATTTCTCCGCCGCCTGCATCGCCTGCCAAGGCTTTTCCGCCACGACGCCGACGAAATTCTTCCGCGTCACCACCTTAACCAGGCCGGGGATGTCCTTCACCGAGCTCTCGTCCACGCTGATAAGCGTCGCGCCGACCGCAGGCGGACGCACTACGCGCCCGTGCAGCATTCCCGGCAAACGCACGGTGTGCACATATTCGAACTGGCCGGTCGCCATGGCCGCCATATCGGGACGGCCGATGGGCTTGCCGAGGACGGTCCACTCGCTCACCGGTTTGCGCCTGGCGTTCTTATCAAGCATCACGTTCCACTTCTTGCCGCCGACCAGTTGCCCGTAGGTGACTTTCTCCGACGCGTCGCCCTTAACGCTGACGACCCCATTCGCCGCGGTGAGGCGCTCGACCGGCACGTCCATGTGTTGGGATGCCATCTTCAACAACGCTTCCCTCGCCGTGGCACTGGCCAGCGCCAGATTCGCATGATTGAAATTCGCCGGGTGGGACTGGCTACCCGACGTGTACGCCTGATCCGGCGTCAGCGCCGTGTCGCAGTAAATCAGCTTCACGCGTTCAAACGGCACCGAAAGTTCTTCGGCCACCAATTGCTGCTGCGCGGTCGAGATGCCTTGGCCTAATTCTTCCTTGCCGCTATACGCGGTGATGCTGCCGTCGGCGCCTACCGCGATCCACGAATCCACCTGATTCATGGGCGGAGCGCCCGGCAAAGGAGCTTGGCCGAATTGCGCTTGAGCCGCCTCGCCTCCGGCCATGCGGAAGCCCACGATTAAAGCCCCCGCGCTCTTCAGGAAGTTGCGGCGGTTGAGTTCGGACAGCGCGTCGGGAGTCATGGCCGTCTGGCTCATTTCGCCGCCTCCTTCGCGTAACGCTCGATCGCACGATGCATTCTGGTGTGTGTAAAACACCGGCAGAGCACGCTCGCAAGGGCTTGCTGAATCTCCGCCTCGGTAGCCTTTGGGTTCTTGTCCAAGAAAGCTTTCGCGGTCAAGATCACTCCGTTCAGGCAGAACCCGCATTGCGCGGCCTGCTCGTCGATAAATGCTTTCTGAATGGGGTGCGGTTTTTCCGCCGTGCCGAGCCCCTCGAGCGTCACGATGTCCTTGCCGGCAACCGTGCTGACTGGGGTCACGCAGGAGCGTATTGCCGTGCCGTTCACGATCGCGGTGCAGGACCCGCACTGGCCCAAGCCGCATCCGAACTTGGGACCGCGCAATTCCAAGTCGTCACTCAACGCATAGAGCAGCGGAGTCGCCGGGTCCAGATCGAGCGTGTGGGTCCGTCCATTGACTTTGAGAATGATGGCGCTCATATCGCCAAGGGTAAAGTGCGGAGCCCGGCGGGTCAAGCCACGCGCAACGCCACTCCGAGAGCGGGCGCCAGTTGGGTGTAATCCCCCACGTCGTATCCAAAACGCGCGCTAACTGATTGGAGTTATGTGGAGCATGTGGTTCATCTTGCCGACAGCGAACAAGGCGAGATCGCCAAACAGACCTCGCTGGCACGCCGGCTCAATGTAATCGACCGCTGGGGCAAAACCATGACCGTGGTCACTGCGGTAATCGGC
>Ga0105240_10001329_pt1 | contig 42554 bp, 28 predicted proteins | sample KBSC54metaG_FD_80426 | JGI IMG/M metagenome (GOLD analysis project Ga0105240, IMG submission 80426) | Corn rhizosphere microbial communities from Kellogg Biological Station, Michigan, USA - KBS C5-4 metaG | ecosystem: Host-associated > Plants > Roots > Rhizosphere > Soil | place: Michigan, USA... | reverse complement strand
GGTCGCGATGCACGATCAGGTTTTGATGCGCGAACTGAACGGCGGCGCAGACCCTGAGAAACAGCCGCAGGATCCCGGCTGGCGTGAGGTGATGCTCGGCGACGTATCGATCGATGCGGGGCCCATCCACGTACTCCATGACGAGGTAAGGGCGTCCGTCAGGGAGGGCTCCACCATCGAGCAGGCGGGCGATGCCTGGGTGTTCGAGAGTGGCGAGGATCTGGCGTTCGCTGCGGAATCGGCGGATCAGGCCCGGACCGCCGAAGGCCTGGATGACTTTGATCGCCACGCGTTTGTGGTACTGGTCGTCGGCGCGGGAAGCGAGATATACGGCGCCCATGCCGCCGGCGCCCAGCAGTCTTTCGATACGGTAGGGGCCGATCTGGCGCGGCTCCCAGGCGCTGTCGTCGAAGACGCCGATGCGGTCTTCGTGCGCGAGGAGAGAGTCGATTTCGTGACGCAGTTCGGGATCCCCGGTGCAGAGGCGGTCGAGTTCGGTGTCGCGGTCGCGGCCGGAGAGCGGCTCGACGGCTTCGAGTACGTCCTTGATGCGTTGCCAGCGCTCGGCGGTCATGCGGTCCCTTGCTCCATTTCGCGAAGCAGCCAAAGGCGGGCCGTGCGCCAGTCGCGCTTGACGGTGGCAGTGGAGAGGTCCATGACGGCGGCGGTTTCCTCGACCGTAAGACCGCTGAAGAAGCGCAGTTCGACCATGCGGGCCAGGCGCGGATCGAACTGTTCGAGGCTGGTGAGGGCGGTGTCGAGCTGGTGCAATTCGAGGCGTCCGCCGCCGGTGAGTTCGAGATCGTCCTGAAGGGGGACGCGGCTGCCCCAATCGCGCTTTTGGGCGCTGTGCGAGTTGGCGTGGTTGACCAGGATGCGGCGCATCATCGTGGCGGCGAGGCCGATGATCTGCGAGCGCGAGGACCAGTCCACGTGGCGTTGCCCAACGAGTCGCAGGTAGGCCTCGTGGACGAGGGCGGTGGGCTGCAGCGTGTGGTCGGGCCGCTCCTGCGCGAGAAATGACCCGGCGAGGCGATGCAACTCCCTATAGAAGACCGGCATCAGGTCGTCGAGCGCCCGCTTGTCGCCGCTCTCCAGCGCGGCGAGCGTGACCCCGATTTCATCCCGTTGATTCATCCGGTCCCTGTGAAGAATTCATGATACCCGATGATCCCGTTTGCCCGCCGATCCTGCGTATTAAGGCGAGGGGATATGAACAGACTGATTGATGCCGTACTGCTTGCGACGGTTTCCGGAGGCCTTCTTTGCGCGCAGGGAACGGCGCAGCCGGATTTGAAGGCGGTGAAGATCGACTTCGTTCCCGGCGAGAAGACGGTATACTTCGACGACTTCAGCGATATGGCGGAAGACGAGCCGCCGCCGCACTGGGCGTTGCGCAATGGCAAGGTCGAACTGCGGAAGGGTGAGGGCATCCGGCAGATGACGACGGTGTGCCCGGGAAAGCCGTCGCTGAATTCGGCGAGCTTCACGTTTCCGAAGAACTTCACGACGGAGATCGAGGCGGTATTCGGAGGCGCGTCTCCGGACATGGCTTTCTTCGCCTGGCCGAAGGGGGTGGACGGCGGCGAGACGCCGAGTTGGCGGATCGACATTTCGCCGCAGGGAGTGAGTGTCGTGGGGCCGAAGGACGAGAAAGTCGGCTCGCAAACCTTCAATCCGCCGTTGGTCAATCAGGTGATGAAAGTGGCGCTTTGGGTACAGGACGGCAGGGCGCGCGCGTATGTCAATGGCGAGCGAATCGCAGATGTGAATCAGATGGTGATTCCGCCGGACGTGAAGCCGGCCGACCACTGGACACTGCGCGAACGCTGCGATCGTCCGACCGATGGGTGGATCGGGCTGCGGAGCATCAGGGTGGCCGAGTCGGCGCCGGATCCTTCGGTGGTGTTCTCGTCGACAGGCAAGCTGGTGACGCACGGGATCATGTTCGACACGGACAGCGATCGGCTGAAGGTGGAATCGGCTCCGGTGATGAAGGCGATCGTGCGGGCGCTGGACAAGAATCCGAATTTGAAGTTGGAGATCGACGGGTATACCGATTCGACGGGCAACGCGCAACACAACGAGGATCTGTCGAAGAAGCGTGCGGAGGCGGTGAAGTCGGTGCTGGTGTCGCAGTTTCAGGTGGATGCGGCGCGGCTGACGTCCAACGGATTCGGCGCGGGTAAACCGATCGCGTCCAACGACACGGCGGATGGGCGGGCGCAGAATCGGCGGGTGGAGTTCGTGAAGCAGTAGCCGTCTAGAACGCGACGGTGATGGTGGTCGAGACTTCAACCGGCTGGCCGTTGAGCAGCGTCGGCTTGTAGGTCCACTGGCGCACGGCATCGAGGGCAGCGCCTACGAGCATGGGGTGGCCGCTCATAACGCTGGCTGCCTTAATCGTTCCGTCCTTGGCGACGACCACCGCGAGGGTGACTTGTCCGTGGAGTTCGGTGTCGGGTGGAGGAACGGGCGCGACCCGATTGATCAATAGCGCGGCCTGCACGTTTCCGGAGACGCGAATCCGTTCGGGAGGCATGCGATCTCCGCCGCCGCCTCCGCTTACCGGGGGCGTGGTGCTGTTCGGCATCGCCTGCGCTTTTTGGCGTTTCGCCGCCAGCGCCTTATCCACCCAGTCATTGGCAATGGCGATCTGGCTTTGGTACTCGGACGCGCTGTCCAACAGGTCGGCCCCTTCGCGGATCAGCAGGTTCATGTACGCCATGGCGTCGTCATACTGCGGATTGAGGGCGAGCGCCTTTTCCAGACTCTGCATGCCGTGATCGAGAATCGGCGTGAACCTGGCGCGGAGATCCGACTTCACAGTTCCTGCCGGCATCGGGCCGGGGGCCTCATGCTTCATTCCCAACTGGCGCCGTGCCTCGCCGTATGCCGGATACCATCGCGACCAGGCGATGAAGCCCATGCTGTAGTACGCCGTCGCATCGCCGGGATTCGTCGCCACGATTCGCTCGTACCACTGCTGGGCGTTGTCCCACTGTTTCTGATTCAGATAGAGGGACGCGATCGAATTCATCGCGACGGAGTTGGACGGATCCTGATCGAGTACCCTGGTGAACTCGCGCAGCGCATTGTCGGCGAAGGCGCGATTCTCCGGCGACTCCGACCCTGGGATGTACTGCTGCATGTACGCCGTCGCGAGATATAGTCGCGCCGTCACGAAGCTCGGATCGAGGTCGACGGCCTTTTGGAACGCCTGCACGGACTGGGCATAATTGCCGGTCTTGAAGGCCGTGACGCCCTGATTGAGCATCGCCCGAGAGTCCACGGCATTCTGCGCTATCGTCAGCCCGGCGCTGAAAAGCAGAGTTACAAGAAACTTTCCAGACATACGTCAATTATCCTTCTTCGGGGAAACAAGATATCGGCACTTCCCATCACTTCGACGGGTTCGCCATTTAGCACGATGGGGCGATAGGTCCATTGGCTGACGGCTTTCACTGCGGCGTCCTGAAGTGCCGGAGGGCCGCTCACCACGCGAATGTTCTTCACGTGACCGGCCGTGTCGATCACAAACATCAGGCCGACTGCTTCATAAACGTGAGTTGGCGCCGTTATCGCGGGATACTCAGGATCGACTTTCCGGATCAGATGGGAACTCCACGTGCCATCATTCGCGTTTTTGACCTGCACGGGCGCGATCCGCGGCGGGAAAGTGATGGTTGTTGTTGCACCGTGTATCTCGACCGGATCACCATTCAATAGAGTCGGGCGATATAGCCATTGGCTAAGAGCTCTGACAGCCAACGGTGCGAGTCGCCGGTCGCCGCTGTTGATAAGCTTCGCCGCGTATGTGGATCCCACTCGGACTCGAACCGGCAATTGTGCCGGCATCCAAGTCGCGGTGAGCATCGGCAGCATGATGCCGCGCGCAGGCCAGAGGCCTACGCTACTGCTCAAAGCGGAGACAGGCGCGTCCGAGATAAATTTCGTCGCCGTCGCGGAGTTTCTCGCCGCGGCGATTGCCGGAGGGGACTTCGATCGAGCGGCCGTCGCGAAAGACGCGGGTGCCGAATTCGCTGCCGTCGTCGCAGATGCGATACTCGCCGGCGTCGCGTCGAATGTGGGCGTGTTTACGAGACACCGTCCCGCTGGCGTCGTCGGCGCCTTCCTCGAACACGACGTCGTTGCGGCGGACCACGCGCTGATCGGCATCCATCAACTCTTCCATGCGGCCGAGATTCGTCCGCGCCTTGTCCAGCAGGTACTCATCCTTCGCCGTCTTCCCCTTGAAGAGGAGCAGCCGTCCGACTGAGGCCGGAGCCTTGTCGGGGGCTTCTTTGACTTCGACACCGTATTCGATATCGAAGTTCCCCTCCCCACTCTCCGATGTCCGGACTTCCACCGCGAAGCCGCGCGGAATCTCGCAGCCGGCACCTTCGAGCGCCTCGCGAAGGTCGTTCGCCAGCCGGTCCTCGCCGCCAAATGCCGCCTCGTACAAGGTGCGACGCTCGGCGTCCGGGGAGATGAGCGTCACGGTGACGCGCGGGAACGGGAAGATACGCCGCCCGTGCGCCACCACCTGAACCTTCTCCTGAATCTCTTCCAGGATGGCGTGGTGCACGAGCAGCAATTGGTCGGAATCCGCGGGACCGAACATCTTCTCGGTCCACCGCCGGAAGCCGCGCTCGATGGTTTTTTCGATTTCCGAAAACAGGTTCATGGCTGGATCAAACCCAACTTCGCCGCGGCGTTCACGATCTCAGCCGCCGCCGGAGCCGCGGCTGTGCCGCCGTACACTCCATTCTCCACCAGAACCGAGATGGCGATCTTGCGGGCGCTGCCGCCGTACGGCGCGTAGCCGATAAACCAGGCGTGCGACGGCGCGTCGGCCAGTTCCGCGGTGCCCGTCTTGCCGGCCATGGGCAGCGATGCCGCGGCGGCGCGACGTCCTGTGCCGCCGGTCACGACCTCGCGCATGAACTTGCCGAGCGTCTGGGCCGAGTCGGCGCCCAGCACCGTCTGCGCGGGCTGCAGGCGGGCGTTCGTCTCATCGGTGATCCAGCGGCCTTGCGGCATCCCGCCGCCGTTCGCGACCGTCGCTGCCACGCGCGCCATCTGAAACGGCGACGCCACGACCTGCCCTTGACCATACGACGATTGGGGCAGGAACTTTTTCAACTGGCCTTCGGTATCGGGCGACGCCGCCGTGATGCCCAGCAGGTTCGTCGTCTCGAGCAACTCCCGGGCGCCAACGTCGTAGGTGCCCAACTGCGCGAAATACGCATTGCACGAGACCACCAGGCCGCGCTCCATGTCTTCGGTGCCGTGCGGCGCGGTGTCCTGAACGTCGTCGCGAATGGGCCGCTTCTGGCCCTTGATGAAGTTGCCGACGCGGCCGTCGGGCAGGCGCACGCATTGATACGTTTTGTGGATCAATTGCGGATCCTTGCGCATTGCCGCCATGGCGGTCACGACCTTGAACGTCGAGCCCGGCGGATAGAGTCCGTAGCGGGCGCGGTCGAGATAGGGGTTCGCTTCCTGCGGCGGCTGGGGCGTATCGTCGCCCACGGCGGCGAGCACGGGTAGCGGATAGCTGACCGCGGCCAGGAGGTCGCCGGTGGCGGGATCCATGACCACCGCCGCGCCCTTATCCTGGTGCGCCTCCAGCAGTTGCTTCTTCAGAATGTCGCCGACCCGGACCTGCAGGCGCGCGTCGATCGACATGTGGACGTCGCGGGGACGGTCGAGAATCTTGCGGACTTCGGGATTCTGCGGGTCGTCGCGATGGCGGAGGAGCGGGACCAGTTCGCGATAATCGTAGCGGACCACGCGTTCGAGCTTGCCGGTCCTGGGATTTTTCACGTCGACCATGGTCGGACGGTCGTCGTAGCCACGCAGGCGGCGTGCCGAATCGCGCTCCACGAATGACGTATTGCTGGCGGCCCAGCGCAGGCGCGTGCGGAGGTCGCCCAGCAGGTCGAAGGTGAGACCGCCGAACGGATAGTGGCGGCTCTCGGCCTTCGGACAGGCCTGATCGATATTGATGCCGAGTTGCTGGAAATCGGCGCGATGCTTTTCCAGCACGGCCCAATCGCTGGTGGCGAGCGGCAGGCCATTGCGGTCGAAGATGGTGCCCTTGGGAATGTCGCGCATGACTTCCTGGAAGCGAGGATTGTATTGATAGCGGCGCGCGCCGTCGGCCTGCACGACCAGCGTGCCTTCGCCCATGACGGCGGCGCTGTGGAACACCTGCACATAGGCCGCCTTGGCCAGCACGATGACGCCGAACAGGGCGAAGACCGCACCCATCCATTGCACCGGGACGGCGAAGCGTGCGGGTTGCGGCTCGCCGCGTCCCGAGATTCCCACCAGGATTCCGATCGCCAGGAAGTTCGTGATCAACGCCGTCCGGCCGTAGCTGAGGAACGGCGTCACCACGCCCGATAGCGGCAGGACGCCGAGAGCGCCCCCGGCAATCAGCAGGATCTGCAGGGCGGTGGCGGCGGCAATTCCGGCCGCCAGGAAGAATTCGTAATCGCCGCGCGCGCGTCGTGCGATGACCAGCGCGCGCCAGATGATCGCGGCGTAAACCATGAAGACCGCGGCGACTCCCAGGAAGCCCCACTGCTCGCCCAGCGCGGACAGGATCAGGTCCGTATGCGCGGCGGGCACGAGTTGCGGATCGCCCTTACCGATTCCCATGCCGCGGATTCCGCCGGTCGCGAAGGCCCACAGCGACGCAGCCAGTTGATCGCCGCCGTGTACCAGATTGTTCCACGGTGAGAGCCACATGGAAACGCGCTCGCCCACCGTGTGCGGCACGCCGATCACGTATCCGAACAGGAAGCCCGCGCCCACCAGCGCCAGTCCCAGCACCGGGACGAAGACGCTGCCGCGCGCCATTCCGTAAAGCACCAGGAAAAGGCAGGCGAACACCAGCGCCGGGCCCATGTCTTTTTGCAGGAAGAAGAAAATCAGCGACAGCACGACGCACACCGCTGCGGGGAGCGTGTATTCGACCGGCGGGATATCGAAGTGCTTCGTCAGTGGGGCCAGCGAGGCGCGCGTTTCCCGCGCATGCCGCAGCACGTCCCAGCGCCTGGCGAAATATCCGGCAAGGAAAAAGATCAGCAGGATGCGGATGATCTCGACCGGCTGAAAGCCGAACAGGTTGACCTTCGCGTCACTGGTGCCCGGACCGGTGCCGAACAGCACGAGCAGCGCCGAGAGCGCGAAACTCGCGAGCAGCGGCACGAAGCTGAGTTTGCCGAAGAGCCGCTCGTAGTCCAGTTCCGCCGCGACCGCCATGATGAGGCATCCGGCCACCGCGCCTTGCGCAAAATCCGTGAACAACAGATTGTCGCGCACCGGATCGCGAAGGCTGACCATCAGGATCAGGCCGACTCCGCTGAGTAGCAGGACTGCCGGCAGCAGCCACTGATCGCCGCCGCGCCGCCGTAGCGTCCAAAACACGTGCGCCAGCAGAAACCCGGCGAAGAACAGGCCGCTCCACAAATAGAAGGATCGGCGGAAACCCTGCGGGCGTCGGACCACGAACAGCGGCTTCAGCGTGCGCAGTTGCTCGCCGGTGAGCAGCGGCATCGATTCGCGATCGCCCAGGCGGGCGCGCATTCCGGCCAGTCCGCGCTCGTGGCCCAGTTCCGCGCCGGTCACCCGAATACGCGCGATCGCGCCCACGTTGGGCAGGCCGCCGACGATGTAATAGATCTTGCGCGCGACGAAATCGCGCTCGGCCTGCTGCGGAAACATCGCGCTGAGCGCCGGCAGCAGGTCTTCGCGTCCGCCGAGTTCGTTCAGATTGAGAAGCTGTTTCGCTGCCAGCCCGGAGTCGATCTGCGCGAGCGCCTGCGACTTCGCCGCATACACCATGTGCAGGCCCCAGCCCACCAGCGCCGCGGCGATCAAGATGCCCAGAAATTCCGTGCCGCGCCAGCGAAAGGCTGGACCACCGGCCCGCGAACCGCGGCGCACTTCGGCCCGCTCTAATGACCTACTGTGCGTAACCGCCATAGAAGTGGTTTCAGAAAGCCTAACGGGGAACTGCCGGTCTCGATTTCCTTCAGGCGGTTGTTCACGCCTTCCATGCTGGTCTGGATGCGGCTGACCTTCGCGCTGGCATTCCCGTACGGAATGATCTCCTGATAGAGTTGCAGCGCGCGATTGTAGTCGTCGGCCGCACGGTGAATCTGGTCCTTTTCCTGCGGCAGTCCGCGAACATTGCGCGAATCCCAGAAGGTTCGGTCGGCGCGTTCGAGATAGCCGTCGGCCAGGAATAGCTTTTCGCGATTGCCCAGATTGGAGCCGCGCTTCTCCGCCTCGTGGAAGGCCTCCGCAGCGCGGTCGATATCCTTCAAGCCGTACACGTAAACCCGCGCGACCCCCAGTTCGGGATCGGGCGATTTGGGCAGCAGCCGCTGCGCCTCGTTGAAGTCTTCCACCGCCGCTTCGAGCGCCTTGGCGTCTTTATGGGACGTGCCGTTGATGCGCGCAATGTGGCCCTCGGCCAGGCGGAGTTTGCCCCGGACGGTGTCATCGGGATCCATGGCCAACGCGTTGGCGAGCATCGTGCGCGCGCGGTCCCAATCCCTGAGGTAGACGGGCTGCGCGTCGCTGTTGCGGTATGTCGCGATGATGTGGTCGGCGGCTGCCACGAGTTTCTGCTTGACGGCCCTGCGGGGGCTGTACAAAAGCAGAGACGAAGGATTGCCCTTGGAAATTTCCTGCCATTGCGAGTAGATCTTGTCGGGATCCGTGATCTGCTCGGTGTCGATCTGGCGGGCGAAGTCGCGTCCGCGCTCATAGAGCAGGTAGCTCGAAACGCCGGCCCAGATTCCGTAGCAAACGGACGCGAGCGCGAGCACCGCCACGACCTTCATGAACTTGCCGAAGGTGCCGCGCTTGCGCCGAGGTGCTGCCGAAACCGGGACAGCCGCGGCAGCCGCGGGACTGGTGCGCCGCGTCTCGCCGCTATCGGAATCATCCACGGGCACGGCGGAGTCGGTACGCCGCGTCTCGTCATCGGAACGGCGATTGGTGCGCCGCGTGGCATCGAGGTCCTCGGCCATCGCGCGCACCGGACGGCCGTGACGGAAAGCGATCAGGTCGTCGGCGAAGGCGCGCGCCGATTGGTACCGGACGTCGGGATCGGGCGCGGTGGCCTTCATCAGGATGCGACGTAGCGGCTCGGGACAGGGGTCGGGCGCAGGCGGCGGCGCGATCTTCGAGCGGATCATCAGTTCCAGCCGCTCGGTGGATCCAGCATGGTACGGCTGCATGCCCGTCACCATCTCGTAGAGCATCACGCCGAGGGACCACAGATCCGAGAGCGCGTTCACCTCGCCGATTTCCAACCGCTCGGGCGAAGCGTACGGGACGCTGCCGAATTCGTTGCGCGTGAGTTTGCGCGAGAGCGAGAGCGCCTTGGCGATCCCGAAGTCGAGCACGCGAACCTCGCCGCGCGTATCGATGCGAATGTTCTTCGGCTTGATGTCGCCGTGCACGATGCCGCGGTAGCTGCGGCCCTCGATCGTGACCGCCAGATTGTGGGCGTTCTCCAGCGTTTCGGCGACCGCGATGGCCGTGTCGACGGCAAACTCGACCTCCAGCGGTCCGGTGCGCGTCAATTCCGCGAGGTCCTGCCCTTCGACGTACTCCATCGCGACGAAGAAATAGTCTTCGATGTCGCCGGAATCGTAGACGCGCACGACGCGCGGATCGATCTCCGCCAAGCGCGCCTGCAGTTCCGCGCCGCGGCGTTCGGCCACGATGGACTCGCGCGTATCGGCGTCGGGGCTGTGCTCGATCAGTTTGAGTGCGACAGTGTGCCCAAGTTCCGTGTCCTGCGCCAGGTACACGTCGGCCATGCCACCGCGTCCGAGCTTTTGGCGGATCAGGTACTTGCCGACGTTGCGGCTGGCCGAGAGGATCATTGGTTGCCCCCCCACGACCGCTCTCTCACGTTCGGGGCTCCGATCGGACCGCGTCCGCCCACGAGGGTCATTTCTTTTTCCCCCTGGGCGCTTGCCGCTGGGTCGTGCTTGCGGGCGGGAAGGTGTTGGTCGAGCGAGCCGCTTCCATTAGCTCGGGCGGCAACTCCACTGCATTCTTCTCAAACAGGTTGTCGCGGAGCAGCGGCCGGGCGCCATCGCGCGCTGCCAATCCGGCGCCTTTGTTGCGGCGAAAAATGTTGTGCGAGATCCACGGCGACGCCCCGCCGGTGATTAGAATGCCCTCGGCCAGGCAGTCTTCGACAGTACTGGCGCTCAGAGACGTGCCGCTGCCCCCGCGCACCTGGATCCCGATGCCGGCGCCATGCACCTCCACGTTGTCGATTTCCACTCCCGAATTGTTAAGCACGATTCCTGCCGAAAGCGGCAATTGCGCGTCTCCTACGAGGCGAAATCCGCTAAATCTCGCATTATGAACATTTTCGGCGATCACCGCCGGTCCGTTGCTGAGCGCCGGGGCTCGCAGACTTGCCTCCAACGGGACACGGCTTCTCAGGGTAATGCGGTCAGACAGACGCACTTCCTCGCGATACTCGCCCGGCAGCACCTCGACCGTATCGCCCGGATGAGCATCGGCCAAGGCGGCGGCGATGCTGGCGAATTGTGCGCCGCTCCCGGCCACCAGAACGCGCGGACCTGTGGCGGTCACCACCGGTCGAGGCGCGGTAAGGTGTCCGGCGTAATAGCCGCCCGCTACAGCCGCTAGCGCCACTAGAAGCAACAGCAACAGCCAGCGGGCGATACCACTCGAACGGGGCTCCACGGCGACGGCGGCGGGCGCCTTGAAAGCCTCGCCTTCCACCAGCACGACCGTGACATTATCTTTTCCGCCGGCCTCATTGGCGGCGGCGATCAGTTCCTTGACGGCCAATTCCGGATCTCCGGCACGCCGCTCGACGGTTTCGCGAATGGCGGCCGACGGCACCTGGTCGCTGAGTCCATCGCTGCAAATGAGCAGCGCGGCGTCGGGGTCGAACGCGACGCGTGTCACCTCAATAAAGTCGGGATCGTCGGGCGTGTGCTCTTCCGAGCCGACGTCGCGGAAGACCTCGTTGCGGCGCGGATGGCGCATGGCCTCGGCTTCCGTCAGTTCGCGATTGTCTTCGCGCTGGCCGACGGGCGAATGATCGTGAGTGACTTTGGTGATTTCTCCGCGGCGAATCAGGTAAAGGCGCGAATCGCCGACATGTCCGACCGTTGCCGCGCCGTCTTCCAGCACCGCGAGCGTGAGGACGCACGCCATTCCCTCCCACTCGGGATTCTCCCGGGCAGCGCGCAGGATCTCGTTGTTGGCCATGGCGATCGCCTCGCGAATGCGCTGCTCGGTGGTGCCGGTCTGCCGCTCCAGCCGTCCCCGGATGCGCGACACGGCAATCTCCGCGGCCTTCTCGCCGGCAGCCTGCCCGCCGATACCGTCCACAACCAGGAAAATGCCGCGGTCGGGGTCCAGGTGCAGGGCGTCTTCATTATTCCTGCGAACCCGCCCGGGGTCGCTCGCGCCCGCGCTCCTGAGTTTGGCCTTAACCATTCTGGGTGCTTCGGAAGTCCAGGTACACTACGCCGGCCAGCCCGATGCGGGCCTCCGGCGGTACGGGCGCCTCGAGGTTCAAGTCGCGTTTGTCAGCGCCGCTGTAGTCCATGCTGCCAGGCGCTTTTTCACCGTTGATGGTGGTGCCTAAACGACTGAGATCTTTGAGGAAAAACTGGCCCGAGTCGGGATCGCGGCGCAGGCGGAAATGCTCCCGTGACACGTCGGGCAGCGTATCCAGCTTCAGGTCGGTCCAATAGTCCCGGCCGCCGCGTCCCACCACGATCTGCTCTTTCGTCATGCGAAAAGTTTTTCGCCCGCCATTATCTTCATACTCGATTACAGCAAGCGTTGTTCCATCGTTTTGGGGCGGGGGCGCGGGCACCGGCTCGTACTTAGGCGCGGCGACGGTCTCGACGCCGGCCAGACGGCGCGTAGAGATACGCTTCGTCATCGACCCGGCCCCGAGTTCGGCCTTGGCCGGCAGCGCCAGTTCGGAGTAGATGACGATATCGCCGGCCTCGACGTCGTCGTCGGTATTCTCCAGGATGCGGATCTGCCATCCGCCCTCGGGCTGCGCGATCTTCGGCTCGGCCCGTTTGGCGATCTTCAATCGCTCGGTGAGCGAGGCTTTGTTCAGCCGCTCCAATTCCTCGTCGAGCGCACGCCGCGCCTCGTCGACTATGCGCGGAATTATCCCGCGCACGCGCTCCATGTCGTCCGCATGAAGGTAGACGTGATAGATGGCTGGAGCGAGCGTGGAGTAATGGAGGGGCTCCAATCCCTCCCGCATGTTGCGAACGATTTCATGAATGATCTCCCGCGCTGACGCGGGATTCGCGGCTGCCTGACGGTCCATAGAGGGAACCCTTTCTCGATTCTATCAAGGACGTGATTGGGGGTAATACGTTATAGGATAATGAAGCCACGTGGATCGCATCGAGCAGGTAATTGTCGATCTCAAGGACAGCCTGGAGCGAGAGATCGGAAACGTCGGCCAGACCATGCGTGAAGGCTTCACGCAGGTAACCAACCGTTTTGACGACCAGGGCGCGCGTCTGGAACGCCACGTGGGCTTGTGGCAGACCGGTGCTCGATGGAGCGCCCGAATGGACGCCTGGGCCGAGAAGGTCGATGCTTCGCTCGAAAGCCAAGGACCGCGAAATCGCCGAGTTGCGCGAGCGCCTTGCCCGCCTGGAACGCAAATCGGCCTGACGTATCTCGCGCTGCCACCCATTTAATGGCGCTCCTGGCCGGTGACAGAAGCCGATTGCGGCCTGCAGTACGCAGCGGGTCCGGGGGGCTCGCGCAGACCAGGCCGTAGACCAGGGGGTCTGCCCCCGACAGCGGCAGATTGAATTCGCCGGCGCAGTCTGCTCCAATAGCCATGTATGCGCCTAGCTCTAGTCACCCTTATCGCGGCAATCGGCTGCTTCGCGGCCACGCCTGACATCAGCGGAAATTGGAAACTCAATCCCGCGAAAAGCGAATTCGGCCAGTTCCCCGCGCCGGGGAGTATGACCCAAAAAGTCACTTCAGCCGACGGCAAGATCACCGTCGATATGAAGATGGCCGGCGAACAGGGTGAGTTCGCCACGAACAGCACCTATACGACCGACAGCAAAGAGTCCACCAATGCCGGGTTCGGCGGCGGGGAGACCAAGAGCACCGCGAAATGGGACGGCGACGCGCTGGTGGTCGAGACCAAAGGAGCCTTTGGGGACAACGCTTTCACGATGAAGGACAAGTGGACCGTGTCCGCCGATGGCAAAGTGTTGACAGTCGCCCGCCACTTCTCGAGCGGCATGGGCGAGATGGACCAGAAGATGGTCTTCGATAAACAGTAGCAGCTACTGCGGATCTTTGACGCAGCGGAAGCCGATGTTGGAATCCTTCCAACGCGCGGGCACCGTCGTGGAATCCCAGATCACGTCCTTGGGCAGCTCATCCATATACGATGCGCCGCGGATGGTGTACCAGGGCTCTTCCGGCGATGGCTTCGGCTTCAGGACGGTGCCGAAATACTGCAGGGCTTTCGGGCCCGGCGTGCTCAACTGATCTACGAATTCCCATACGTTCCCGACCATCTGTAGCGCCCCGACCGGACTGGCGCCATTACTGTACGCGTTCACCGGCTGTATGACTTTGGTCCCGACGTTTGCCCGTGCAAGGTCGCGATCATTGCCCCATGGATAGCTGCGACCGTCCTTGCCGCGCGCGGCCTTTTCCCATTCGCGCGCGCTGGGCAGGCGCTTGCCGGCCCACCCCACGAAAGCCTGCGCATCCAGAATGGACACGTTGACCACCGGCAGATCGGGCTTATCCTGCGGGAATTTCGGCGGCAGCGCTCGTCCCGTGGCAGTGCAGAACGATGCATAGGCGGCGTTGCTGACTTCCGTCTTGTCCACGTAATACGCGGGCAGCGGAACCAATTCCTTTTTTTCGCCGAATTGGAAAGGACCGGCGGGGACCAGCACCATCTCCCCTGTCGGCGTAGAAATCGTGGTCGGCCAAACCTGACCCTTAACGACCGGGACATCGCCCTTCGCCGGCGAGGCCGCCGGACGCAGCGCGAAATATCCGCCGACCGCCAGGACCGCCACTCCGAGCATGATCGCCGGAATCAGCCACGCCGGCTTGCCGGCCGTCGCGGCCTGCGGGATCGCTATGGTGGGCTGCATCGCGGGCATGACGGCGGTCGGCGCGTCCACATCCGCGAGGACGCGTTCGATCTCCGTCACGACCGTGCCGAAGCCCTGCGGACGCTCAGCCGGATTCTTGGCGGTACAGCGCGCCACCAGATCGCAAATGGACTGCGGCGCGCCCGCGTCATGCAGTGGCGCCAGATTCAACGGCTCGTTCAGAATGCTGTAGAAGATCCGCTCGACGGTGTCGCCGCCGATCGGCTTAGTCCCGGTGACCAGTTCGAACAGCAAGACACCGAAGGCGTACACGTCTACCTGCTCCGTGATTCCCTGCCCGGTCACCTGCTCGGGAGCCATGTAATACGGGGTCCCCAGCACATACCCGGCGCGGGTCATCGACAGGCCTTCGGTCTTGGCGATGCCGAAGTCCATCAGCTTCACCACGCCCACCTGGTTGATATGGACGTTTTCCGGCTTGATATCGCGGTGAATGATCTTCTGCGTGTGGATGTAGTTCAGCGCGCGCGCCACCTGCACCGCGATCTTCAGTTTGCCCTTCAGGTCGCCGGTGTGCTCGTTCTTGATGGCATGGCGCAGATCCTCGCCGCGCAGGAACTCCATCACCATGTAAGGGTGATGCTGGTCGTCCTCGCCGAAATCATAAATGCTGAGGACGTTGTCGTGCTGAATGTTCCCGGCCATGCGGGCCTCGGCCAGGAATCGGGCCTTCGCCTCTGCGTCTTCGCAGCCTGCCTCGGTGAGAATCTTCACCGCCACGGTCCGGCCGATCACCGTATCGCGCGCGCGATAGACATGCGACATACCGCCGCCGAGGAATTCTTCGAGTTCGTATTTTCCGACTTTTGCAGGCAGTTGCATCTAGGGTTTTGCCACCTCCGCAATGCAGCCCATCCCGGAGAAATACGCACGGTCGAAGATAGGCGGATTGGCTGAGATGTCAAATGTTACCGTAATTGGCTGCCCTGTTGCAGCATTGAGCGCGGCGCGGCCGCGGCTGTCCACCAGCGGCTCCTCTACCAGCGTGCCGCCCTGGTGCTTGCCGTTGGCCACAAACTGGAAGATGCCCCATACCCCGTCGTACTTGGGATAAGCGATTGTCGAGCCGCTCTTGAACTTCAACGTCATCTCGACGCCGCTGCTGACTCCGGGCCATTCATATTTCTGAGCGGTCGGAGTGGGAGCGCGGAAATCGGCAGCCTTGCCGTCCACTGACAGGTGGATGGTATCGATGTCGGACGACATCAGCGGCCGCACCATGTAGCTGAAGTGAGGCGTGGGCGTCCCGCCCTGGAATGCGGCGTCGCTAAACGCCGCGGCACGATTCAGGAAGGCCACGAATGCCGGGTTGAGCGTCACGCCGCCCGCGGGATTCGGCACGTATTGGGACCCCGTATGCGTCAGCGCCTTTTGCAAATTGGCGTCCACGAACTGCCACAGCAGACCGCCCTGTGGCTTGAACACCGTGGTGATATCGGCGACCGAAGCCTGAGCGGTAGCGTTCGGATTGAACGGATATTTGGCCAGCATGGGCCGCATCTGGCCGCAGAGCGCCTGGCCCTTGCCGTTCAGTTCGGCCGGACCCAGGCTGCGCAAGAGTCCCTGCACGAACGTGATGGGATCTTCCAACAGCTTTTGCGCGCTGGTTTCGATGTGGGCTTCCTGATCGATGCGGAAAGTCTGCGCCATCTGCCGCGTGTTGAGGATGGCCTGTTGAGCGTTGGCCAGCGTGGGTGCGGCCGCGGCATCGTTAGGCATGCCCGGCTGGCTGGCGATGGCTTCGATGGATGTTTGCAGCGCTACCAGTGCATTCATGTAGTTCTGATTGCTGGGCGCGATGAACCGATCGGTGCTGGTCGGCGGCACGACGGATTGAAGCGGCTGGAAGATCTGCGCGAGATTGGGATCGTCCACCGCCGTATTCTGCGAACCGAGCGCCATCAGTTCCAGCAGCGGCGACTGGTTGCCGGAGAGTTGCATCAGTTTCTGCGAGGCGTCCTTCAAGCCGGCGTAACGGACGACCGAGGCGCCCTTCACGTACGCGCGCCACTCTTTGGCGAAGTCGCCGTAATAGCGCGATTTCAACTGGTCGAGCTGGGCGGGCGTGATGCTGGTGGAACCCTGGTCGCCCAGAACCCACTGTTCGCCTTTGAAGAAACGGTCGGGATGCTGCAGGGCGTCTTTCATGACCACGAACCCGGCCTTGCTGAAGGCTCCGGGCACTTCGTGCGTCTCGATGACCACAGCCGAGGACCCGGGGAACTGGCGATTGAAATTGATCGGCGGATTCTTGCCCGCTTCGGCCAGCATGGCCGTGTACACGCGCTCTACACCACCGAACTGAGAGAGATACCGGCGCGCTTTTTCGACGGCCGGAGCGTCGGAGTCTTTCGAATAAGGATTCTCTTCCTTCAGTTCACCGGCGTAAAAGTCGAACTGCTTCTGCGCCAGTTGCTGGCGATCCGTATCGACCGTGCGGCCATTGCTCCACCAGCGCAGCAGCACCGGCGTGAGGAACGGACTGGTGCTCTTATCGTGAAATCCCGTGGTGATGAGATAGCCCTTGAGCGTATCGTACGTCGGCGCGTAATCCGGTCCCGGAGTCGCCGGGAGATCGCGCAGGAATGCGAGCATGCCGTTCTGCGTATTACCGAACAGCAGTTGCTTGAAACGATCGAAGTAGACGCGGCGGGCCTCGGGATACAGGTCGTTGCCCACATACAAGAGCCAGCGATAGCTCCAGGGAGCGCCGTCGTGGCGATACTGAATCAGCGTGAGCAGCGCCTGCCGCAGCGTATCGAGCTTACGCAGCGATTCGACGGATGCCAGATCGCCGCCCACCGATTCGCTGGACGGAATGCCTTGCGCGGCCTCACGGACCTTAGCTTCGAGGCTGCGATTCTGGAAGAACGACGTAGTGAATCCGGCGATCAGAATGAGGCAGATCACCGCCGCCGCAATCAGCAGCAGGCGGCGCGCGAAACTGGTCTTCGTGCTGGAGCCGCTGGCGCCGAGAGCCGCGCGGTCGGCCAACAGAACGTCGTTGAAAAAGTGGCTGAGGAAGACCCACTGCGGCACTTTGCGCGACGCGGCCACGGGAGCGGCGTACTGCTGCTGCTGGGCTGCCTGTCCGCCGACGCTGAAAATACCGGTGGCGCCGGAGGCCGAGCCATATCCGCCACCCTGTCCCGGAGCGGCAGGCGCCACAACGGGCGCCGCCTCGTTGACGATCACCGGACGCACACCCGTGAAGTAGAAGCCGCGCAGGAATGGTCCCACGGTCAACTGGCTGGGACGGCAGAGGTCCACCAGAAACTGTACGGCTGCCTGCCGCACCTTACGGAACTCGCGCGGAAATTCATAACAGGCCGGCAGTTTGCCGCCATCGGTTTCGCGCGATAGAAACTCGGGCCGGGCGTTGGCGAGCGACCGGAACAACCATTCGAAGTGATTCCCCAGGCGGGCCGTCTCTTCGTCGCCGTAGACGCCTTCACTGCGCGTCTTGAGCATCGGCAGGGTCGCGCCCAGGACTTGCGACGCTTCCTCGGTGTTCAGGTTGCGAACGTACTCCGTGAAGAACGGCAGCCGGTCCATCTTGGTGAACAGCACGTACACGGGCAGGTTGATCCCGAGAGTCTGCGAGATCTCGCCGAGCCTCGCGCGCAGGTTTCGCGCGGACGCCGCGGCGGCTTCCAGTGCGCCCGGACGGGTGAAGGTTTCGCAATCGTAGCAGACGATTGCGGCGCGGGGGGCCTGCTCGCCCTTGCCGACCACCGATGCCTTTGGTGTCAAGCGTTTAATGAGCTTCTGCCATTTGGCCGATTCCGCGGGCAGCCTGCCGCCGGCTTCCACGAATATGGAACGGCGGGCGAACCAGAAATTGGCGTTGCGCGTGGGCACGACATTGCTGTTCTGGTACACCTGTCCGGCGATCAGTTCCGCGTCGAGGCCGGAATGCAGCATCACGCTGGTCTTGGTACTGCCCGGGTCGCCCATGAGGACATAGACCGGCAGGTTGCCGACGCGCGCGCCCTGTTCCAACTTAGCGGCCGACAGTTTCGCCTCCGCCTCTTTGATCAGCACCGAGATCTCGTCGCCGCTGAGTCCGCCGGGATCTTCCACTTCGGCCTGCTTCTTCTTTTTCTTTTTCTGCTGGACGAGGAAGATCACCAGCAGGACAATCAGCAGCAGTACCGCGGCGGCGATGACGATGTATAGCGTGCTCATACGTGCACCCCGCTCCCCAGCACGACCTTATAAATCACGAACAACACCACCATGAGAGAGGCGCAGGCAATGGCCAGAATACTGAGCTTGCGCACCAACGGGTCCTTGCCGGAGGGCACCTTATCGTTAGGCAGGGCCCACGCCGGCGACAGCGGACCCATGCGGCCTCGAATGCGGCGAATCTTGTCCGCGGTCATCTGCAGCACCTGAGTCAGTTCGCCGCGATTGCCCGCGCTGTAGCGGCCGCCGAAGCCCAGCAGCATGCAAAGGTAGTGCACTTCCAGGACATCGGCGAGGTCGGGCGAATCCTGTTTGCCCAAGAGCATCTGCAGATTCTGGAAGAACGTCTCGCCGGCGATGTGCGTACCGAACAGTTCCTCCTGCAGCGGCTTTCTCAGCCAATCCGTGAAAATAGGATTCTGCGAGTTGAGAACCGATTCATCCAGAAACGCTACCGTGGCGAAAGCCGCGTACTTCACGTCGTCGGCGGGATAGGCCGCCTGCGTAGCTTGCGCAAAGGCAGTCTTGAGCGCCTCGCGCGTATGATGACGGAACGCGTTCGCATCGGTTACGCCCTGTCGGTTGGCGCGCAGCCTCTCGATGGCGGTAAGGACTTCCTGATAGATGAGGGCCAGGTTTTCCGGCCTTCGCGATTCGGCGGAAGGAGTCATGACTAGCTATCCAGGACCACTAGAATTTCGACCTCCGGGCTCGGCAACTCGCCCGGCACATACACACCGACGCGCCGCGTCTGGACCAGATGGTCCCAACACGGGCCGCTGCGGCTAATTCCGTAATACTGCGTTTCCACGCGCGTGGAAATGGCCGCGGGTGGTGTTGCGAGGTGCGTCAGAGCCATGCCCGGCAATGCGCGCTTGACCAACTCGCGCACAAACGGCGGGGTACAGACCTTGACCAGTTGCGGCACCTTCGTCATCAGTTCGGCTTCACCCAGATTCGCGCGCACGGCCAGGACCCAACGCGACCGATTGAGGCAGCGCTGATCCGTGACCTCGCCTTCATAGAAGTAATCTCCGGCCGCCTTCAGCGGGATGGAGATGCAATTGGTGGGAACAATGGTCTCCAGGTGCGCGCGGATGTGCGCATCCAGCTTACCGAAGCACTCACTCAGGTTGCGGTGATCGTAAAGCGGCAGGTTGCGCGGATGCGAATCCAGTGAAAACGTGCAGAGCGCGCCGCCCAGCCGCGACAGTTCGAGGAAGAGTTCCTCGGGATGGCCGCGCTTGGTGACGATCTGGTGGCGCAGGGGCGCCAGCGCCGAATTGACGGCATGCAGCAGCCAGAAATTGGCGATCTCGCGGGTGGAAAATTCCATCCCGCCCTTCCCGGCGCCGCGGCTGATGCTGACGCTTTTTTCGTCCAGGATCTCGATCAGGCGCTGCACCAGAAGCATCAGGCGGACGCTAGCGCTGATCTGGACCACGGGAGGAACGAAGTTGGCGTCGTAGACGAAATGGCCGGTGCCGTCGCGGACTACGCGGGCGACGGGCAGAGTCAACAGATCGCCGGTGGGCTCGGTATCCATCAGGAGCCGAAGGTTTTTTCGGCCCAGACGGACGGAGCGCTCATCGGCGCCGGTATTCTCGTCGTGCAGCAATCGCGATTCGGCGACAAAGCGCGCCTCGGAAATCGCTTCCGGTTCGAGAGCGCAATTGAAGCCGTTCGGCTTGCGCGGTGGAATTGCCAATAGCACGGTTATGCCGTCCCGCGTGGGCGGGAACAGATCGGCAATGGCGCGCGGTTCCGGCAGAGCATCGCTCTCCGGCATGTTGAATATGAGGCCGTCGGGGAAGATTCCGCGCGCGTGCAGAAGGTTCACCGTGCCGTTGTGCAACGCCTCGGCGTCGACCTCCAGACCAGCCAATCCGTACGCCGCAAACCATAGCGATGACGTAGCGAACTGGATGGAATCTTCGAAATACCGGCTCTGTACCTGGAAGTGGTGCGGCCCGAGGTACATACCTTCCGACCAGACCACTCTGGAAAGCAGCTTCATAGGCCCGTGCGAACACTGTAGCATAGGCGATCATCGGGAGCGATATGAATCGCAGTTCCGAGGTACGATGATTGAGAACAAGCGGGGCGGGCCATGGACTTCTATCAGAAATACGAACTGATCGATCCCCTTCCAGGAGAAGGTACCAAGAGTTTTCGCGCCAGGCAAAACACCACCGGCCGCGAAGTGACGGTACACCTTCTCATCGGAGGGAAGACACCGGAAAACGAAGCGCTGCTGACGCGGCTGCGCAATTTGCCTCCCGTATCGCTGAGCAAGCTGATCGAGGTCGGCGATAACGAAGGCACGACTTACGTGGCGACTGTCGCGCCGCCATTCGAGCATCTGGCGGATTGGCTGACGGGCCAGGAACGGGCCGCGGCCGAAGGGGCCAAATTCACCCGGGCCGGGGCCTGGAAAGTGCCGACTGCTCCGTCGGCGCCTCCCCCGCCTGCGGCCACGCCGGCTGTTACGCCCCCGGTAGCACAGGAAGCCGACGAGTTTTCCAAGCTGTTCGGCAGCGCCTCCAACGTGCCGTCGGGGACAGGCCAGATGGCGATCCCGGCGTCGCCCGCGCCCTCGCCCGTGGCCGGCGGCTCCGAAGCCGGCGAGTTCACCAAGATGTTCCAGGCAGCGCAACGCGCCGAGCGTCAATCGCCGCCGCCACCGGTTTCAGCGCCCGCCGCTCCGGCGGCGCCGGCTGCGGCCGCAGAGGAGCCCGACGAGTTCGCCAAGCTGTTCGGCGGCGCCTCCAGCGTACCGGCGGGGACCAGCCAGATGGCGTCCGCCCCGTCTCCCGCGCCCGCGGCCGGCGCCTCCGAAGGCGGCGAGTTCACCAAAATGTTCCAGGCAACGCAGCGGGCCGAGGCTCAGCCGGCAGCACCGCCGCCTCAGGTTGCCCCGCAGCCGGTTGCTCCTCCGGCTGCCTCTACGGCTCCCCCGCCTTCCGAGCCCGGCGCGTTTACCAGGATGTTCCAAGCTTCCAAGGAAGCGGAAAAGGCGTCCACGCAAGCTCCTCCGCCGGTTGCGGCGGCGCCCACCGCCCCAGCTCCGCCCAAGGCCGGTGGGGCCGGCGAATTTACGCGCATGTTCCAGACGGGGCAGAATGCGGCGGTTCCTTCGCAGCCATCTGCGCCGCCGGCGGACGAACCACGAGTGAGCGGACCCGGAGAGTTCACGCGCCTGTTCAAAGCATCGTCATCCGGCGCGCCGCCCGCGCCGCCGGCTCCGCCCACGCCCCAGCAGGCCGCTACGTCGGACGAATTCAATAAGATGTTCAATTCGCCCCTGCCGCCCACCAAGGCGCAGGGCGACTGGCCCCCTGCCCCGCCGCCGAAAACGGAACCGGGCGCGTTTACGCGCATGTTCCAGTCGCCCGCTCCGCCTCCGCCGAGCCAGGAGAAGCCGTCGGCGGAAGGCGGCGAATTCACGAAATTTTTTGCCGGATCGGGCAAGCCTGCGCAGGGTCCCGCGATGCCGGCCGTATCGGGATTCCCGCAGGCAGTGCCGCCGCCCGCCCCAGCTCCGGAACCTGCCAAGCCGGCCGGAGAGTACACGCAAATGTTCGGCAAGGCCAACTTCGGGACTCCGCCGGCTGGGCCCGCACCACCTGCCCCTGCACCACCCGCTCCGCGCGGCACTCCCTATGGGGGCGGTGGTGGCGGCGCTACGCAGGCGTTCTCCGTTCCGCAGCCGCCTCCGTCGGCTCCGTCGGCGCCGCAGGGTCCGAGCGAATATACGCGCATGATGCAGGCCCAGCAGCCGGTCGCTCCTCCACAGGCGATGGGGGGCGCGCCGGCAGCACCCGGCATGCCGCAGTTCGGCGCGCCGCAATTTACGCCTCCGCAGGCGCCCGGCGTGCAATACACGCCGCCGCAGGCGCCCCAGATGCAGTTCCAGCCGATGCAGGCGCCGCAGTTTACGCCTCCCCAAGCGCCGCAACTGGCTTACACTCCGCCGCAGGCCCCGCAGATGGGGATGCCGGCTCAGGCGCCCGCCGCACCCGCCAAGACCAACTGGCTGCTGATCGCGATCATCGGACTGGTGATGTTTATTGCGGGGGCGGTGATCGTGATGCTGCTGGTGAAGAAGTAGGGCAGGAGAAGCCGTTACGTCCGCTTTGCTCCGCGATGTCCACTACACCGGCAGAAATCGAAGAGTACCGTAAAGGCTCTTACGTGCTCGGGGCGCTCTCGATCATAAGTACAGTGACGTTCGGCGACACGGGTGCTCGACGAGATCGATGATGGACCCGCGGTCAACAAACCGGCGCAATGGAAAAAAGTTTATAGGTCCTCTGGGCGCAGTCCGGTATTGCTGGCGATCTCGGACAGCATCACCGGGCCGCGGCCAACCTGCACGTCGCACTGTGCGATGGGATCCCGGCGTGCGCACTACTCGCCAACCGATCCGCTGAAGCGCCGTCAACACGCGTCGCGCTTTCGTCGCCGGCCAGGCTCATGCGGCGATTGAGAACTGGAGCGTGTCGGAGTCGGGCTTCATCTCACCGTGTTCAATCTCTTCGGCAATGACACGCAATGCCAGGACTTTCGCCCTGACTGTGGCATCGTCTGTGGTTGCGCCGTACACAGTGGCGCCCGGCAACTCAGGAACGATACCGATCCACCGCCCGTCCGTTTCTGGGAGCAGTCGGATTGTGAGTTTCATGATCCCATCCTATCGTCTGCAGTTGCGACTTACCCGCGAACGCTGGGAAATCGCTCCTGCTTGACCACGCCGGCGCCCTCTTGGATCGTGACCAACCGGTCGGCGTCCACGCGCTCGATCCGCTCGACCAGGCCATTCGGCCAGCGAATCTCGACGCCGGCGACGGTCTCCGCGCCGAGGCCGAAATGAAGCCGCCGGTCGTTGGCGGAGTAGAAGCTGGACTGGCTCATTACGGCCTGCGCCTGCCTGCGGGAGCCGTATTGCACGATGACCGTGGCGCCGATCGCGCCGCGATTCGATTTCGTGCCCACGAGTTTCACCTTGAGCCAGTGGCCGCCACCGCTGACGTCATTGCGCAATAGCGACGGCGGCTCGCCGAGATTGATCGCCACGACATCGACATCGCCGTCGTTGTCGAAATCGCCGAACGCGCAACCGCGGCTGGAGTGTGCGGCCGCGATGCCGGGACCGGCGCCATCGATCAATTCCTCGAATTTGCCCGCGCCCAAATTGCGGAAGATGGCGCGCGGAGTTTTGAACGGATGCGCGGGAACCTTGCTTTCCAGCTCGGGATAAATGCTCCCGGTGGTGAAGAAAAGGTCGGGCAATCCGTCGTTATCGAAATCGGCCATGGCGGCGCCCCAGCAGGTGTAGCGGGTCTCGACCGCCAGGCCCGAAGCCACCGTGACGTCCTCGAAACTGCCCTTGCCGTCGTTGCGATACAGCACGCAAGTGTCGTCGGAGAAATGCGTTTTGAAGATATCGAGGCTGCCGTCCAGATTGTAGTCGCCGACCGCCACGCCCATGCCGGCCTGCTCCATGCCGTCGTCATTGAGCGCCACGCCCGATTCGAGGCCGACCTCGTTGAACGTGCCATCGTGATTGTTTTTCAGCAGGAAACTGGCGGTGGAGTCGCAGGCGACGTAGAGATCCTGCCAGCCATCGTTGTCGAAATCGGCGGCGGCGATCGTCATGGGATAACTGCCCGTAGCGCGCGCGACGCCGGATTCGACCGATACGTCGGTGAACGTGCCGTCGCCGTTGTTCCGGTACAGGCGCAAGCCACCGGGCGGCAGTCCGCGCGGTCCGCACGGCACGGGCACGCCCTTCCAGTTGCAGGTCGCGGATTCGCCCATTTTCGGGACGGCGGCGAGGTCGAATTCGGTGTAGTGCGCGACTAACAGGTCGAGCAGGCCGTCGCGGTTGTAGTCCACGAACGCGCATCCGGATCCCCACTCGCTGGCCGGCGCGACCGCTCCAGCCTTGCGATTGGTCCCGGATTTCGCGGTCACGTCGGTGAAGGTGCCGTTGCCGTTGTTGTGATAGAGCGTGTAGCCGCCCCAATAGGTGACGAACAGGTCGTCGAAGCCGTCGTTGTCGTAATCGCCGACTGCCACCGCGCAGGCCCAGCCCGTGTGGCCCAAACCGGATGCCGCCGTGACGTCGGTGAACGTGCCGTCGCGATTATTCTTATACAGGCGATTCGTCGCTCCGGCCGGCGCGCCTTCCAAACGCGACCCGCTCAGCACGAAGATATCGAGCCAGCCGTCGTTATCGTAATCGAGGAAGGCCACGCCGCAGCCGACGGTTTCGGTGAGGTAGAGTTTGCGCGCATTTGCTCCGTAGATGACCGGCGCACGGAGTCCGGCGGAGGACGCAATGTCGGTGAATCGCGAGTGGAAGGGCAAACCCGAAGGTTTGCCGCGCGGGGCTGGGGCGACGGTGCGGCGCGACATTCCCTGGCTATAGATCGCGGCGGGAGATGCGGCGAGCAGCGCGAGCAGTTCGCGGCGCGTCATTTGCGGCGCAACATCTCGACGTCACGGGCGATGTCGAGTTCCCGCAGTTGCTTGACGCGCTGCATGGCCTGTCCGGCTTCGGCATTCTGCCCCGTGGCCAACAAGGCGCGGCCCAACTCGTAATACGCCTCGGCGGCGTTCGCGTTCAAGGCCACTGCCTGGCGCAGCAGCGGCAGAGCCTCGGCGGCATGATGCGTCTGCAATCTGGCCTTCCCGAGGTAATAGTAGCTTCCCCAGAATTTCGGGTCGAGTTGGATGGCCCGCTGCAACTGCGGCACCGCCTGCTCCACACGCCCACTCTTCAAGAGGGCGACACCGAGATCGTAGGCGCCGACCCGGTCGGCCGTTGCTTCGCGGCATTGGTCCACGGCTTCGTCAAAATTTCCGGCTTCGAAGGAGAGGCGGCAACGCACCAACTGCGCGACCGGCGGCTTGACGGCTGCCAATAGCGCGGCGACGCTCGAACTGGCCTCCGCGGTCTGCAGTCTTTGTAGATACTCGTGTGCCAGCGAGTACAGCAGTTCAGGATCGCGCGCGGCGGCGGCCTCGGGCTTCACCGCCAGGAGCTTTTGGAAGACAGGCAGCGCCTCCGCGTACGCCTGCTTTTTCAAATAGGCCAAGCCGAGATTCGATAGCAGTCCCGGATCCTCGGGCCGGACCGCGAGGGCTTGGCGGTAGACGTCGATGGCCTCGTCGAGGCGGTTCGTTCGAGCGTAGATCAAGCCTAGGTTTTGAAGCGAGCCGACATGCCGGGGAGATGACGCGAGCACGTGGCGGAAGCCGCTTTCGGCGGCCGGATAATCGCCAGCCTGGAGTGCCGAGACCGCTTGTTCGAATTCGCGAAGCGGCGTCTGCGCCATGCCGGACAGAGCCCCGGCAATCAGCAACGCCGCCATAAATCGCATACCTAAAAGACGATTGTCCCTCTGAACGTCATCTGGCGGAAATTGCCCGCGTTGCTGCCGCTGGGGGAGCCCACCGTGCCGAAGCTGGTGCTGGTGACCACCGTGTTCGGCAATCCCCAGACCGGATGATTCAACACGTTGTTCGCATCGCCGTACAGCGCGAACCTGACCCGCTCGGTGATGCGGAAGTTCTTGGTCATCGAAGCGTTCCAGTTGATGTTGTTCTTGCTATAGATCCACAGGATCTGGCCAAGCGAGCCGGGAACATTGTTGGCCATGATGTATTGCGGATTGGCTTTGCCCGTTGTCGGATCCAGCAGATTCAACGGTACACCGATGCGCGTGGTGTCCAGTGCATTCGCGCGTGCCAGCAGAGGATTGGCATTCCCCACCTGATCGACCTTCTGCAGGGGCTGGCCGTGGAACATGTCGGAGATCTGTCCCAGGCTTACGCCGGGAGCGAGGATCACGCCGGATGCCTGGTTGTTGAACGTGTTCGCGCCGCCGGTGAGTTGGACCGGAGTGCCCGTGTTGAATTCGACCACCGAACCCAGCGTCCAACCGCCGACGATCGAATCCAGCAGGCGGTTCTGGATATTCAGTTTCTTGCCCCGGCCGATGGGAAGTTCGTAGCTGCCGAAGTTCTGCAGATTGAACTTCTGATCGAAGAGGGCAGGCTGCCGGTTCAGCGATTCGTTGCGCCAGGTGTAATAGTCCTGGTTCTGAATGGAGCTGTCCGCCAGCAGGTTGCTCAGGCTCTTGCTGTACGTGAAGTTGGTGGTCCACAGGAGGCCGTGAGTGAACTGCTTGCGCATTTGAATCTGCAGGCCGTTGTAGCTGCTCCAACCGGAATCGTCCACGTACGGAAGACTGGTGGTGCTATACGGGTTGAGCGTGAAGAAGTTGATCGGATATCCGGCGCCCGGTGCGTTGAACGACTGGCCGGCGGCCGGATTCAAGCGCGATTGCGTGCAGGGACTGAAGTTGCTCCCCATCATGCGGCAGAAGTACAGCGAGTTGCTGGCGATGGCATTGGCGAAGCTGCCCGCCGCGCCATTTTGCAGGTATCCGGCGAACGTGCTGCTGCTGTAACCGGAAGCGGCGGCGATCGCGGGCACTGTGCCGCGGGGGCCGAAGGCTGCGTCGAGAATCGGCGTGTTGACCTGGCCAGGCAGACCCTGGTTGGCGAAGTTGGTGCTCTTTAGGGTCGGGATGGTCGGCAGCGCCGTCAATTGGCCCAGCGTCATGCCGTTCGCAATTGCGAGGTTGTTTTGCGCCGCCTGGAACTCCTTCAGGAATCCGTTTTCGAAGATGTTCACTTCGTTGAGATTGCTGGTGCGCCAGGACCGGTGTCCCTGATTGCCCACGTAGCGGACTTCGAGGACGGTCCCCTTCGCGATTTCACGCTGCACGCCGATGCTCCAGTTGGTGGTGTAAGGCGCCACCAGCGTGGGCTTCATGGCGGTCAGACTGGTGGAGAATGTCTGATTGGCCTGGTTGATGATCGGCTGGTAGGTCGGCAAGCCGGTGAAGTACGACGGCCCGACCGGGTTCGCGATCACCTGGGCGACTGTCGTGAATGCCTGCGTTCCGGATTGACCCATCTGGATGGTTTGGTTGGCAGTCTTGCCCGGGTTGTTGCCGAGGTTCTGTGCGAATAACTGGGTTCCTTCGTCGTAATAGATTACGCCGTAGGAGCCGCGGATCACGGTCTTTTTGCCGCCCATCAGCTTGCCGAGGAAGCCGTCCGAAACATCCGGATTCCATGCGAAGCCCACGTTGGGCGCGAAATTCTTGTAGTCCGGCTTGTAGGGATGCAGGCCGATGCTGGCGGTCGGTACGGTATTGCCGCTGAGCTGGCCCGGAGTGAACAGAGAGACCGACGGGCCGTAGATGGCCGCCTGGTTCGGGATAGCCGTGATGCCTTCCACATCGTACATGTCGCCCTGGGCTTCCCAACGAAGACCCAGATTGATCGTGAGGTGGGGCGTAATGCGCCAGCGATCCTGGGCGAAGATTCCTCCCATGTAGCTGCGCGTCCAGGTGTGATTGATGAAGCCGCCGTACTGCTTCGTGGACGGATCGACAACGACGTTCATGCGCGCGGAAGCGATACGTCCCACGAGTTCGTTGTAGAGGTTGCCCGCATTGGCGAAGTCGCCCGCGGCGTCGCCCGGCAGGGTGGTCGCGCTGAACAACTGGCCGTTCAGGGGATCGCCGCTGGGGGATCCGAAAGCGTAGAACGGCAGCGGGAAGGTCTCGCCGGTGTCGTGCCAGTCGGTGCGGCGGAAACTGCCGCCCGCGGTGATCGTGTGATTCCCGCGGATCTTGGTGAGTGTGTCGTAGATGGTGGTGATGTAGTGACGGCCCGTCACGTTCTGCTGGTAATTGTAGGGAAGCTGGGCGCCGTAGGGCAGGTTGTTGTTATTGACTGTCAGGAACGGCGTATTGCCCACCGTATAGAACGTGCCGTATCCGGGAGTGGCAGATGCGTTGGAATCGCCGCTGTGCTGGACGCCATAGCGCAGCTCATTGAACATCGTCGCCGAGATGCTCGACTGCAACGCGATGTTCCACACGAAGTAACCGCCGATGCGGAACGGGTTGACGCGGTCGCCGCCTTGCAGGAGGGCCGCGCCGGTCTGCCAGGAGTGCTCCAGGTTCCACGCGAACGTGACCTGCTCTTTCGGAGTGACGTAGTAGTCGAAGCGGGTCGTGGGGTAATACTGATAGAGATTGTTGTCCGTGCGCCAGAGCCAACTCGTGGTATTGAACGCGGTGGTCGGCTGGGGCGTCGCGTAGGACGGAATCTTCGCGTTCTGCGCCAGGATGGACTGGACCACGGGATCCAGCGCTGTGGGTGCGTTCTGTTGGGCGGCCAGGGTCAGCACGTTCACCGTGTTGGTTTGCGTCAGCGAATTGTTCAAGAGGTACGTGTAGTTGCCGGCCAGTGCCGCGGGGGTCGCCACTGTGTAGGTACGGTTGACCACCTGCGGGTTATATACATACTCGTAATTGAAGAAGAAGAACAGCTTGTTCTTCATCGAGTGCAGCGGGACCAGCGGGCCGCCAATGTTGCCGCCGAAGTTGTGAACGCGGTTGTAGGCGCGAGACGTTCTGGTGGCATTCTGTCCCCAACTGTTGGCATTGAACTGCTCGCTGTTGGGTTGGTAGAACGCGCTGCCGTGATATTGATTGCCGCCGCGCTTGGTGATGAACTTGATGTTCACGCCGCTTTCGGCTCCGGCGTCGGCGCCCAGACCGCTGGTTTCGACCGATACTTCCTCCAACGCGCCGAGGCGAACGGGAACCGTCGTGTAGAAGACCGTGCCGCCGCTCTTGTACCCGTTCGATGCGTCATTAATGCCGTCCACGGTGACTTCCACCGCGCCGCCCGGCATATTGTTGAATCGCGTGTCGCCGCCATTACTGTTAGAGTTCGTTTTTCCGGGTACCAGGGCCGCGTAAGAAAGCGCCTGTCTCCCGTTCAAGGGCAGTTCGTTGATGGCTTTCGGCTCGAGCGTATTGCTCACCAGAGGCGCGGTGGTTTCGAGAACCGGCGCGGTGCCTTCGACTGTGACGCTTTCCGCAGCGGAGCCCACACGCAAGTGGACCGGAACGTCGGTAGTCTGGCTGGCCACCACCGAGATCTTCTCGGTAATCGAGGTGTCGAACCCGGGGGCCGAGACCGTCAATTGAAAGGTGCCGAACGGAAGATCGGGAAAGACGAATTGGCCTGAGGCGTTGCTCGTGGTTTCCTTCTTCGTACCGTTCACACTATCGACCAAGGCTACCTTCGCATTCGGAACGAGTGCGCCCGTCGGATCGGTGACGACTCCCGAGATCACACCAACAATGCGCATTTGCGCGAACACGGTTTGACAGCCGAGCAACATGGCGGCCATCATAATCAACGTCGCAAGAACGCGAGGACGTCTGCTTTTCATTATTTTTGCCCCTTTGAAACACGAACCTTGGTTGGACGTAGTGTAAGCGCTATCAGGGCAACTGTCAAGGCTACAAGGAAACAAAAAAGCAAACTGAACAGCCGGCGAATTGGCTGTGCCTATATCGCTACAAAACCCACTCCGCCCTGTCATAATAGCCGTCAAACCATGAGCGACAAGCCGCGTGATTCGTCTCGCCGAAAGATAGTGCAAGCTCTGGGCTGTGCCGGCGCTTCGTTCCTTGCTCCAGACGTGGTACACGCCGCCTCCACGGACTTGCGCATCGCGGGCAAAGACGTGGAGATCAGCCTCACGCCCGTCAGCGCCCATACCCTCCGCCTCGCCATCCAGCCGCTACAGGATGGAAAGCCCGCCGAGATTCCCGATGACGGCACGCTCGTGCAGACGGCTTTCGGCAATCCGGCCGTGCGGCTGCGTGGGCCGGCGCGGGCGCAGACGGTGAAGGCCGGCGATCTGCGGATCGCGTTCACGCCCGATCCCCTGACGTTCACCGTGCAAACCGCGAAAGGCGAAAACGTCCAGCATATTCAGATCGACAGCCAGACGGGCGTCATATCTTTCGATACCGGCGCATCCCCCATTCTGGGCTTGGGGGAAGGCGGCCCCCAGTTCGATCGCCGCGGCAATACGGAGCGCATGATGAGCGGCTCCAGCGGGTACAATCTGCGCAATTTCGGCAGCCGTGTGCCAGTCCCGTGGGTGATTGGCGCGGCGGGCTGGGCCATGTATATCCACCAGCCGTATGGCCGCTGCGATTTCACCGGGGAACGCAGCAAATTCGAACCCGCGCCGGCCTTCGTTCCGCGCGCTGGCCGCGGGGCGCCGCCGCCTCCGCCACCGTCCGACATCGCGACGTTCGCCCTGCCAATCGACCTCTTCGTAGTGGTGTCGAAGGACCCCGCGATCGTGATGAGCGAGTGGGCTCGCCTGACCGGCCGCCCTGAAATGCCGCCTCTCTGGAGCCTGGGCTACCAGCAGTCGCACCGCACGCTCGGCGGACGCGAGGCCATCCTGGCGGAAGCTAAGACGTTCCGCGAAAAGAAGCTGCCCTGCGACGCCATGATCTATCTCGGCACCGGATTCTGCCCCGCCGGATGGAACACCAACAACACCGAATTCACCTTCAACCAGAAGGTAATGCCGGATCCGAAGGTCATGTTCGACCAGCTCCACCAGGATCATTTCAAGGTGGTGCTGCATGTCGCGTATCCCACCGGCATCCGCGAGATGAAGGGCACTGTTCGCGACGCCTGCGATCCCGCCAAACGCGCCGAGCTTCAGGCAAGCTGCTACTGGGATATGCATCGCGCCGTGCTCGCCACCGGCGTCGACGGCTGGTGGCCCGACGAAGGAGATGCGCTCGACCTGCCGTCCCGCCTGGTTCGCAATCGCATGTATTGGGATGCTTATCAGCTCGACCGGCCCGGCGAGCGCCCTTACGCTTTGCATCGGAATGGCGCGGCGGGGATGGCGCGATATGCCGCGTTCCTCTGGTCGGGCGACGTCAGTTCGATGTGGCTGACGTTGAAGAATCAGGTGCCCATCGGCATCAACAGCGGAATCAGCGGAATGCCGTACTGGGGCACGGATATCGGCGGCTTCGTCCCCACTCCCGAGCTCACCGGGGAGCTGTATGTCCGCTGGTTTCAGTTCGGCGCGTTCAGCCCGTTGTTCCGGTCGCACGGCCGCGTCTGGACGCTGCGGCTGCCGTGGGGTTGGAATGAGGGCGCGCCGACCGGCGATATCGCCGCGGAGACGCGCTTCACCATTCCCGACGCCGAGTATCGCAATGCCGGCGTCGAACCGGTCTGCCGCAAGTACCTGGAACTGCGCTACCGGCTGATGCCGTACCTCTATAGCGCCGTACGCCAGACGACGCAATCCGGTCTGCCCGTCATGCGGGCGCTGTGGCTGCACTATCCCGACGATCCGGTCGCGGTGGCGCGCGGCGACGAATACCTATGGGGCCGCGACATTCTGGTCGCGCCGGTGGTGGAGAAAGGCGCGACGGATCGCAAGCTCTACCTGCCGAAGGGCTCCTGGTACGACTTCTGGAGCAACGAAAAACACGAGGGCGGCGGCGAGATCACGCGCAAGGTCGACCTGGAAACGATGCCATTGTATGTCCGCGCCGGCGCCATCGTGCCCATGGGTCCGGTGAAGCAGTACACCGGCGAGAAAGTCGATGGGCCGCTCGATGTCACCGTCTATCCCGGCGCGGACGGTGCCTTCCTGCTGTATGAGGACGACGGCACATCCTTCAATTTCCGCAAAGGCGAATGGATGGGCATTCGGATGGCATGGAATGACGCGCGCAAGACGCTGAGTTTGCGGCTGGAACCGAGGTCGAAAATGCTGCCGCCCGCCAGGCGCGAGATGCGTATCAAAGCAGGCGCGGCGACCAGGGACGTGGTCTTCGAAGGCCGCAACATTGAGGTGCGATTCTAATGGACCGTCGTGAGTTCTTTCAACTAATGGCGGTGGCGCCGGTGGCGGCGCAATCCTCCGGCGCGCCGGCGGTCGAGGGCCACACGCTGCACTGCGAATTCCAATACGGCAACACCGCGTGGAAGGTCTACGAAGATCTCACCAAGCGCGATGGCGCCCTCACGTTTGTGCCCGCCCGCGGCGCTGCCCGCGCGATGACCAAGCGTCCGGAGGCCGTCTTCTCGCAAGCCGCGACCCCGTTCCTGGGCTTCTCGCCGCAGGAGATCGGCGCATCTCTGCCCGATATTCTGGCCGACAAGTTCCTCGCCGGCGGAGGCGATCCCGATGAAATCCAGGTGCGCGACGCGGCCCCGCTGATCGGCGGTCCGGTCGCGCCGAATCCCAACGGCGGACCCGGCGGAGGCAATGTCGCAGGCGGCGGCACCAGTTCGTGGAACACGTTCGTCGGCACGAAAGAATGCTTCGACACCGCGCCGGTTTACGCGCAGGGCAACACCCGCACATACCACCCCAATCAATATTTCACCGAACTCCAGGCGGGCACGCCGGGCGAGAAGGCCAATACTCGCGAGCGCTGGGAGGGACTGCTCGGCGGCTGGATGCCGTGCGTCCACAAAATTTTCCCCATCAGCGGGCAGTCGTATATCGACATGCTGATCTTCGGCGACGTCGAAGCGCACGACAAATTCATCGTGCAGACCTGGCATCGTACCGCGCGCATCGACAACGGCAAGGTCACCAAAGTCGTCTTCGGGTACTCCTATCCCGCGTATCCGCCGTTCAAGGAGGATTTGAAACCCGAAGCCTTCTACCGCGCGCTGCTTCTCTTCGCCGCATATTGGGACAAGCAACTGGCCGACTTCGCGCCCGCCAGCCTGCCGGACCCGTCCTGGGTCGATATGTCGAAACATGCGGTGGCCAAGGAAATCATGGTGCGGCCCGGAGGCGTGTATCCCAAATACGGCGCGGTGGATCGCGACTATTACGGCTCGGAGTACGACGGCTTCCAGGACATTTTTACCGCATCGCTGTACACGAACCTGGAGTTGGGCAGGTTCGAATCGTCCAAGGTGATTCTGGACAACTATCTCACCGAATACACCGACTCGAAGGGCATGATCAACATGCGCGGACCCGAAACCGCGCAGTATGGACTCACTCTCTCGCTACTGGCGAAGTATCTCAACTACACGCACGACACCGCGCTCATCCAAAAGCACCGCGCCAAGATCGAGGCCACCGCGGCCGGCCTGATCGGGATGCACGATACCAGCCTGAAGCTGCCGCCGGACGATCGCGGATACGGCCTGATCGCCGGTTGGAGCGAGTCCGACGCCTGCCTGGCCGCGCATCCGGAAATCTGGTGGAAGCCGTACTACGCCAACAGCGCCTTCGCGGCCCGCGGACTCCGCGATCTCGCCCGCGTGTGGAGTCCGTTCAACGCCAGCATGGCGACGGAGTGGCGCAAACGATCCGACGTGCTGCTCGACGCCACACTGAAGAGCATCGCGAAGTGGACCATGGCGGATAAGACTCCGCCGTACATTCCGCTACTGCCCGGTTCCAAGCTGACGTTCAAGGAAGCCATGCGCACGGAACGGCCCAGCGAGCAGCAGTGGCCGCACCGGCCCTACGCCGAATTGGTGATGGCTGACGTGCTACCGCATGCGCTGGCGAATCAGGTGGTCGATACCATGCGCGCTTACGGCGCGACGACCATGGGCGTCCTGGCAAATGTCGGAGGCGGCGGCAATCGCGCGATTCTCGGCTTCATCGCATATGGGTTCGCCGAGGCGCTGATCCGGCTGGATCGCATCGAGGAATACCTGCTGTTCTGCTACGGCCATCGGTATCACGACCACTCGCCGGGAAGTTGGACGGCCGGCGAGGTCGCGGGGCTCGGTCCCGGTAAGCCTACCTTTTGTATCCCGGCGCAACAGACGATCCCCTGCGTGGTCCGCTGGATGCTGGCCATCGAGGATCACGATGAGGACCGGCTATACCTCGCGAAGGGTCTGCCGCGCGCCTGGGTGGCATCCGGCAAACCGATCGGCATCGAACAGGCGCCCACTCGTTGGGGCCGAATCAACTTGCGGATGCAGCACCGGCCGCAAACGAAAAACGTAGTCGCGACCGTCGAGCTTGCGCGCACCGGCTCGCCCAAGGAACTCCACGTGAAAATGCGCATGCCCGCCGCGAATGCCATCAAGACTGCCACCGTGAATGGCCGTCGTGCGACCCTCGGCGGGATCCACGGCGATACGGTGATCGTGTCCACCGGGACCGAGAAGCACTTCGAGATCGTGGGGCTGTATAGCTAGTTCGTTGTTGCCGCTGGCATCTGGGCCACGATCCGTGCGATTCAGCACGGTTTATCTGCTATTTGTACGTTAGTCCGCCAATTCCGACGTCCGTTCTCGCTTCTGGTGGTGGAGGACAACATGACCAAGAGGACGCACGTCACCAGAACGGCGGTACTAATCACGCTCGGGACCGTGCTTGCCGGGTTGAGGCTGAACGGGCAGTCGCTACCCAACCTGTACCCCTTCCCGAATTCCAGCGGCATTCTGCAGACCTATAATTCCGGGGGAGGCCCGATCGATCTGACGGGACCATTCTTCCAGTCCTTGGGCACCAACGGCCGAAGCTGCAACACGTGCCATCGCGCGGCGCAGGGCTGGTCCCTTTCCGCCGATGAAATCAAAACGCGGTTCGATTCGACACAAGGCACGGACCCGCTCTTCCGCACGAACGATGGCTCCAATTGCGATCACAACATCGACACATCGACTGTCGGCGGCAGGCGCAAAGCGTACAGCGTGCTGATCAGCCGCGGCGCGCTGCGGATCACGCTGGCCGTGCCGGGGAACGCCGAATTCGAAGTCGTGAGCGTCGCCAATCCGTATGGCTGCTCGGATACCTCGAATGTCGCGGTATACCGGCGCCCGTTGCCGTCGACCAACCTACGATTCCATAGCGCGGTGATGTGGGAGGGGCGCGAGTCGGCTGTACAGACCGGCACGCAGAAGATCACGTTCGCGACCAACCCGAGCGACCTGTTGGCGGACCTCGCGCATCAATCGCTCGATGCAACCAGCGGACATGCGCAAGGCGCCGTGCCGCTCACACCGCAGCAACAGCAGGCCATCGTGGATTTCGAAATGGCCCTCTCGACTGCTCAGGCATACGACTATCGAGCCGGCGAGCTGAACAGCAACGGCGCCCACGGCGGACCATCCATGATCGACGCCTTCACCAGGGGCGCATTCTTTGTCGGCATCAACGATCCCCTGGGCGGCAATCCGCTTGGCACGCCGTTCACTCCGGTGATCTTCAGCCTCTTCGACGCGTGGGCGAACCCGGCATGGCAGAACAACAACGAATCGGCGCAACGCCGCGCCAGCATCCTTCGCGGACAGACGCTGTTCAACTCCAAGCCCATCCAGATCACGGGCGTCGCCGGACTCAATGACGACCTAAACCTCGCCACCATTCCAGGCACGTGCGGAACCTGTCACGATTCCCCGAACATCGGCAACCACTCGGTGGCCGCGCCCCTGAATATCGGCGTCGCCGACCTGACCAGTTCGCTCGACCTCAGCTATCTCCCGGTCTTCACGGTGCGTAACAAAACGACCGGCGAAATCAAGACGACGACCGATCCCGGCCGCGCCCTCATCTCCGGGCTGTGGAAGGATATGGGTCGCATGAAAGGTCCTATCCTCCGCGGGCTCGCAAGCCGCGCGCCGTATTTCCACAACGGCTCGGCAGCAACGCTCGCCGACGCGATCGACTTCTACGAAAACCGCTTCCACATCGGTCTCACGCGGCAGGATAAGGAAGACCTGATCGCTTTCCTCAGCAGCTTGTAGAACGCCTCGATTTCGCGAGCAACAGCAGCACGCACGCGCCGCAGATGGCCAGGGTTGCCGGTTCCGGAACCGAGCCTGGCTGCTGCGGCGCGGCGAAGCCCTGTACTTCGAAGACATCCCAATGTATTCCGTTGTTCTTTACGAAGAAGAAATCATTGGTCAGTGGATCGAAGGTCGCGCCAAGCGGGCCAACATCGAGGGTTACCAGCCGATCGGTGCCGGGAAGCGGCAGGCCATTCGCGTCCAGCGCGAACACTCCCACCAGGGCCGACGCGGGCGACCCGGCCACCAGCATGCTGGGCGACGAAAAGCCGGGCGATCCCGAGGGAACCCAGGCGAAACCCGCAGCGAATCCCCCAATATTCTCCCCGGCAGTGCATGTCGCCACATTGTACGTGCCGAGTCCGTCCGCAGTCATAGTAGGAGCGCAAAACTGGACGTGCCCATTGGACACAATGAGAGATCCCGCGCCGGCGAAACCTGCTGGCGCAAATCCCACGCCCCCTTCCTCCAGAGCCACTGAAAACGGAAACGTAGCGAGTTTGTCCGGACTCGTGCTGCCCGGCTTGATTTCGCCGATGGCGTGGTCGAACTGATCGGTATAAAACAGGATGCCGCCGGGTCCGTAAACGAGGCTGTCCCCGATGTACGGCGCGGAGGCGAACGTGGTGGCCGAGCCGCTGAATCCGGTGATGTGCCCGCCAGCATCGCGCACCACACCGATGCTATCGATGAGTCCGGAAGAAAATTGGGAATTTGCTGCCACCAACAGCGTGTTTGCATCGCCCGCCAGGAACGTCATGCCTCCAGCCTGGTTGGGTAAGCCGGGAATCGGACCCAAGTCGGTGACCGTGTACCAGGTGGAATAAGCCGGCGAGATAGTGGCCGCCTGCGCACAGCAAATTCCCAGCGCGCAGGCCAAAATTGTTAGTTTCTTCACGAGACCTCCATTCCTACATACGGAATCGGAGCCGAGCTTCGGTCACCTGGCGCGAGATTATTACATCAGTGTTGCGAGATGCTCAGTGTATTGCCGTCAGGATCTTTGAACCAGGCCACCGTGGCGCCTCCGGGTGACGACCAGATTCCGAGTTCATCCTGCTGCATACCCGGGTAGCGTTCAAACCGAACACCGGCCTCGGATAAACCTTGCGCGGCGACCGCGATGTTCGGCACTTGCCAGCCCAACGCGGTATAGCCCGCGATGACCGGCTTGTCGACGATCGTCACTCGCAGCATGGTGCCGTGAGCATCGAAAACCAAAGCGAATGGCATTTCCTCGGATACGAGAGGCAACCCCAGCGTGTCGCGGTAGAACTTCTTTGCCCGGTCCGGGTCGGACGTGGCGACGAAAGCGATAATGCTTTGATCAGACAGTCGGAATTGTTTAGCCATAGACCGATATTCGCGCCGAACCCCGGTGGTCGCAAGACCGGTATTGCGACATAATATATCGGTATTGCGACAAGCCGTTATTACCGAGTATGACCCCGGTCGCGGCACTTCGATTTCGGCGCTGGCCTATGAATATCCTCGCGGTTACCAGGTGCCGGAGCATGCCCATGGTTCCGATCAGCTTGTCTATGCGGTACGCGGAGTGATGGAGCTATCGGCGGGACCGGGCGTGTGGCTGATTCCTCCTCATTTTGGTCTGTGGATCCCTGCCCGGACACTCCACTCGATCAACATGCTGGGTGCGGTCTCGATGCGCACCCTATACATGCGCCGTCGACGTGCTTCGCGGTTGCCGTCGACGTGCACGGTCTTTCACATCACCCCGCTGTTGCGAGAATTGATTGTCGAGACAGTGCGCATCCAAGAGCTTCGAATGCGAAATCGTCTCCATTGCGCGCTCCGAGACCTGCTTCTTGCGCAATTGGAAGCGGCGTCTCCTATGCCGGTATCCCTCACTCTGCCCCAGGATCGGCGCGCGCGGGCGGTAGCGGAGATAGTGATGCGCAAGCCTGGCGAGCGTCAGTCGTTAGCGAAGCTATGCCGAATCCGTCAGTGCGAGCGTCAGGACGATTCAGCGAATTTTTCGTCGTGAAGTCGGTTCGGATTTTGAGTTCTGGCGGCGCCAGGTGCGCCTGATGAAGGCCATCGAACTGCTCGTCTCCGGCCATTCCGTAAAGGAGGTTAGCTTCGCGCTGGGATACCTTCAACCAACCGCATTCGTGGCGATGTTCCGAGGAATTCTGGGCACCACGCCCGGAGCATGGATCAAGGCCCTGCAACAGTAGTTCGCAGGCCGCCTACGCTACTTGGAACTGGAGAGCAGCACGGCATCAGGATATTCGCCCACCAGGTTCCCCATCGTCCGAGGAAGTGCTCGGTCGGCACTGCGGCGAATTCCTGAATCGTCCAGAAAGCCTGGTCGTCCACCGGATCGACCACGGTCGCGCTGACGTCGCCCCAGCGATTGCTGCCTTCATCCGCGCCGCGGCCCACGTATGCGGCCTCGCCGGCTTTGAAGATCTCCGGAGCACGCAGGCCATGCGCCGCATCGCCGGCCAGCCGGAAGGAAAACGCCGCGCTGGGGTAATCGGTCGCGGTGAATCGAGAGTATCCGACCACCACGTCGTTGCTCTTGTTGACGGCGATGGTGGGATAAGCGTAGAAGCGCGTGGCCGTCGCGTCGTCCACGCGCCCGATCTGCACGAGGCGCGCCGCGGCAGGATCCAATTGGAACCACTGCACGGCTGCCCGGGTCGGTTTTGCCGCGGGCAGGAAAATCGTCTGCGCGCACCAGATCGAGCCGTTACGCAGCACGCAGTTCTGCAACCTGCTATCGCCGGTGTCGACCTTGAAGTACGAGCCCAACTGCGGCGCAAAATCGGAATCGGTATTGGACGTTTCGCCCCACGCCACGCCCGCGTCGATCGTCGACGTCCCCGGCGTGAAACTCTCCGACCCGGCCGGCCCGCGCAATACGCTCACGCGAAACCGTCCGCCCGCCGCGTCGGCCGTTTCCTGCGCAAAGTACATCGTGTCGCTGAGGCGGTCGAAGTCGATGGCGGGCGTGAACTGGCCGTGCGTGTCGCTGAATACGGCGTAGCCGGTCTTGCCCTTCTCGTAGAGATCGGCCTTATTGAACACGTACAACTCGGTGCGGGCGTAGGCGCCCCGCGGGGGAAGACCCAGCAGATTCGCCGACACCGTAATCCAGGTCTTATTCTGGCCGAGCACCGGATAATCGGCCCACGTGCCGCTCTTTCCCACCGCGATCAGCACCTGCGTCCAGTTGCCCGCGGGATCGCCGCTTTGTGAGACGGCCAGGAGCACTGCCGCCGTCGAACTGCCGGGATCCGCCGCCGCCGCGGCTATCCACCGGTCAGCGGGGGCATCGTACAGAATGCGCGGATCGAAAATCTTCTGAAACTGCCCGAGCCCGCTCCAGAACTGCGCCAGATCCATGGGGAAGTGCGGCCGCATGGCGCCGCTGCGCGACTGTACGGCCAACTGGGTATTCAGCATCGTGAAGACGTCGTGCGGTCCCACCGCGCCTCCGGTATCGGGAGGCGTCGACCCGTAGTTGTCGAGCAGCCCGGCGAACCCGGTGAAGGCTGCGGGACCTGCGGCCGTAGCATGGCCGGGAAGTAGATTCGGGGAACCACCGGCCCGTTTGAGACGCGGCTCGGACGTGCGGCTGGGACGAGGAGTTGAGTTCGTGGAATCGGGCGGTAGAACACTGTAAGGCAGCGAGTTGAGATTCACCACCGCGTAGCGGTCCGCGACGCGGCGCTCTTGCGCATGCGCGGTGAGAATCAAAACAGCCAGTAGCGGGAGGCGGCGTCCCATGCAATCGAACACGGCGGTTCGTCGCTATTGTGACCGAAATAGCCCAGTTTGGAATGTGGTATTTCTCTACGATTTCGCGCGCTAAGGACGATGCCTCACTTGGGTCCGAACGCAGGGGGCGCATCGGCACGCCCGGATCCCCAGGTCTTCTCCGGCTCCTTGCCGAGCTTAAACTCGAGCCGCCCGCCCTTGGCCACAAACGACTCCGGCAGCCAAGCCTGGCTCGACGCCTTCCCGTTGACCTTCAGCGACTGCACATAAAAGACGTCCGACGCGGCCTCCGGCGCTTTGATCGTGATCGACGCGCGCGGCCGGTGAATCGAGACCTCCGGAAATAGCTGGCTGCCGATCACCAGTTCGGCGCGGCCGGGGATCTCAGGATACAGTCCCATGGCCGACCAGACGTACCAGCTCGACATCGCTCCCAGGTCGTCATTGCCCGGAATGCCCTTCGGCTCGTTGGTCCACAGAGTGTTCAGCACTTCGCGCACGATTTGCTGAGTCATGTACGGACGGCCCGCGAAACTGTACAGCCACGGCGCCGCAATCGAGGGCTCGTTATCCAACTCGGCATGCAGCGGACCCTTCTTCGTGACGGCCAGGCTGCCATCCGCATTATGGAAGAACGCATCGAGCCGCGCGACCGCCTTGTCGGTGCCGCCCATCGCATCGAAGAGTCCCTGCGCGTTGAAGGGCACCATCCAGAGATAAACGGCGGCGCTGCCTTCCACGAAACCCTGTCCAGTGTTGGGCTGAAACGCCGGCCAGGACCCGTCTTCGTTGCGATTCTGGATGTATCCGGCATCCGGCGTGGCCTTCGGATTGAACAGATTCTTCCAGTACTGCGCGCGTTCCAAAAAGAGCTGCTGATTGGCGGTATCGCCGGCCCGGCGTGCCAGTTCGGACATGGCGAAATCGGCGGCGACATCTTCCAGCGTCTCTGCGGCACCGCCCCACGCATTCGATTTCGCCGCGATGTAGTGCAGCTTCAGCCATTGATCCAGCGACGGCCGCTGTCCCACGCAGGCCACGGCGCATCCGGCGTTGCTGAGGTCGTGCGGCGTCGGGACGGTGGCGGCTTTCAGCAGCGAGGCATACGCCCCCTTCATGTCGAACCGCTCGCCGCCGAACGCCGCGATATCCGCCACGGCGATGGGCGCCGGGTCGCCGCTCATGACGTGAGTCTCGCCCGAGTTGTGCGTCCAGCGATCCCATTCGCCGTCGGCCTGCGACGCCTGATTAAGCAGAGACTGCGCCATGTCGCTGGCGATGTCGGGATCGATCAGCGCCACCAGTTGCAACTGCGAACGGTAGACGTCCCAGCCGGAGAAATTCGCATACTGAGCACGCTGGTGCACGCGGTCGATCTTGTGGACCTTCTGGTCCATCCCGCGATAATCGCCGTTCACGTCGCTCGCCAGGTTCATATGGTGCAGCGAATGGTAGAGCGCGGTGTAGAAGGCAGTCTGTTGGTCGCGCGTTCCGCCGGCGATTGTGATGCGCCGGAGTTGGTCGGCCCACGCCTCGTGCGCATCGTGGCCGATGTCCTCGAATTTCGCCTTCTCCTTGCTCTCGGCGCGCAGGTTGGCCTCGGCATTCTCCACGCTGACATACGACACGCCAACGCGCACGATGACCTGCGACGACTTCGCCGGATCGAAGCCCACCCACACGCCCGAGCCCTTGCCTTTCGGCGGGTACCCGGCCGTGCCGTAGCTCGTGCCGCCGCTCGATGCCGTATCGCCGGCTTTGACGGCGTCGTCGTGCCAGGCGCCCGTGGACGCGAAAGGCTGGTCGAAGTGCGCTGTGAAGTAGAGCGTGTAATAGCTGCGCCGATCTACATTTTCGCCGCGTCCGATATAACCGCAGAAATTGCCGCTGGTCACGGAGCCAGTGACGACGCGCTTGGCCTTATCGATGGTCGCCGATGCTTCCGTGCTGCCCGTTTCGCTGTCCGATGCGCGAATCAGCAGCGCCGCCGGATGATCGGAGGGGAAGGTGAAGCGGCCGTATCCGCTCCGGGGCGTGGCGGTCAACTCCACGGCGACGCCGTTGTCGAGCTTCACGGTGTACACGCCCGCCGACGCCGTTTCGTTGTCGTGCGAAAAGGTCGAGTTGTACTTCGCATCGGCGGAGGGCGAAGCGGTGACTTCCTGGGTCACCGGCATGAACGGAATATCGCCGCTCGCGCCTGCGCATCCCGTGCCCGAAAGATGCGTGAGCGAGAAACCGCGGATCGTCTTCGCATCATATTGATAGCCGCCCGGCGCGGCGATCCGGTCGGCGCGCTGCGGATTGGGCGAGACCTCTTCGGGACTCCAGGCCACCATCCCGAACGGCAGCACCGCGCCGGGGAACGTATTTCCGCCGTTGGCTGTCCCGATCAGCGGGTTCACCAGCGCGGCGGGATCGCTCACGGCAGGCGGGGTCGATGACGTTTGGGCCAGCGCGCACACGGCCAGTGCGCAGGGTAGGGCGAGTTTCATGACGCTTTGATAGTAACTCCTGGCGCGTGCGAAAAACAGGCTTGCAAAAAGGCGAACAAAAAGCGAATATAGGCGTATGGCACTCGTGGGTATTGCCCGTCTGGCGTCCCAGAGCGAACTGCTGGAAGCCAAGCGAACTGTCCAGTATTTCGAGATCCCGGCGCGCAGCATTTTGAACCGC
>Ga0105240_10001327_pt1 | contig 42631 bp, 31 predicted proteins | sample KBSC54metaG_FD_80426 | JGI IMG/M metagenome (GOLD analysis project Ga0105240, IMG submission 80426) | Corn rhizosphere microbial communities from Kellogg Biological Station, Michigan, USA - KBS C5-4 metaG | ecosystem: Host-associated > Plants > Roots > Rhizosphere > Soil | place: Michigan, USA... | reverse complement strand
TGCGGCGGGACGGGAAGTCGCTGGGACAAATGGTCAAAGAGGAATTGAACACCACGGCGGGGTTCATCGCGCTGGTGGCCATCCTGGCGATCATGGTCATTTTGCTGGCGGTCCTGGCGCTGGTAGTGGTGAGGGCGCTGGCCGAAAGCCCCTGGGGTATCTTCACGGTGTCCGCCACAATCCCGATTGCCATGTTCATGGGTGGTTACCTGCGGTACGGGCGCGTGGGCAAGGTGATGGAGGCCTCGGCCATCGGCGTGATTTGCCTTCTGCTCGCCGTCTGGGGAGGGCGCGTGGTGCACGGCAGTCCCGGCCTGGCTCATTTGTTTTCACTGCGCGACATTTCGCTGGCCTGGGCGCTCATCGCTTACGGCCTAGCCGCCAGCATTCTGCCGGTGTGGTTGTTGCTGGCTCCACGCGATTACCTCAGCACGTTCATGAAACTGGGCACCATCTTTGCCCTGGCTATCGGAATTTTCCTGGTCCTGCCGCACCTGCAGATGCCGGCCGTCAGCCGTTTTATTGATGGGTCAGGACCGGTGGTGGCGGGGAAGGTATTTCCTTTCTGCTTCATCACGATTGCCTGTGGAGCGATCTCCGGTTTTCACACCCTGATTGCCAGCGGGACAACTCCTAAACTCATCACTCGTGAATCTTACTCCCGCCCGATCGGCTACGGGGCCATGTGCCTGGAATCGCTGGTGGCGATCATGGCCCTGATCGCCGCCTGCACCTTGGACCCCGGCGTGTACTTCGGCATGAACATGAAGGGCGAGGCCGCCATCACCGCCGCGACGGTCACGGAATTGGGCTTTCCCTTGTCCGTCGAGCACATGAACCAACTGGCCGATCAACTGGGCGAGAAGACCCTCTTCGGCCGCACCGGTGGCGCGGCCACCTTGGCCGTGGGCATGGCCCAGATCTTTTCCACCTCGGTCAGCGGACGCTGGATGGATCTCTGGTACCACTTCGCGATCATGTTCGAAGCGCTGTTTATTCTGACCACGATTGATGCTGGAACCCGGGTTGGTCGCTACTTGCTGCAGGATGTGCTGGGCCAGGTCTGGTCGCCCCTGGGACGGACCAAACACCTGGGCGCTAACCTGCTCGCGAGCCTCCTGATCGTGGGTGCCTGGGGATACTTCCTCATCCAGGGAGTTCGCGATCCGCTCGGCGGGATTAATTCACTCTGGCCCCTCTTTGGCATCGCCAACCAGATGTTGGCCGCGATCGCACTTTGTCTCGCCACCACGATCCTTTTAAAGATGTCGCTGGACAGCAACCGTGCCAAATCGACGGAGGAGTTCCAGATCACCGGCGGCATTCTACCCCGGCGCAGACCCGTAGCATTTGCCGCGATCACGTTCCTTCCCTTGCTCTGGCTCCTGGCAGTCACCGCCACCGCCGGGGTTCAAAAGGTCACTCATAATGACCCTCGCATCGGGTTTCTCGCGCAGGCCAGGGTCTTGGAAAGCCAGTTGCCGGATCTGGAACAAACGCTGGCGCGCGCGCGACCGGGCGGCGGGCCCGAAGCCGTCGCCGCAGCGGAGCACGCGGTGCGGGTGAACCGAATCTTGCATTTTAACGCGCTCCTCGACGCGGTAGTCACCTCGGTTTTCCTCCTGTTGGTCGCCGCCATCGTGCTGCTGAGCAGTCGTGAGTGGATCCTGCTCCTCGCCCGCCGCAAACCCGCTGCCCTGTTCGAGAGCAAGGCGATCTGGCTGCCGGAGACGGCCCTGGCCGAAGCACGCCGACCGAACCTGGCGGGCCTGGCCGCCCTGGGTTTTGCACTTGCAAAAGAGCTGTCCGGCGAAGCCGAATTCGAGCGCGCGCCGCGCGTGACGTCCGAGTTATGTTCGGAACCGGGGGGCGCCCCGCCGACCGCGCACGGCTGTCAACCTTGCGCCAACCCGGAACAGAAATACCTCGAAATGACTGAGCGCCGGTTCGAGGGGGTTCGGCGCTGCTGCTGAGACAGGTTGCATCCCTTTTCCCTTCGCCACATTCTGAAACCGTCATGAGCAACACCCCAATGACCATTGGAATTTTCGGCGGATCGTTTGATCCTGTGCATTTGGGTCATCTGCTGGTCGCCCAGGCGGCGCGCGAAGAATTGGAGCTGAGCCGACTTTTCTTTATCCCCGCTGCCCAATCGCCCTTCAAACCGGAGCGGCAGCCCACCGCGGCGAGCCAGCGTCTGCGGTTGCTACGCTTGGCTCTTCAAGGTCAGAACTGGTGCGAAGTGGACGACCAGGAAATTTTGCGTGGCGGCATCTCTTTCACCATTGAGACGATGCTCACCTATCGCGAGCGCTTCCCCCAGGCGCGACTTTGGTACTTAATTGGGGCCGACCATACCGCGCAGCTGCCCAAGTGGCGCCAGGCGCAGGAGCTGGGTGCGCTGGTCGAATTTGGGGTGATGGCGCGGCCGGGCCAGACCCAGGCCGAGTTGCCGCCGGGCTTTCGGGGCCGACTCCTGACCGGCTTTCCCGTCTCGATCTCTTCCTCCCAGATTCGCCAACGGGTTCGGGCCGGATTACCTGTGGACCACCTGGTCCCCGCGACTGTCGCCGAAGCAATCCGCGATAATGCACTTTATCTTTAATCCGGCTTAAGCCATTTTGCCCTGAGATGGACTCAAGAAAACTCGCTCAGCTCTGCCGCGAACTGGCTGATAACCGGAAAGCGGAAGACATCGTCATTTTGGATGTACGCGACTTGTCCTCCGTCACTGACTTTTATGTGATCGCATCCGGAACCAGCGAACCGCATCTGCGCGCCATCGTGGAGGAGATCACCGATAAACTCAGAGAGGACCACGATCTGCGCCCCCGGGCAGTTGATGGAACCTTGCCTGCCTCCTGGGTCGTGATTGATTATTTTGACGTCATCATCCACGTAATGCGCCGCGACGTGCGGGAACGGTATGACCTAGAGACACTCTGGGGCGATGCGCCAAGGGTAAAACCTCGAAAACGGGCGGCCGTCAAGAAGCCCTGACCTCCTGACGAAGGCCAAGGTTCCCTCGCCGCGGCCACTACCTGCACGGTGCTGTTTCCTTGAGCCTTAGCGGCTCACCCTCGGCGCAACGTACGCTACCGCTGGACAGAAAAAAAAGCTTAGGCCGTTTCCGCGGCCTCGCCCTCGCCCTCAGCCTTGGCGGGTGGAGCCTCGTTGGAAGCCTTGACCATTGAGTCAATGACCCGTTTGAATTCATCCAGGCCCGGCGCTGGGATAATGATAGTATCACGGCGCCCCCCGACATCTTCGGTGATGCGCAAAAAGCGTCCGCGAGGATTCTCTTTGAGCGCGAAGAGGAACGTCTTGCGTTCAATTTGAATCTTTTCAGATTTGAGCGTTTCCTCGTTAATCGAGGCCTTGGGAGCCCCACGCTGACGGTTGCCAAACGGCGACGAACGATCGTTAGAAATCATACAACTTTCCCGGTAGGGGCACGTTCGTGGCCCAACTACTAGTCCAGATAAGATCGACGACTTTGGCGGCCGGGTCAACTGCGGAATTTAGTCGCGCTCACAAATCTTGCGGGGTCGGGGGGATTGGCGACGCGCCAGAGGTAGAAAGCGAGGGCGCACAGGGCAACCAGGTTGGCCCCTTCCGAGACGACGCTCCAGGCGCGGAGGGCACGTCCCGCTTGCTCGCTGGTGGGGCGCTGGGCGTACCTGGTGTAATGCCAGGCTTTCAGGTGGGGTTGGAGCCACCAGACCTGCAACACCCCGAACAGCCACAACGATACCACCAAGGCAAGCCAAAGCCGCTTTGGGTATTTGCCCAGGTACAGCCACTCGGCGGCCAGGTGCAGCAATGCCAGCAGGCTGCAGACAAAGAACAGATGAAAATATCGGGTACTGAGGATCTGGCTGATAGCGATGGAGAAGTAAGGGTAATTCCTGGCACCCAAAAGGTCCTTCATTTCCTGCGAGGTGGCGGCCGGATCGGCTCCGAAGATGAACCAAAAGGCGGCGCCGATCCAAACCGCGGCATTACAAACGCCCACAAATCGCAGCAAGCCAATCACCTAGCCAGATTAGGTAACGACCCGGTCCATGCCAAGCTCGATTAGGAACTGAATAGCGAGGCCGCGCCTCAGCCCGAGAAAGACACTTTGACAGAAAGATTGAAGACAGAAAAAGCGGATGAGAAGCTTGGGTAGAGCAGGAAAATGGGAGACACGAGGACCGCAAAAGCGGGCTTTACGGTCACGCCTATTCTGCCGCCTCCACTTCTTCTGTCTCCAAATCTTCCTGTCAGAAGTCAGGTGTTCAGGTTAAAGCCGCCCCGGCTCAGAGGATGTTGGCAGCCAGCTCAGCCAGTTCCGACCGTTCCCCTTTCTGGAGTTCGATATGAGCCGCAACCGCCTCGGCGCGGAAACGGCTGACCACGTAGTTAAACCCGTTTGAGGACGAATCCACGTAGGGATTGTCAATCTGGTAAGGATCCCCAGTGAGAATGATTTTTGTCCCGTGACCGACCCGGGTTATGATCGTTTTCACTTCGAGAGGAGTCAGGTTTTGAGCCTCGTCAATGACCATGAACTGATTGGCGATACTCCGTCCGCGGATATAGCTGAGGGCTTCCACGACAATGCTGCCGGAGCGCATCAAGTCTCCGCTGCGCCGGTGCTCGTGGCCCATATTTAAATCGCTGAGCATTTCGAGCGCGTCGTGGATCGGCTGCATCCATGGTGCCAGCTTCTCCTCCAGGGACCCCGGGAGAAAACCCAGCTCTTTGCCCATGGAAATCGTGGGCCGCGCCACCACCAACCGGCGGAATTCTCGATCCAGCACCGTTCGCTTCAACCCGGCGGCCATCGCCAGCAAGGTCTTGCCCGTACCCGCCTTTCCCATCAGGGTCACCAGCTTCACGCGGTCATCCAGCAATGCATCGAAAGCGAAATGTTGTTCCCGGTTGCGGGGTTTAATCCCCCAGATCCCTTCCCGGCAGTCGATGATTGGAACCAGCTTGGTCCCGGTCACATCAACTTTGGCCAGCGCGGTGCGCTTGGGGTTGGTTTCATCCATCAACGTACAATATTCGTTGGGAAAATACTGCGTGCCGCCGTTCAACGCCAATTCGCCCTGGGCGCGAAACGCTCCCAATTTCTCAGTACTGACGCTGACCTCGATCATTCCGGTGTAGAGGTCTTTGATGAAAATGCGATCATTCTCATAGTCCTCCGCCAGCAACCCGAGCGCATCGGCCTTGATGCGCAGGTTAATATCCTTGCTCACCAGGATCGTGTGGCTTTTGGGTTGCCCCTTCTTGATGCCGAAGGCGAGTGTCAGGATCCGGTTATCAACCGAATCGGTCGCGAACACGGCATGCCCGTTGCGACTGGCCTTGGGTTTCTGAAAGGCGATCCGCAAGTGCCCCCCGTTGGGCAAAGTCACTCCTTCGCTCAGCTGTCCTTTGTCGCGAAAACCGTCCAAAATTCTCGACACGGCGCGTGCGTTTTGACCCAACTCTGTGGATTCACGCTTAAACCGGTCGATCTCCTCGATGACCTCAATGGGCAACAACACGTTGTTGTCCTCGAATTTGAGGAGCGAGTTGGGGTCATGGAGGAGAACATTAGTGTCTAGAATGTAGTTCTTTTTCACGCGCAAACGACTTCGACTTCACACGGGCCATTCGGTGGTGCCATTCCTTCAGGTGCGAGTGCTTGGCCGGCAGCCGGTAGTGGCCCGAATACAAGAAATTACCCAGCATCCCAAAGAGATCAAAATCAACGAAGCGCGGGCGCTCGTCGAGGAGGAACGGCCGATACATCAGCATTTCCTCGAACGGCACGAGCCGTTGCTCCAACTGCGCCAGCAGTTCCTGCCGTTGCACCTTCCACTGCTCGATGCAACCTCTGCCAAACCGGCGCTCCTTGTGACGTAGGAAGCGCAGCCGGTCGGTTAACGGGACCGCCTCCCGCCAGTAAATATCGTTCAACCGAAAGCAGGGACCCTCGATCTCGCTTTCAATGTATCGCCACAAAATCGATTGCACCCCTTCCAGATTCCAGGGGAACAGGCCCAACCCCAACTTGGAATCCAGGTATTTGCCAATCACCTGCGAATCTTCCGCGACCTCAAAGACAACGGACTTACCGTCGCGTATGATCGGGACGCTATAATAGCGTTCGCGCGTCCATTTCCAGACCAGGGATCGGTCGCCATTGGGGATATTGCGGATCTTAAACTTGATTCCCGCAAACTCGAGGATGCGCCGTTGGACAATGCAGAAAGGACTCCAGGGAAACTGAACCAATTCGATCATGTCACTTTTTTGCGTGCACCACGTGCTACTTTAGGGCGGGGGGAAGGCACTGACAAGTGAAACGTGAGGCCACCGGCAACAACCCCTTTACACCACCCGCGGACCCGCCTAAAATCCGGTCATGCCTTCCGATTACGATGCGTCGGAGTTTATCGACCGTGATTTTCTGGCCCAGCGGTCTCCGTCCGCTGCCCCAGCCGCCCCCTCGCGCGCCCCAACGCGAGAAGAGGTGGACTCGCGGGTAGCCGAGACCCAACAAAAGCTGGCCGAGCTCAAGCGCGCGCAAGAGGATCTTGAACGCGAACGGACCGTTTTGGAGGAAACCCGGCGACGCCAGATCGAGTTCCAGACGGGGCGGCAGGAAGTGATGCAGAATTTGACGCGCGGAATCGGCTTGCTCGAAGAGGCCGAATTCGCCGCGCGACAGGAGGCTGAGCAAATGGCCAAGACGCTGTCAGGGTTTCGCGACGCGCTCTCGAAAGTCGACGTAATCCACGAGGACTCCTGGACGAAGGATAATTTGAACGTGGAACTGACCCGGGCGTTGACCAGCCTGGAAAATGCGCGGATGGAATGGAATGCTGCCCGCGTCAAATTCTCGATTCTCTCGGGGCAGGCGATACCGACGGAAGCGACGAAAGCGCCGACTCTCCCGGGCATGCCCCTGCCGTTGGGCCCCCACCGGTTCGGTGAGCTGTGTCGGATTGGCTTCGCCTTGACCTGGCCTTTGGCCGCGGTCGCGGTGGTGGGAATCGGGCTGCTGCTGGCGGTGCTGCTGCGCCGTTGAAGCGCCCGCGCTCATGGCCTGGTTTCGAAAAAAGAACGATCCTTTCTCCGACCGGGCTCGCGCGCTGAACCAGGAAATCGCCGCTCTCGAGGCCCAGATCAAGGCCTTGGATTCGCGGCTGCAGCAGCCGGACTCGCAGCCAAAGCTTCGTTCGACCGCCCTGCCCCACCAACTAGCCAGCCCCGCCGGCCCCGCCCAAGCACCTGAACCTATCTTCGAGGAGGTCAACCGCAGCCGGCTGAAAGCACCCGGGGACACACCGAGCACGCCGCAGCATTACAACGAACTGGGCGTCCGAAAATACGATCTACCCGCCCTCCTGCGGCGGATTCGGAGTCATTTCCGAGGCCCGTCGACCACTAACCCAAAACTCGTTAGCTATTTGGCAGCGGGAGGGATCCAAGGATTACGCCCGTTGCGGTATGAAAAGCGGGTCGCCCGTAACCGATTCATTGCGCTGGTGGTCGTCCTTTTCCTAATCCTCCTCGGCCTGATCGCCGCCTTCCACCGTCTGTAGAGTGGCCGAATTACTCCCGTCCTCGCTCACGGGTTTGCCGCCCGCAAGGTTTGCGCCCGACGTAGGACGGTGACTTCTCCCGGATTGTCAGCATCAGAAGCCCGCCCACCAGACCAAAAGGCGCCATGAAATAAAAATAGCTGCCCATGGTCTGATCCAACAGGCTGCCGAGGAAATATCCGGCCAGGCTTCCACCGAAATATTGGAAGGAATCGATGAGGCCCAGAGCGAACCCAGCCATGCGGCGTCCGCCAATATCCATAGGTGCTGCCGAGCCCAGGATCGAGTGCGTCGAGTTTGCCGTGAAAGAAATGAGCACGAAAAACACGATGGCCGCCGTTACGGTATGGAATTGGGCGGCCATCAGGATGATCACGGTTTCCGCAAAATACAGGATCGCGGCCACGGGGGCGCGCCGTCCCTTAAACAGCGTATCCGAGACGTACCCGGAGGTGAGAGAACCGGCGGAGGCGACGAAGGGGATGAGGAAAGCGAGGAATTTGAAACTGGTGGACTTAAGGTCGACGGCGTAGACGTCCTGCATATAACGTGGGAACCATTGGTCGACTGCCTGGCGAACCGCACCGGTGCAGGCGTAGGCGCACGCCGTCAGCCAAAGGGTTCGGTTTCCGGCTATCTTTTGAATCACGTGCCACGCCGGGGTTTGGACCGCCCCGGCGACGGCGCCCGAATCGTCCGGAATCACACCCGCAAATCCCGCCTCCTCCGGAGTCTCCACCACGGTCAGTGCCATGGCGACGGCGGCCACGGCGCAAACAATGGCTGGGGCCCAAAAAAGCCAACGCCAGTGGAGTGGCGGCACGGTAACCAACCCCAGGAACGTGAAACCTGCCAGCAACGCGGGGGCGAAGTTGAAGATGCCGAAGCGGCCCAGGTTGATCATGAAGCCGAAAATTCCTGAGAACCGACCCCGCTCCCGGTGCCGAAACCAGGCGGCATTCATTTTGACCATGCCTGGGGCTCCGAAGGCCTGGAGGTAACCGTCCACCCCCCGAATGGCCACAAAAAGACCAAGCAAACCAGCAAACGAAGCCGCGCCGAAGAGCAGGTTCATGAGGATAGTCCCTGCCGCGCCAATCAGCATGGCGCGTTTACCGCCGATGCGGTCGGTCAGCAGTCCGTTAATCACCTGGCCGCAGGCATAGGCCAGGAGGGCCGTAGTGATGATTGTCCCCATTTGCGCCCGGCTGAAGCCAAACTCGTCGCTGATCGATTTATTCGCGATCGAGAGATTGTATCGGCACATGTAAAAACTGGTGTACAGCAGGCCAATAAATCCCCAGTTCTGCCCCCGACGCGCCCGAAAACCCGGAGGGTCGCTCGACCGTGGTTCCTCCAGGCTTCGGCTAGGCTCCATATGTGTCCCCATTCATTGCGACCCTCTATTTTTACAAAACCAAGCCCGGTGTCCAGTGTCGGAGCAGCCGTCCTCAATTGGGACACTGCCCTTTTTGCCGCGGCCCAAGCATGCGCGCCGAGAAAATCGACCGTCGCGTCAGACGAGCGTGGGGACGCCAAAAAGCTCACACCATTCCCAGACGCGAAAAATATCTGGAGCGCACAAAAACGGGTTCGATTTGATCGGCGAAGCCAGACTGACAGGAACGGGAGCGAGGTTGGGAGCAGGGAGGAAAGGCGCGAGGACGAGGCGTCTCCGCAGAAGTAAAAGCATGAGCGAGGCGATTTTACGGCTGGCATTTCACCTGCTATCCGAAACTCATGATGGACATAGCGCTTAGTATCTTGGCGCTGATTGCTGGAGGGTTGGCCCTTGAGCTTTTCACGGCCCCACGCCCCGCGCTGGAGTTCCGCGAGCGGAAAGGATTTCACGTCCGAGCCGACGCCGATCTCGCTGAGGAACTGCAAATCGGCAACCCGAGCTAGCCACCTTCGCCTCAGGTGAAACAGTCGAATTTGTTTTCCACTACGGAAGACATTGTGGTCCGGCCCCCCAACCGAGGTTGCGGTGCCGGAAAACCATAGGATCAAGGTACCCCGCCGGGGTAGGTGCAGCCATTGCGAGATCCGCGTGTCGTATTGGCAAAGCCTATCCTTGGCGGGGGCCTACTGTTAAGAGCGCCAGGTTAGATCATGGGTGGGGCTGAAAAAAGGGCGCCTACGCGAGGCGGTCGCCCGTGGTATTCGCCCCGGTTATCGGATCAAGGCGGGGCAAGATCGCTGCCGGTAATTCCGGAGCCGCCCTCCGCGCCCGAACTGATACCCGTCGTGCCCCGGCCGCGCTCAACCTCCGGACCGCCAATGCCCCCGGCGTTTGATCCTGCGGTCCCATCCCCGCGCTGAAACCAGGAGCAGCCCCCAAGCAGCCCCGCCAAACAAACGAGCATGATGATCTTCTTCATTGGCGCCCCTTCCAATTTGTTCGTACGACAGCGTCAAATCTCGATCTGATTTCACGAATGTCAAGCCGCTTGTCCTGGCCGCCACCCGGGTAGGCTCAGCGTCCAAGCATGATTACTCGGAGGAAGAGGCGGGGGGCTGCCGGGCCAGCCAATCCGTCCAAAGCTTCTTTTCGACGTAGAGTTCGAAAAAGACCTTCGGTCGGAGTTGAAAGTAGCGGACCATCAGGTGGGTCCGCTTTTCGTCCAGGCCGGCATGAAGACTGGCTGAAACGATCATGATTGGGGCGTACGGTTCTTGAGCGACGTGGTCCCACCAACCGACATTGTGGAACGCTCTCAAGTACCAGGGCAAAGGCCAATAGTCCTGGTCTGGAGCCATGACTTTGATGAGGACCTGATCCGGCTGGCCGGTCACAGTTGCGAGCGCTTCCACCTTGGAGACCAGGTTCAGGATATCGGCTGAGGTTTGGGCATACGCATAGGGGTTGCGTTGATCAGCAGCGTAAGTGGTGTTCTCCGCCCAGGCCTGCCACCCCAAATGCACGGTACCCACCAGAAGGAGTACGCAGACCACAGCCTTATGCCAGGCGTGCCGCAAGCCGCACAGGATCACCCCGGCGCCAACCCCGGCCAGCAGGATCGCCCCATGCCAAAAGCTCAACAAACACCAGGGAGTCTTGTAGGCAAGCGAGGAGTAAAACACGCTCAAAGCGAGCGTGTAGAAGGCCAGAAATCTTACCAGGCTGGCATTCGCGCCGGCCAACCGTTGACGCCGGAATCCCGCCACGGTTCCGACCATCGCCAGACCGAAGATCAGGGCCTCCGTCCAAACCGGGCCTTTTCCTGGATGAAAGTAGAGCAAGCGCTCCCAGTAGAAACCCCAGCCATGAACGTGCGGCGAATTACCCTCGGCCCGGTTCAGCCAGGGCAAGTAGGTGCGAAACGAATCCAGCGGGCCCGCAGGGTTGGTGAGAAAGGAGGAGAACAGGAGAACAGCGACCACGAGCCACACGCCCACCGCGGCAGCGGCGTGCCAGGCTTTCAGTCGTTCCGCTTTGACGGGTGGTCCGCTCGCGTCGAGCAAACGATTCCAGACCTGGTTCATTGCCAGTCCACCAGCCGCGGCCGCCAAAGTAATAACAAAGGTCTCCTTGGTGGCATCCATGAGCCCCAAAGCTGCTCCGGCGAGGAGGGCCCAGCCGAGACGTCGCGTGCGCCAGTACCTCCACCCCGCCGCGAGGGCGAGGAACGTAAAAAAAACCAGGAGCACCTCGTGGATGAAATAACGACTGTAGAAGATAAATGCCGGGGAGACTGCCGTGAACACCGCCGCCCACAGTGTCCCGGTCCGGCCCAACGCGTCGGAGACGAGCGGCAGCAACAAGACCAGCCCGATACCGAAAAGAACCGTGACCCATCTCAGGCGCGCCTCAGAGATTTTGCCAAAATCCGGTGCCCCGGTCAGGCGTGCCCAGGCGGCCGTGGCGTAGATAAGGGTGGGGCCGTGGTGTTCGTTGGGGTCGTATCGGTACCCTCCGTGGTCCCAGAGCTGGCCGAACTTGATGGCGTTGACAGCCTCGTCATTATGCATCGGCCGCAGGTTCAACCCGGGCAGGCGCAAAGCCAAAGCCATCCCCACCACGGCTAAGAAAAGCAACAGGTGGAAACGGCTGAAGTGCTGAACCGGCCGGACCCCTGGGGGATCAAAGCCGGGGCGCAATTCCGGATTACTTGGCAGGCCGGCCGTAAACCTCGATTTCGGTATATTCGTTCAACGCGCTCTCGGTGCTCCCCTTGGAGTAGAATCGCAGATAACGCGTTTTAATACCTTTAGCGTCGATCAGTTTGCCTTCGTGAGTCTCGAAATATTCACGGTCGGTGCCCACCCCGTGGCCGGATTTATTTTCCTGGTCGTTGTTGAAGATGGTTTTGACGTTTTGAATGAAATCCTGGTCGTCCGAGGCCTGCACAATCACGGCGTGATAGACTTTCGCTGAGTTATGCGCGTGCCAAAGGGCGATGGCAAAGATCTCTTGCGGGCTGCCCAGGTCCACTTGAACCCACTGGGTGCCTTTGCGTAAGTAAATGATGCTCTCCTCCGAGGCTTCCTTGTCGCCGTCGGTCAACTTCGCCAACGCGTCGGCCGTGGCGTTCTTATCACTGCAGGTCATCTTGGTACCCTTGGCAAGATTGCTGAGGCCCGCCGGCACCATCATCGGGGCCCGGGGCTTGTCCGACAACGGTTCTACGAAGGTACTCAGCGGGATATCCTTCGGAGTGCCCTTGAATGCAGGTGCTGGCAATTTCAACATCAGCGGCACCATGCCTCCGGCAGCGGAATCCGCGGCTCCCAGGCGCTGAGTCGAACCCGAAGCAAAAACCAATAGTGCCACGCCTGCGCCGCACGCAGACGACCGAACCCAATTTCGATTTATTTTCATTACATTTAACTTTTGAGGCCTCACAAATAATCAAAACTCAGAGCCGGGACAAGCCCCATTCTGGCGATCCGCGAGGCGCCACACCCGGAGCCGACTGCAAGTCGGCGCTCCGAGGCGACCCCGTTTCCCGACCGCTGCCATCAGAGATAAAGACGCGGGGCCGGAGGAATTATTCGATTCACGACCCGTCGGGCTGGTCGAGGGCGGTGGCCGGCGCCGTATCCACCCACCGGAATGCATCTTCTCACGCAAAGACGCCAAGCCCCCAAGGGGAAGGAGAATGCCATTAGAAAAAGATGATGGTAAGCGCATCATCAACGGCCTTCCCGACGAGAACCTTTGTAGCTTGACGTATTTGCGTGAGCATGCCCCAACCCGTTCCGCTGGGGTTTGGGTTTTTAGGCCGATGGCCCCGGAGGGTCCCCTTCCTGGGCGACGTCTAAATCAATCAGAATGTCTCGCGGTTCGGCTCCGTTGCTCGGGCCAACAATCCCGCGGTTTTCCAACTCGTCCATGATCCGGGCTGCCCGGCCGTAGCCCAGCCTGAGCCGGCGCTGGAGCAGCGACACGCTGGCCTTCTGCTCGCTGCGGATCACCTCGATACACTGCTGGATGATCTCTTCGTCCTCATCGATGCCGCTCTCATCGCCGAAACTGCTGGTGGTTTTGGAGAGCTGCTGATGAATTTCGATCTCGTAGCTGGGCTTGGCCTGGCGGGCGATGAAATCCACAATGCTTTGAATCTCGCCATCGGTAATCAAAGCTCCTTGCGCGCGAATTAATCTTGCCGAGCCGGGCGGCAAATAGAGCATGTCGCCCTTACCCAACAACTTATCGGCGCCCATGGCGTCCAAAATGGTGCGGGAGTCCACTTTGGCAGCCACTTGGAACGCAATCCGGGCAGGGATGTTCGCCTTAATAACCCCGGTGATGACATCAACGCTCGGGCGTTGCGTCGCGACGATACAATGGATTCCTGCGGCGCGCGCCATCTGGGTGATGCGCGCGATCGCCATTTCGACATCGGCCGGCGCCACCAACATGAGGTCGGCCAACTCATCGATGATTACGACGATGTAACTCAGCTTCTCCGGGATGACGATGTCCTCCTCGCGCGGCACAACGATCTCTTCGTCGACCTCCACCGCAAAACCCTCAGCCCCGGGCTCGACTTTTTCCTTTTTGGCCGTCAGCGGCAATTCCGGTTCCGTCGGGGGAATAGGCTTGTTCTTAGGCCGCGAGTTGAAGGAGGCAATGTTGCGCACGCCGACGCGGGCGAAGATCTGATAACGCTTTTCCATCTCATTAACCACCCAGCGCAAAGCCAGGATGACCTTCTTCGGGTCCGTCACGACCGGAACCACCAGGTGCGGCAGGATGTTATAATGCTGCAATTCGACGACTTTCGGGTCGATCATCACGAACCGAAGCTGATCGGGAGAAAACCGGTAAAGGAGCGAGGAAATGATCGCGTTGATGCAAACGGATTTGCCAGAGCCGGTGCTGCCGGCAATCAGCAGGTGGGGCATTTCCGCCAGGTCCGCTATGATCGGATTGCCGTACACGTCTTTGCCCAGCGCCAGGGGAATTCGGGTCTTCGTGTTCCGCCATTCCTCGGATTCCAGCAGGTCCCGCATGATGACCTTGGTCTTGATCGCATTGGGCACTTCCACTCCCACGGAGCTCTTGCCCGGCACAGGCGCAAGGATGTGGATCCGCTCGGCCTTTAAGGCCGCCGCGATGTTGTTGCTGAGAGCGGTGATCTTCTCGAGCTTCACCCCGGGCGCCGGATGCAGCTCGTACCGGGTGATCGTCGGTCCCTTCGTGATGTCACCGAGGGCGACCTCGATATCGAACTGCGCCAGCGTCTGCTGCATCAGCCGCGCGTTGGCCATCAATTCCTCCTTCGACTCGGTCGGCTTGATGGTGGGGTCCGGGTGCTGAAGAAAATCGATCGAGGGCAGCTGATAATTCCCAATCATCGGGGTGGAGGCCACCGTGATGGGTTTGGGTTTTTTGGGCAACAGCCGGGGCCGGGGAGCGGGAGTGGTCACCGGGGCCGGAGGCGGAGTGCCGGCCCCCGCTTCGTCTTTGGGGGTCGACGAGTTAATGGTCTCCGTCGTTTCGGCGCCATTACCCGCACCTGCCTCCGCGCCTTTGGTTTCGCCCGGCGCGGAAGTCTCGGCCTTCTTGCCGAGGATGTCGGCAGTCGTCGCGGCCACAATTTCTCGGGCGGGGATGACTTCCCCTTCCTCTGCAGGGGCAGGTTCCTTTGTCGGGCCGGGTTCTGCCGATTTCTTGGCTCGCCCAGGCTTGGCTTGAGGCACGCTCAAATCCCTGACCGTGGGTTCCGGCACCGGCTTCATATCCGCACCTAACCCGGAACGGGACACTTCTCCGGCGCGTGACACTTCTTCCTCGAGTTGGGTTTTCTGTTTCTGGAGGTCTCGAGCCCGCTTTTCCAACGCTTGTTCTTCAACCGTTCCTTTCTTCGAGTCAGCGTCTCGCGCCAAAAGCCCCCGGACCCAGTCCACAAGTTGGAAGTTGGTCAGGAACAAAAGGCTGATCAGGTCCAGAGCCACGTACACGATCGCCGCCCCAATGGTTCCCAAAAGGTTGAACCCGGCTTTATAGAGGAGTTGGCCGGCGAACCCACCGATGCTGGGCGCTCCAATGGCCGTTCGCGCCTGGGTGAAGACGGAGCCCGGCTCCCGCAGGTGCCCCAGGTCCGCCAAGTGCAACAACCCCATGAGCGAAAGGAGCAGGATGAGACCCCAGGGCCAACGCCGCTTGAGATAGGCAAGCGAATCGAAGAAGCAGCCCAAACCAATAAACGCCAACACCACCGGAAGCATGTAACCCGAGATCCCAAATACAAAAAACGTCCAGTAAGCCATGTGAGCCCCAAGCGGGCCTATCCAATTGTGCTCCGGCCGGTTCGGTGGCGTGGATACCACGGACAGATCATGCCGGTCAAAAGACAGCACCGAGACCAGCAGCAACACCGCGCAGACCATCAACACGATGCCAATGACATCGTTGAGGCCGCGCGGAGATTCCGCTCCATTTGCTTTTCGCGCCATGCACGCACGTTACCAACTTGGCTCTAACAGTGACAAGCGATGAGTGGGGACTGGCGCATCCCGGCAGTACCAAGGTTTACTCAGGAATAATCCGGCGGTGCTCGAACTGCCGGGATCGCCCAGTCTGGATCGGCGTGGAGCAACTCGGCAGGTCATTGCCTTCTCGAAAATGATTCTGTAAGCATGATTTTGTAACTCAGGCAGCGGGGGGGACGGTCGAGCGCCAAGGACTCACAAAATCATGTTTACAGAATCATCAAGGCCAACAGCCTGGATACGCCCAGTGGGGACTACCAAGACTCATGATCTACCGTCGGGGGACCGGGGCGCCTCCATTTGCCTGGTCCGGGCCATGCCTGGTTGCGCTCCCTCTCGCCTCGGGATCTCTTTGCTTCGACGGGTCGCGAAGCTGCCCCCCCTCGAGCCGCCGAAGTTGCAGGGCCCTCGCGCGCTTCCCCGTTCACCGGGAAAATCTCCCATACCCGTGCTAGAATGGGGACCAGCAAGACGGCCGTCTAAACGGGAGCAATTTATGGAAACAAGAACATTGGGAAGCGGCGGGCTGAGCGTTTCGGCAATCGGGCTGGGTTGCATGGGCATGTCGGAGTTTTACGGTCCCCGGGACGATCAGGAATCCATCGCCACGATCCACCGGGCCCTGGAATTCGGGGTGACTCTGCTCGATACCGCCGATATGTACGGCCCCTACCTGAACGAAGAACTCGTCGGCCGCGCCATCCAGGGCCATCGCCACAAAGTGGTCCTGGCCACCAAATTCGGAATCGTGCGCAGCGCCACCGACCCCACCGTGCGTGGCGTCAGCGGCAAGCCAGATTACGTGCGGTCTTCCTGTGAAGGGAGTTTGCGCCGGTTAGGGGTGGAAACCATCGACCTTTACTACCAGCACCGCGTAGATCCGAATACGCCAATTGAAGAAACCGTGGGCGCCATGGCGGAATTGGTGAAGGCGGGCAAAGTCCGCTTTCTTGGACTCTCCGAGGCCGGTCCTCAAACCTTGCGCCGAGCCTGCGCGGCGCACCCCATCGCCGCCTTGCAGACGGAGTACTCCCTCTGGAGCCGAGACCCAGAAGATCAGATCCTCCCGACCTGCCACGAGCTGGGCGTCGGTTTTGTCGCGTATAGCCCGCTGGGGCGCGGTTTTCTGGCCGGCAAAATCAATCGGTTTGAAGATCTCGCCCCCGACGACTATCGCCGCAAATCGCCGCGCTTTCAGGGAGAGAATTTCCAACCAAACCTGGATCTGGTTCGTCGAATTGAGCAACTGGCCAGAGAGAAGCGGTGCACCGCGCCCCAACTTGCCCTGGCATGGGTTCTTGCCCAAAGCCGAGACATTGTCCCTATTCCCGGCACGAAGCGTCGCACCTACCTGGAGGAGAACCTGGGAGCCCTCACAATCCAACTCTCTCCCTCCGACCTGGCACGCATCGACGAGGTCGCCCCGAAGGGTTCGGCCGCCGGCACGCGCTATCCACAGGAAATGATGCCCATGGTGGGACGATGACCGGGCCCCCGCCCGAGGGTGATGAGTCAGAATAGCACTCGCGCGTTATGGCTCCGCCTCGCAGGCCACCTCCGGTTCCACCTCGCCCTCGACCCACGAAAGCCGACCTGCTCGCCGCCACTGAAAAGGGTGTCCCAGACTTGATCGCCCCGGGGTTGCGACTGCTCCTTTGCGGAATTAATCCCGGTCTTTATTCTGCCTGGGCAGGACACCATTTCGCCCGACCGGGAAATCGCTTCTGGCCGGCGCTGTTCGCCTCTGGCTTTACTCCCCGCTTGCTGCGGCCTGAGGAAGAACACGAACTCCTGCAGGCCGGATGCGGCATCACCAACCTGGTCGAACGCGCCACCCTAGCGGCCGACGAATTGACTTCGGAAGAACTTCTGGCCGGGGCGCGCAATTTCGAGCAAAAGATCCATCGGTATCGCCCACGAGTTGTCGCCATCCTGGGCGTGACCGCGTACCGAGTCGCCTTCGCCGCGGCCGGGGCAAAGACCGGCCTACAGGCTGGCGAGGTTGGAGGCGCGGACGTCTGGGTGCTGCCTAATCCCAGCGGTCTCAACGCTCATTTTACCCCCAAGACCCTCGCCCGGTTGTTTCGAGCGCTCCGCCTCCACGTCGAATCCACCCGCTGAGTCTACTCTGGCCGGACAGCTTCCTGAGGGTGTCGGTCATCCCGATGGCACCGGAGGATTGACTCCCAGAGCCGCCATGAATTAGATGTACTTATTAATGTGGCACGGAAGATTTTTTCGACCTGGACGGCCTGTGTCCAGGTCGCTTGGCTACTATTTCCGCATAACAAACGGTAAAAGACGGTAAAGAAACGGTAAACATATGGTAAACCAACAGCTGGAACTGAGTTTGGAAGCGCGCAGACAGGAAGCACGACGGCGAGCCCGGCGATCCGGCGCACCCGCCGCACGATGGTGGTTTGACCGGATGCGCCAGGTGGTCGATCTCGCGATGGATTTCCCGCACGGCACGCCCGAAGGGCGCCGGGCGTTCCATTCTCTCAGCGAACCCCGTCCCGCTCGCTGATCGAGCGGCCGGGTGATGCCGGTCGACCGGCGACGACCTGCGAAGCGAGGAGACGGGGAGGTGGACTATCTCAGCTCACGTAAATGCCGAGAACTTCCCCCGGCTCGCATTCCACGGACACTTCAAAAGGCCGGCAACACACCTCGCAGTCCGTAGTGAACGTCTGCACCGGGACGCTGGTGTCTACGGATAACTCAAAACTCTGCCCACAGAAGGGGCACCGCACAGGTTCGGAAACTTCCATCATACCGTTTGCTTGCCATCGAATCGTATCATCGTTGAGGCCATTTGAAAATAGCGGGGTCCCGCGCGGGGGATGGATTGGGGAGGGCTCCGGGTTGCTCGACGACAGTTTTCATGCTATATACTGCCTGACCCCAGACGCAGTATGCGATTTTCAAGACCAGGTTATCGTGGCTTTACGCTCATCGAGCTCCTGGTCGTCATCGCCATCATCGCCATTCTGGCTTCCCTCCTGCTGCCTTCACTCACCCGCGCCAAAGCGGCCGCCAAGCGGGTCCAATGCACCAATAATCAGAAGCAGCTGGCGGCGACCTGGGCCATGTACGCCGGCGATAACAACGACTGGCTGGCGTCTAATGGGCAAAACGATCCTCCCAATCCCAACCGGAAGCTTTGGGTACAGGGTTGCTTTTATCATGTTGTCGATAACACGAACTTCAGCCTCATTTTGGACCCGAAATACGCGCTATTCGGCAATTATCTCCCGACCCGATTTGTCTATCTGTGCCCAACCGATCGGGACTATGTAACGATCAATAACCAGCGCTACCCGCGCCTGCGGAGCTATTCGATGAACTGCTACCTGGGCTGGATTGGTCCGTGGGATAACCGGCTGTCCACCTCGTTCCGGACGTTCACCAGGCAATCACAGATTAGCTCCGCCCTGCCCGGCGGCGTTTTTCTGTTCCAGGACGTGCATCCCGACAGCATCTGCTGGCCCTACTTCGGGGTGGATATGAGCGAAGACGCGTTTTTTAACTTCCCCAACAGCTCCCATAATCACGGGGGCGTAATCTCGTTCACAGACGGCCACGTCGACCGCCATCAATGGCTGGATCAACGCACGGTCCGAGCCTACTCCGCCGCCTACCACAACCATCACGATACCTCTCCTCATAACCAAGACATTGCCTGGCTGCGGGCTCGGACGACAATCTCGAAATGATCCTCGGAGTGAGGACGGAGTAGCGCCCCCTGGAAGAACCTCGAATCGGAGTGTAAACCGGCAAGAGCCGGATCGACGTTACTCCTCCTGGCGCACGAGCACTCGCTCGATGCGCCGGTCCGGAATCAGCCACATCAGGGCGACGAGCACGTAGAGACCATGGGAAATCCATGGGTCCACAAAAGCAAGCGGGATGGCGGCCAGGTAAAGAACCGGCGACAGTTTACCTTTCCAATCCTTGCCGATGGCCGTTGCCAGCAGTGATGCCGGCCCCTGGTGAACGATAATAACGCGCTGAAGAACCCAATAGGCGATTGCGGCCATCAGCAATACCAAGCCATACGCCGCCGTCGGTGCGGCTGCGAAATGGTTCTCCCCCACCCAGCCGGTGGCAAAGGGAAACAGGGAAAGCCAAAATAAGAGGTAAAGATTTGCCCACAGGATGCCCCCGCTCACCCGTTTGAGGGAATGGACCATGTGGTGGTGGTTGTTCCAGTAGATCCCCACATAAACGAAGCTGAGCACGTAGCTGAGGAAGATCGGCAGGACTGGTTTGAGCGCGCTGAACTGGTCCCCGACGGGCACTTTCATCTCCAGCACCATAATCGTGATGATGATCGCGATCACCCCGTCACTGAATGCTTCCATGCGGCTCTTTTGCATGCGCGGGGATACTAAAACGGGTGAGCGCTCGTGTGCAACTGAAGGTAGGGAATTTGGGCATTGAAATCGCTAGGCCGCCTTGTATCGTGTGTTCCGGTTGTGTGGCCAACCTGCTTGGCTTGCCCTGACTGGGGGTGTACATGGGCAAATAATGGGGGGTTTTCCCCAAAAAAGTGTTGGCTGCCCCTGACCTGGGTCTGCAATAGTCTCGCGCCTGAATTTATGAAAAATAATAAAAAATTGATCTTGGGCCTGCTTGCATTCGCCCTCCTTGGGATCGGGCTCCCCGCTTTTGGGAGTGAAGCGGAGCTTAAACTTCCCCCGCTCGACACCGTCCACTTCCCCGCGCTGGGAGGTTTGAGCGGCTACAGCCTCATGCTAATCGGAATCGGGGTCTGCGCCGTGGCGGCCCTGTTCGGGGTTTGGCAATATTTCCAGACCAAGAACCTTCCGGTGCATGACTCCATGCGGAACGTTTCCAACGTGATCTGGGAAACTTGCAAAAGTTACCTGTTCCAGCAGGGCAAATTCCTGGCCATTCTTTGGGTGCTGATTGGCGCCTGCATGTTCTATTATTTTTCCGCGCTCCAGCACATGTCGCTCGCCAGTGTGAGCGTAATCCTTTTGGCTTCGATTCTTGGGATTCTCGGGTCCTATGGCGTGGCCTGGTTTGGCATGCGCATCAACACGCAAGCCAATAGCCGTTCGGCCTTTGCGGCGCTGACCGGGCTTCCTTGGGGGCCGCTGGCCATCCCGATGCGGTCGGGCATGAGCGTGGGCATGCTGCTCATCACCGTGGAGCTGTTCTTCATGATCTGCATCCTGACGTTCCTGCCTCGCGACCTGACCGGGCCTTGCTTTATCGGCTTTGCCATCGGTGAATCGCTCGGGGCCTCGGCGCTTCGTATCTGCGGCGGTATTTTCACCAAGATCGCGGATATCGGCTCCGACCTGATGAAGATCGTCTTCAAGCTGCCCGAAGATGACCCGAAGAACCCGGGTGTCATCGCGGATTGCACAGGCGACAACGCCGGTGACTCGGTCGGACCGACAGCCGACGGTTTCGAAACGTATGGTGTCACAGGTGTCGCCCTGATCTCCTTCCTCGCCCTCACACTGGGAACGTCCACTATCTGCGCGCAACTCATCACGTGGATTTTTGTGATGCGCATCATGATGATCATCACTTCCCTGGTGTCCTACTTCATCACGGATGCGGTTTTCACCAAAAAGTTCAAGGACGCCGCGGATTTCAATCCGGAGCTTCCGCTGACCTGGCTGGTCTGGATTACTTCCGCGATCTCCATCGCCATGACCTTCGTCGTGAGCAAGATGATGCTGGGCGACCTTACCGACGCCAACGGCATTGCCCGGACCGATCTCTGGTGGGTGTTGTCAGTGATTATTTCCTGCGGGACGGCTGCCGGAGCTTTGATCCCTGAATTTACCAAGATCTTTACCAGCACTGAATCCCGTCATGTTCGGGAAATCGTGACCGCCTCCCGCCAGGGAGGAGCCTCGCTGAACATCCTCTCCGGCTTTGTGGCGGGCAACTTCTCCGCTTTCTGGGAAGGGCTGCTGATGCTCGTTCTGATGTTGATCGCGGCCGTTGTGTCGCAAAACGCCTCCTTGACCGCCCTGATGCCGGTTGCGATCGGATTTGCTCCCCCGATCTTTGCGTTCGGCCTGGTGGCCTTCGGCTTCTTGGGCATGGGCCCGGTTACCATTGCCGTGGATAGCTTCGGCCCGGTATCGGACAACGCTCAATCGGTCTATGAACTGAGCCAGATCGAGTCCATTCCCAACATCTCCAAGGAAATTGAAAGCAAATTTGGTTTCAAACCTGATTTCGAAAAAGCCAAGCTCAACCTGGAGCGGAACGACGGCGCCGGCAATACGTTCAAGGCCACGGCCAAACCCGTGTTGATTGGCACTGCAGTCGTAGGAGCGACGACGATGTTGTTCGCGATTATTCTTCTGCTCAACAACACCATCGCCGAGGGCAAGATTGTCGAGAAGCTCTCTCTCGTGCAGCCCGCCATTGTGCTTGGCCTTCTTATGGGCGGCGCGGTGATTTATTGGTTTACCGGCGCTTCCTGCCAGGCCGTCGTCACCGGCGCTTACCGCGCGGTGGTGTACATCAAGGAGAACATGGATCTGAGCGCCAAAACCGCTTCGATCGAAGACAGCAAAGAGGTCGTCAAGATCTGCACCATCTATGCCCAAAAGGGTATGTTGAACATCTTCGTGGCTATCTTCTGTCTATCGTTGGCTTTGGCCTTCTTCGACTCCTACTTCTTTATCGGCTATCTCATCTCCATTGCGTTCTTCGGGCTGTATCAGGCCATTTTCATGGCGAACGCCGGTGGCGCCTGGGATAACGCCAAGAAGGTCGTAGAGGTTGACCTGCGCGCCAAAGGGACCGAACTCCACGCTGCCAGCGTGGTCGGCGATACGGTTGGTGACCCCTTCAAGGACACCAGCTCGGTGGCCATGAACCCGATTATCAAGTTCACCACCCTGTTCGGCTTGCTCGCAACTGAGATTGCGGTCGCCATGCAACGCAACAACCAATCCGCGCTGAAGGTCGGCATCGGCGCCGTCCTGTTCGTCGTGGCCCTGGTCTTTGTGTATCGTTCCTTCTACGGAATGCGCATCCCGGAAGACCGGGAAGAAGCTAAGCCGAGCACCCCGGCTCGCGCCACCGTTCCTGGAAGTAAGGAATTAGCCGCCAGCAAACGCTGACGCGGCAGAAATTGGAGCGGCCTGGTTCTCAGCCCGTCTCCGAGCGGCGACATTGCCGCTTAGTGGGTTTACGAGAAACGTGGCGGTCAATGACCGCCACGTTTTTTTCCAGTTGCCCGAGCGGCAAGCAGCCAAACCCCTTCGGAACGCGTGCGTGGCGGTGGCGTCAATCTTTGGGGGACACGTTTCCGGAGTTGCGGATAGCCCGGAACAAACGCCAGCCGAGATAAAGCGAAAGCAAGTATCCCGCCGCCCCAAAGACCGAAACGCCGTGCAGCACGGGCGGGGCTTTCATGCTCCACAGCAACGACGAGCCGAGGAACAACGACGCGGTTAAAATGCCGAGCACCAATCGGTTTACAATAGGGTCCAGGTGCCGGTGATCTACTCGCAGGTGAAACTGGCCCGAGCGGATACGCTGCAACGTCTCGTTCAAATCGCGTGGGAGGGTCTGCAGCAGGCGATCCCAGTCCCGGTAAGTGCGTTGCAATCGGACCAGCAGGCGCTGGGGTGAAAAGTGTCGGCCGAGGGCTTTCCGGTAGTAGGGCTGAATTACTTCGGCCAGGCTGAACTGCGGACTGAGCAGCTGCGCGGTGCCCTCCAGCAGCACCAACGTGCGGAGCAACAGCGAAAGCTCCGGTGGGAGCACAATCCCATGCCGGTGCACAATCTCAGCCAGGCTGTTCAACGCCGAGCTCAAATCCAACTCACTGATCGATTGCGCCGTGTACTCGGAGACAAAATCCGCGAGATCAGCGCGCAACTGCTCCCGCGGACACTTCGGCGGCGCCGAACTCAAGCTCCACACCACCGTCATCAGCGTCTCCGCGTCCTGGTGCACCACTGCCAGGAGCAAACCCTCAATGTCATCCCGCTGAGTCTCGTCCAAGCGGCCAGACATCCCGCAGTCAATCACGCCCACCACCCCGCCAGGCAGCAGCATCAGGTTCCCCGGGTGCGGATCCGCGTGGTAAAAGGAATGACCGAAGATCATTTCCATATACATGCTCGCACCGCGGCGGGCAAACTCGTTCAAATCTTCACCCGTCGCTTGCAACCGCGGGGTATCAGAGCCCGGAATCCCCTCCAGCCAGTCCATCGTCAGCACCTCCCGGGTGGAGTATTCAGGCCAAGGCCGCGGAAAATGCACGGTCTCATCGCCCGAGAAGTTACGGGCAAACTCCTCGAGGTTGCGTCGCTCGCGGGTGAAATCCAGCTCCTGCAGGATCGAGCGCCGGAACTGGCGCACCAAGGCCACCGGCCGATAAGGTTTCAACTGAGAGGAATATTTCTCCGCCAATTCAGCCAGGCCGGTCAGGATCGCGAGGTCCGATTCAATCTTGGATTCAATTCCCGCCTTACGGATTTTGACCGCGACGGCTTCGCCGGAAAACAGCCGTGCCCGGTGGACCTGGGCAATCGAAGCTGAAGCCACGGCCACGGGTTCGAAAGCCGCGAACACCTGCTCGGGAAGTTTGCCAAACGCCTGATCAAAGACCCGGCGCACGTGCTCTGGCGGATCGGGCAGCGTGCCGGCTTGCAAGCGGGCCAATTCCTGGGCCATTTCCGCTCCCACAACGTCCGGCCGGGTGCTCAACATTTGACCCAGCTTGATGAAAGTCGTGCCCAACTCCGCGAGGGCCAACCGCACGCGCTCCTCGAATCCCAACTCCGTGATCGCCTGGCCTTCGGGGCTCTGCAACCAGCCCTGCAATCGCGCCACGGGAATTGATTTGAGCCAGTCCGCCAGGCCGAACTTGGTAAGCACCCCAAAAATCTCGCCGACTCGCCGCGCGTTGCGCTCGAGCCGATCAATCGCACCGAAGTGAATCATGGCACCTGTACGGATCAGAGCCTAGCGGCGAATAGTCCCCTTGGCGAGCCACTTGACGGATTTGATTGGCGAAGCGTTACGGAGTGAGCCGGCGTCAAGGCCCCTTTTCCGGCTCAAACGTGACCATAGCTTGACACACGAGCGGCTCTTCGCCGTCGATGAAATAGGGGTCGCCGAAGGGTTGCAGCCCCCGTTGGATGAACTCGTTTACTCGCGCGTCTAGATCCTTGATCGTGGAGCCTCGGGCGGTCACATATTCAGTTATCGGTCTCATGATTCCTCCGCAGAGTAGGGGTTACGGTTCATACCTGGTCTTTTTATTTGATCGGCGCCATTTGTAAACACGAAAGCAGGGGAATCCTTGTGCGTAAGCTCTGCCAGGCCTCTGGCCGACGGAGGAAACCGAAGACGTGCGGCCGCCTCACCTCCGGGTCTAATGAATTACGCAAATACGACTCCGTGGGTTTGGCAGAGCAGCCGCGGATCACGGGACTTCACCAGCACCGGCCGATTATTCAGGAGTTCGTCGCAACGTTCGAGCGTTTCGCGTTCGAGCCGTTCCATCGCTTCCTGGGTAAAAAAGGTCAGATGAGGTGTCAGGAGAACGTTGCGCATGGAGAACAGGGCACTCAAAGAATGCCGGGAGGTAGATAACGGCTCCTGGGAGAACACATCCAATCCCGCCCCAGCGATCCTGTTCTCACGCAGAGCTTCGAGCAAGGCAGCTTCGTCCACTAGGGCTCCGCGCGATACGTTTATCAGGACCGCCGAAGGTTTCATTTTTTCAAACTGTGCACGCCCGATTAGGTGGCGGGTATCCCCATTGAGCACTGAATGCAGCGACACAAAATCCGCCGTTCCGAGCAAATCCGGGAGGACTTCGTACTTTTCCACTCCCGCGAGCCGCATGGTTGGGGCGTCCACAAAGGGGTCGAAACCGAGCACCCGCATTCGAAACCCGGCCCCGGCCATTCGAGCCAGGTTGCGCCCGATGCGCCCGACGCCGACCAGCCCTAATGTTTTTCCGGCCAAATCGTGCCCGAGCCATGATTGGACCGGCCAGGCCCAACCGTTCGCCTTCATCTCGGCATCCAAGGCACACAGTTTTCGCGATAACGCGATCATGAGCGCGAAGGCCCCTTCCGCAACAGTTTCTTCGGCGTACTCAGGGATGTTCACGACAGGGATGCAGAGGCTACGGGCCGCCTCGAGGTCGATGGCGTCGATCCCGACCCCGTATTTGACGATGCCGCGGAGGCGGGAGGCGGCCTGGATGACCCGGGCGGTGATTCGGGTATAGCACATCAGGAGCAGGTCAGCGTTCGCCACCTCGGTCATGAGCTGTTCCTCCGAGACATGCTCCGGAAGTGTAACGAGCTCTACGCCCCGGGCGAGAAGGCCCGCATCCAGGTTCGGGCATTCCAGCTCTCGATCGGTTCTTACGGCTTTCATCGATGAGGGATGTTGGCTGCAGAGTGCGGATGGGAAAAGGAAAACCGGTGCTCGGGAACCGCTCCGCTCCGGCTCCAACCCCGAACTTGCAACCCGCCCGAGAATGAGTTCTTATTTCCGTTTGCCGCTTTGACCCAAAACCAATCATATTACCAGTCCACTATGGGCTCAGACCAGAGACCGAAGCCAATCTCACCGAAGACCTCGCCAAAACCACCGCGACAGTTTACGAAGCTGCTTGCCGCCAACCGATCGGAAATCGCTATCCGCATCTTCCGCGCCGCGACGGATCTGGGTTTGCGGACCGTGGCAATTTATGCGCAGGAAGACCGTCTGAGCATTCACCGCTTTAAAGCCGATGAAGCCTACCTGGTGGGTAGCGGCAAAGGGCCGGTGGCCGCTTACCTGGATATCCCAGGAATCGTGGCTTTGGCAAAATCGACCGGGGTTGAAGCCGTCCACCCGGGGTACGGATTCCTGAGCGAGAACGCCGATTTCGCCCGAGCTTGCGTGGCCGCGGGGATTACTTTCGTCGGGCCGCGCCCGGAGTTGCTGGATATGATGGGCAACAAGACGGAAGCGCGCGCGCTGGCCCATCGCATCAAGGTGCCGACGCTGCCCGGAACCGAAGAGCCCATTTCCGAGCGGCAGGAGGCCTTGAAAATTGCCAACCAAATCGGGTTCCCGCTCATCATCAAAGCCGCCTTTGGTGGGGGTGGCCGCGGCATGCGCGTGGTGCATAAGGGCGGGGATTTGGCTCGCCTGCTGGACGAAGCCCAGGTGGAGGCGGAGCGGGCGTTTGGAAATGCCGCTGTTTTCCTGGAGAAGTACATTCCCCGCGCGAAGCACATCGAGGTGCAGATCCTGGGGGACCAACACGGGAATGTCATTCACCTGCACGAACGGGATTGCTCGGTGCAGCGTCGGCACCAGAAAGTGGTTGAAGTGGCGCCCAGCTACGGGCTGCCGCCGGAGATCATCACCGAGCTTTGCGCTGCCGCGGTGCGCATCGCGCAGGAGATCCGTTACGACAACGCCGGCACGATTGAATTCCTCTACGACCTGGATCGACACGAATGGTTCTTCATTGAGATGAACCCGCGCATCCAGGTCGAACATACGGTGACCGAGGTCATCACCGGCCTCGACCTGGTCCGGGCGCAAATCCTCATCGCCCAGGGCTACCCGCTGCATGGCCCGGACGTGGGCATGCCCACCCAGGACAAAGTCGCTCGCAACGGCTATGCCATTCAATGCCGCCTGACCACTGAGGATCCGGAAAACAAATTCACACCGGATTACGGCAAGATCCTGGCCTACCGCTCGACCGGTGGATTTGGAATTCGCCTGGATGGGGGCATGGGCTATGCCGGCGCCGTTATCACACCCTTCTACGACTCCCTCTTGGTGAAGGTCATTTCGTCCGCGGATACCTGGGACCTCACCCGCAGTCGCATGGACCGAGCCCTGCGCGAATTCCGCATTCGCGGTCTGAAGACGAACATTCCGTTCCTGGAAAATGTCATCAATAATCGCATCTTTGCCGAGGGCCGGGCGACGACTACGCTCGTCGATAACACCCCGGAGCTCTCCGCGTATATCCCACGCCGCGACCGGGCGACTAAGCTCCTGAATTTTCTTGGCAACGTGATCGTGAATGGCAACCCTCACGCAAAGGGCTTTAAACCAGGAAAAGTTTTTGAGCCCGGTCGTGTGCCCGCCTATGACCCTCACATACCGATTCCGAAAGGCACGCGGGACCTGCTGCTGGACCTGGGTCCGAAGAAGTTCGTCGAGTGGACCATCCGGCAAAAGAGATTGTTGATCACCGACACGACTTTTCGGGATGCGCATCAATCCCTGATGGCCACCCGCGTTCGCACCTACGACATGCTGGCCTGTGCGGCCCCGCTCGCCCGGCGCTTGGGAGGACTCGATTCGGGACTTTTCTCTCTGGAAATGTGGGGTGGCGCCACGTTTGACACTGCCATGCGTTTTTTGGGTGAGGATCCGTGGGAACGGCTGCGGCAGTTGCGCACCGCCATACCGAACATTTTATTCCAAATGCTGTTCCGGGGCTCCAACGCCGTGGGCTACTCGAACTACCCGGAAAACGTGGTGGCCGGGTTTGTGAAACATGCCGCCGCCTCGGGCATGGACATATTCCGGATTTTCGATTCGCTGAATTATCTCCCCAATTTACGCGTGGCCATGGAAGCGGTGCAGGACACGCACGCGATTTGCGAAGCCGCGATCTGCTACACCGGGGACATCCTCGATGAACGGCGGGACAAATATTCTCTCAAGTATTACGTCCAACTGGCCCGGGAATTGGAGAAGATGGGTGCGCACTTTCTCGCGATTAAGGATATGGCCGGTTTGTGTCGCCCGTTTGCCGCGCGAAAACTGGTTAAGACCTTGAAGGAGGAAATCGGTTTGCCGATCCATTTCCACACCCACGATACCAGCGGCATCAGCGCCGCGAGCGTGCTCCAGGCCGGTGAAGCCGGCGCCGACATCGTCGACCTCGCGATCGCGTCCATGTCGGGCAGCACAAGCCAACCCAACCTGAACTCGGTCGTGGCGGCTCTCCAGCACACCCCGCGCGATACGAAGCTGGATTTGTCCGCGCTGAATGAGTTTTCGGACTACTGGGAACGGGTGCGCGAAATGTATTTCCCCTTCGATTTGGCTCCGCGGACCGGCAGCGCCGAGGTGTACCTGCACGAGATGCCTGGCGGCCAATACACCAATTTGCGGGAGCAAGCCGCCAGCATGGGAGTTTCTCATCGGTGGCCGGAGATCGCCCGCATTTACGCCGAGGTCAACTTGCTGTTCGGAGATATCGTCAAGGTGACTCCCTCCTCCAAGGTGGTCGGCGATATGGCCTTATTCCTCTTCAGCCGCGGTATCCGCCCGGAGGACGTGGTCAACCTGGAACCAGGCTTAACGCCTTTCCCCGAAAGCGTGCTCGATATGTTCAGCGGCGGACTTGGCTGGCCGCCCGGCGGCTGGCCGGAGCCGGTCTGGAAGGTGGTCCTGGGCGAAAAGAAATTCAAGGAGGCCAAAGCGCGTTATGAAGCGGTGCAGCGCAGCCGGGAGCCGAAGTTAGGGGTCGGACAACCCCCGACGGATCTGGGCAAACTCCGATCCGAACTCTCCACTAAACTCAAACGCCCCGCCTCGGATGATGACCTGTATTCCCACCTCATGTACCCGCAGGTCTTCGCCGCTTTGGAAAAACACCTGCATGATTTCAACAATGTCAGCGTCCTGCCCACTCAAGCGTTCTTCTACGGACTGCAGCCACGCCAGGAGATCAGCGTCACTATCGAGCCCGGCAAAATCCTGATCATCCGGCTGGTCAACGTGGGCGAACCGGAAAAGGACGGTCACCGGACAGTTACTTACGAACTCAACGGCATGACCCGCGAAGCTTCGATCCCCGACAAACACCTCGCCGCCAAAGTTAAACACCGTCCCAAGGCTGACCTGACCGATCCGCGCCAGATCCCCGCCCCCATCCCAGGCCTGATCGCCACCATCGCCGTCAGCGTCGGCCACAAGGTCAGCAAGGGGGACAAGCTCCTGATGATGGAGGCCATGAAGATGCAAACCACCGTCTCCGCCCCGATTGATGGGGTGGTGGAAGAAATCTTCGTCGCGCTCAGCGACACTGTGGAAAGCAAGGATTTGCTGATGAAATTACGCGCTTGAAGCATAACCGTCCGGCAGCGCCGTCATACAGCGGGAGGCGGTAAGTAGGGCAGGATGGATGGGGAGCCCCATGGACAGGCCAGGCCATCTGCCGGAGCGAAGCAGAGAGAGAGAGATCACGAAGCACTGCGGCCAGCGAAAAACCCAATCAGGCCGCCCACCTGGAGGGGTCGCGATCCTGGAACACTACTTATCCGACCAAACCGCCAACTGATTCCCGGCCGGATCGGCATATTCAAAACGTCGTCCTCCGGGGAACTCGAAGGAGCCGGCTGAAATCGGAAGGGGATAAGTCGCGTTGCAGGAACGCTTCCACTTTTGCTGGAATGGTTCGTTCGCCGCTCGGCACGCTAAGCCATCCTCTCTGAACCGCTAATACTCGCTGATTGACGCTAATGAGAACAGGAAAGCACCGTTGTTTTTGCCGGTTCCACCCAGCTCACAGGATCGCGGTTTGTGGAACGGAACGGGGCTCGCAGCCCAGGCTCAAGGTTTGTTTACCGAGCCCAGGTACTCGTAGAAGACCGTCGCGAGTTGTTCGCCGTAGGTCTTCCAGTGGTGCGCGGAGGGGTAGTCATTCAGGCCGGCGATCCAGTTGCAGTTGAATTCGTGAACGGCCGCATCGATTCCGTACCGTTCCAGCCAGCCTTCCCCCAAGGTGCCGGCATTACGAAAGACCTCGATGGTGGAGCCTTCAGTGAACCAAGTATGCCGACGCAGCAGTGATTCCAGCGTGGCCATGCGTTGGAGATAGCGGTTCAAGTCCGGGACGGGACACCGGCTGACGTGTAGTGTTCCCGCACCATCATTATGCAATTCCAGCGCCAGGTCCGGAAGTCGGCCCGCCCGGATCATCCCTTCCAGCCATTTCTCCAGGGCGTAGTTCTCCGGAGCCAGGCGCGGGTCGGCAGGTTTGTTCCAATCCCGGTTCAGGTCTTTGCCTTCCAAGTTGAAACGGGTACGACCGCGCGCCACGCCGTCCTTGTTCGCCATGGGAAGGATATAGACGCAGTACCGTTCCAAGCACTTCCGGGCCAGGGGATCGTCCCAAAGCAATTGGTGGATGAGACCCTCCACCACCCAGTTGCCTCCGGATTCCCAAGGATGCGCCCGGGCGCGCAGGAAGACCCGGTGCCTGGCCTGGACATGCCCGAGGCGGATAATCTCGAGCTGGCGGCCTTCGACGGTTTTGCCGATCGGGATGATTTCGACCAGCGGGTGGTTGCGAATGGAGGAAAGCAGGCGGTCAAGATCTGAGAGGCGATAGGGTTCGACGCGCGCCACGTAAAGCCTGGGGCCGGGCATCTCGAGGGCCAGGCGCACGCGGTCTCCGGGCAGACTCTCCAGCGCCACCGGTTTCCACTCTCGGCCGTCTTCGGAGACGACCACGGCCTTCAATTCCCTGGCGATCGAGCTAGCCTGACCATTCCAGACGTTCTCCAGGTTGCGGAATTCGAGCGCCAGTTTAGCGCCGGGCCGGGCTTGGATCTGGAAGTGGATGTGGCCGGCCGCGCGGTTGGGTGAGAACCGTTCGTGGTCGTAAACGAGATGGATTTGAATGGTGCCGTCGGGGGCGAATTCGTACCAAAGAGGGGAGGCATTCTCGAAACCAGTGTTGATGTACTCGAAGCCGGCTGCCCGGATGGAGTCTCCAGCGACGGAAGTCGACGCCGCGGGGATCGGCGCATGGGCCGGGGTGAGCGATGCAGGCTCGACGGTGTCCCGGTTGGTTGCAGTGCTCTGCGCATCAGCCGCAGAGATTACGGCGGCCCACAATTGAAGCCAAAGCGCTACTTTGAGGTTCATTCCCAAAGATCGGTGCTGAGGTACTTCAGCCCGGAATCGCAGAGGAGCACCGCGATGGTGTTGCCGCGCAGTTCATCGCGCAGGAGGCGCAGCGCCGCCGCGACATTAGCGCCCGATGAGAAACCGGCGAAGAGTCCCTCTTTGCGAGCCAGCTCGCGTGCAGTCATGATCGCTTCCTCTTCGGTCACCTGCACGTAGCCATCCACCTGCTGCCGGTTCAGGAAGCGCAGGTCGGACATCACATAACCCCCTCCCTGGATTTTATGATTGGGACGGGTCACCGGCTCGCCGGACAGAACGGCTGCGCCGGCGGGCTCAGTCACAAAGCACCGGATGGCGGGGTTGTGCGCCTTGAACGCGGCGGCACAACCGGCGAACGAACCGGCCGTGCCGGCGAAATCGCAGAAGGCGTCGATGTGTCCCCCGGTCTGGGCCAGGATCTCCGGCCCGGTATGCTCGCAATGTGCACGGAAGTTGCCCGCTAAGGCAAATTGGTCGGCCCGAAACGCCCCGCGCTCGAGTACAATCCGCCGGGTTTCCTGCTCGACACGTTCGAGGTCGCCCCCGGAAACCTGGCCGGGGATCGAGCCGGGCAGTTGGTCCACCAGCACCACCTCCGCGCCCAGCGCCCGCATCATCCGCGACCGCTCGACGGAGTTGCCCTTCGACATGACTGCGACGAACGGATAGCCCTTGACGGCGCACACGATGGCCAGACCGGTGCCGGTGTTGCCGCTGGTGAGTTCGACCACGGTCCGGCCCTGGCTCAACGCGCCGCAGGCTTCGGCCTCCTCGATCATCTGGCGGGCAATGCGGTCCTTCTTCGATAGGCCCGGGTTGAGGTACTCCAGTTTTGCCACTATCCGCCCGGGCAGGCCGCGGGTGAGCCGCGATAACTCGACCAAAGGGGTGTGGCCAATCGCTTCGACTGCCGAAGGCAGCACACTACTTTATTGGGATGCAGTAGTCATCTTAAGCCCCCGTCGCTTTGTGGCTCATGAATTCCGTGTAATTTAGCCCGCAGCGGCAAACCTGCTCAATTAGAAAAGCGACAAATTCGCCGTTCGCTGGCAGAAACAAGGCAGAAACGGTGCAGTTTTGTTTCACTCCTTGGCTGTCATGGAATCCTCGACGGGCCGTGAGGCCTGGCACACTTTGCGGATTTCGCCTCGCAGCAAGGCCGACAGCCGATAAAGGTTCTCCGTGGAGACAAATTCCACGGTGCGTTTATCCAACTCGGTCTCCAGGCGGTCCAACTCCAGTTTAAGCCGGGTCAACTCCTGCTCGCGGGTGGCGAGGATTTTCTCCTGGAGTCCCTCGAACTCGATTGCCCGCAGGGTGCGGATTTGTTCGTGCTCCTGGCGATTCCAGTCCACGAGCGTTCTCTGGGCGACCTTGAGCCGCTCGGCGATGCGGCCCAGGCTCCATCCTTTGGCGCGCAGTTCGAGGAACTGGTTTTTGGTGTCGGCATCATACATAACGTTAATCCCTTTCGCAGATCAGTTAGTGCGCGCATGAGCGCACGGGAGAAGTGTAGCATTGGTTTTAGGCGGCAGCGCAGCTACCGGGGGAGCGACGTGCAGCAACGCGCACGAAGGCACCTGTGAGACGCCTGGACGCGCAAAACATTTTCTAGATCGCTATTGACAGCTCCGAAGCCCGCAAACCAGCCGGCTGCGGACCCGCTCTCGACAACGGGGCACCGGGGGATTAGCGTTGCTGACAGCCATGAAGAGGAAGCTCGCCATGAATCGAGCTGAGCCGCGTTCGGGGGAACGCCAGCGAAGCAGCTCTGCCTTCACACTCATCGAATTGTTGGTGGTTATCGCCATTGTGGCCATTTTGGCTGCAATTCTTTTGCCGATTCTTTCTCGGGTGAAGAATGCGGCCTACACGATCAAATGCAAAAGCAACCTCCGGCAATTGGGAATCGCCCTGCAGGCCTACGTCGATGAATACAGCCACAAATACCCCTTCTACGGAGATCCCGCGGACTATTACAACAGCCCAGCTTACAATATTTCACACCGCCCGGGCAGCTTCCGCAACTGGGAAGCCTCTCTGGAACCGTATCACAAGCCGGGCTGGTGGCGCGATCAATCGTGCCAGTGTCCCTCAGTGACGAGCGACGTGTATAGTCGGCTTACTGGACTGCCCACGGCCAGCAAGCTCTACGCCTATAACTGGTACGGAACCGAGGCCACGGGGAGCGTTCCCGGAACGGACCTGCGGGTGGGTTTGGGAAATATGGTTCACGAGTATAATGGCAGTTGGCAGGTCGAGGCGATCTCGGAATCTAAAGTGAGATATCCCAGCGAGATGTTCGCCATTTTCGATTCCCGAATTTTTCCTTACGCGGATTTGTCGGGTTACGGTTCGCCCGATCATATGGTATTTGGCGCGCCGAGTTCACGAGAAAAACCCCGGCACGGTTCGGGGCCGAACATGCTTTTTTGCGATGGGCATGTAAACCTAACCCGGTTCAAGAACTGGATCGATTTTCGGAAGACGGGCCAAAACTGGAACAACGACCACGATCCGCACAGCAACACTTGGGACCTGGCTTACTTGCCGTAGCGTTCGCTCGCACCGCGACAGGGACATCACAGTGCTCGTTTGGCAGGGCATTTTCTAGGAGATGCTACCGTCGGTCATCGCTACGCGATTGGTCACTCCGGGGGAACATTTTTCCGACGGTGTGGCCGTCAGGTTGACTGACGTCACGACCTGCTATTCGGGTCAAGCGCCCCGCGGGGCCCGCTTCACCTGGGATGGGCTGGGGATGCTGATCTCCAAGCGGTAAACTGTTCCCTTTTTGATCTCGCAGATCTCGTTACCGGGCACGATCTGACCCTCTACCCGGAGTACCGGTTTGGTCACCTCGCAGTCCCGACGCATGGTTGCCATGAAGGTCGCGCCGCGGAGGGTCCGCGTGACCTTGACCTCACTCCAACCGTCCGGGAGTCGGGGATTCACCACGAGACCAGTCCGGGTGCCCTTCAGGCCGAACAAGCCCTCCACCAGGCATCGGTAGAACCACGAAACGGTCCCGGTGTTGAACAATTGGCTGGAGCGGCCGGCAGTGCGCGGGTGCTGATGATACGCGCCGCGGTAATAGTTGGGAATAAAGATGGGTAACTGCCCTCGGCGTTCATAGTCGGCAGGATCCGGGCCAGGAATCATCTGCCGCATCAGCCGGAAGGCACGGTCTTTGTCGCCGACGGTGTACAGGCTATAGATATAAAACGCCGCAGCGTGGTTATAAACGGAACCGTTCTCGGCCGAACCCGGAAACTTCTGAGTCACCCGGCCGATATCTTCGCGCATCCGCGTGAAAGCTGGGGCGACCAACATAGGACCGTAGGGAGTTTCCAATTGATCCTCGATCGCCTGGATCATGAGCTGTTGCTGTTCCCCGCTCGGGATCCCGGCGAGAATCGCCCAGCTTTGCGGGTTCAGGAACAGGCGACCTTCCTGGTCCTTGCTCGTGCCAAAAAGGACGCCGTCATCGGTAATCCCGCGTCCAAACCAGCGGCCGTCCCATAGGTGCGCGGTGGCCGCAGCTTTGAGTTCAGCAACTCCGCTCCGGAACTCTTTCGCCAGGCCGTGCTCGTTCTCTGCCACACAAATATCCGCCCACAAACCCAGTGCGTAGGCGCTGGCGACTGAGAGCCAGCCGGATACTCCCCTGCCCTGGTGTCCCACCATGTTCATCGGGTCACACCAATCGCCCTGGGCAATAAAGCTCAACCCGCGCTGATCGCGCGCCTGGAGCAGCCAGCGCATGGCGTTGCTGATCCGCTCCAAAACACTGAGGCGCTGGCCGGCGCGGTCCTGAACTGGTTCCCGCAAGAAGCGATAATCCCCAGACTCGTCCAGATACGCCTGAAGACAGACCGGCAGCCAAACACAATGGTCTGTATGCGGAATCTGGTTGATGTACTTGAGCTCCGCGCCCTCGCTTAAAAGGATGCCGTCCGGCATGGCGCCGCTGGGTTCCTGCTGACTCAGCGCGTGCAGGAACGCGTTCCGAGCGACCTCCGGTTTGAGGTAGCTCATACCCATGTTGTCCTGCAGGTAATTCCGGGTTTGGGGATCCGTGGTGAGCCGATTGACATCCCCATGATAAAAGACCTGGCGGGGCAGCCAATGATTGACGAAATGGTTGAACTCAGCATCGGGAGTCTCGACCGTAAGACAGCCTTTTCCTTCCGCGATGTACTCGGAGTACCGGGCGGTGGCGAGCCCGAATCCGTCGGCGTGCAGGTATCGCGTTCGGAGGGACAGAATCTCGGCGTCATCAAACGCCGGGCCGAAGAGGAAGCGATAATCCACAGCTTCGGCGGGACCGAGTGTGAGGCGATATTGGAGGATGGCGGCGGGCGTCTCATAAAGAGCGTCGCCGTTGCAGAGTTCGTCCTGGCGCAAGGCATCCGGGTTGTGCAAACCGCCTTCGCCTTCGAACCGCTCTTGCTTTGCCTCCCAGGACGTGGGCGATTGCTCCGCCAGTAGAAATGTTTTGTCTTTGAAATTCTTGACCTTGAAATAATCGGCGACCTTTTGGTAGGGCGTTACACAGGTGGCCACAATCCCGGCCAGCTCCGGTCGGTAAACCGCCGATTGGTTCATCCAGCTCATGTACCCGATAGGGAAATACGGATAAATGCTCAACCGGCGTGGACGGCCGGAGCCGTTTCGGACGCGAAGGCTCCAGAGCTCAACGACGTCGTTCACCGGCAAACTTAAACAAATCTCCAGGGCAATGCCTCCTTTTTCCACCTTCCAGCGCAGATCACTTTTCCCCACCGAAAACGCAAACGCGTCGAGCTTGGCGCGCACCGGTTCGTAAGGAGCGGAGAAAAACTCGCCGGTCTCTTCATCCTTCACAAAAAAGAAGCGGCCCGGATGATGGGCGTAATAAGGTTGCTCCGGCTGCATGAAGGTCTTGGCCTCGAGATTCGGTGCGTAGGCATATTTGGCCGGCTCCGGCTGCATGAACTGGGCAACCGCATAACCGCGGCAGGTGACCTGGATCATCATCTTGCGGTTCCAGAGGAAGCCCGCTGCCCGAGGCATGAGAGTCGGGCTGGAAAGATCGACGCGTTCGCCTTGTTGGGAGAAGTGGATCATAGTCAGCACGATGTTGAGCCTTCGAGACAGCGTCGGGTCGGGCCAAAGCTCAACCGTTTAGTGCAATAGGACAGGTTCGTTTTCCTTCCCCTTCCGCTCCGCCAGTTCGAACTGGATCCGGGCCATTTGCCGGTTATCCAGCTTGTAAAAGCTCATGACGGCAACGGCGATGACCGCAAAAACGGCCGGGATTACGGACATCATCAGGATGATGCCCCGTTGTGACTGGGAACTCTGGGCAACATTGGCAACATAGCCCAGCGCGGTGAACACCCAACCCATAACCGCGGCGGCCAGCGCCGTGCCCAGTTTCTGAGAAAACGTGGCGGCGGCAAAGGTCATGGCCGTCGCGCGGCGTCCGGTGCGCCACTCATTGTAATCGGCGGCATCGGCATACATCGAAAAAGCCAAAGGCGACTTCGGACCTAATACCAGCCCGGTGGCGATTTGCACGCCAAACATCCAGGCGATTTGATCCTTGGGAATAAAGAAAAACGCGAGCGAGAGAACTCCGGTCGTGCTCATGAGAACGATCAGCAGGCGTTTCTTGTCGAAAAATCGAGTCAACACGGGGGTCAATGATGCGCCAACCGCCGCGGCCGCCATGTAGGCGGGCACAAAGGCGGACATCAACTCCGGTCGACGGACATAGTATTTGAAGTAGTAAGCCGCCGTCGAGGCGCGGAGCGTGATGGTGATCATGATGATCAGCGCGAGGAAGAAGAGGACGATCCAGGGGCCGTTCCTGGAGAGATCCCTGATATCCTGCCGAACATTTGTGTTTTGCTCCGCGAGAGGTGTGACTCGCTCCCGCGTGTTAAGGAAGGTCACCAGGAAAATGGCGGAAGCGGCTACTCCCCAAACGATCATGGTCAACTGCCAGCCCAACCGTTCATTGCCACCCCCCAGCCATTTCACCAGGGACGGAGATGCCGCCGTTACCAGCATGCTGCCACCGAAGGCGAAGATGAACCGCAGCCCGTTAATCGTGGAGCGCTCCTGCGGGTCGTTGGACATGACCCCCGACAGGGCATTATAGGGAATATTGATCCCGGTATAGCAAACCATCATGAGCAGGTAGGTGGCGTAGGCCCAGAGCAGTTTCCCGTTTGGACCCAGATTTGGCGTGGTATAGGTCAACACCCCGGCGGCGGCCAAAGGTATCGCTATCCAAATCAAGTACGGACGGAACTTGCCAAACCGAGTCCGGGTGCGATCCGCCGCGGCCCCGATCAGCGGGTCGGTAAACGCATTGATGATTTTGATCGCAAAGAGCATCGACCCGGCGGCAGCGGCGGAGATGCCGAAGACGTCGGTATAAAAAATCATCAGGAAGGTCGCGATATTGGCCCAGAAAAAGTTGAACCCCATATCGGCGAGCCCGTAGCTGATCTTTTCCGGCCAGGGCAACTTCAGCGAGACCACGTCCGGACGGGCGCCGGTCACAAGTCGATCCTCAGCAAGGGCAAGCGGTTTGAGAATGCGGTCATCACGCCAGGACCCGTTTAGCAAAGTGGCCCGCAGCTACGCGAGCTTTTTCATCCGAGCTCGATCAGCTTCATCTCCGGCCCGATCGCCGCCTCCGCGTGAGATTTACTTTCCGCACGAGCGTGGTTCCCAGACAGGTAGCGTCAGTAGGACTCAACGGCGACCGCGCGATAGAAGCGAGAAATCTGGGAGGGACTAGTCACTCCCGTGATCTGGTTAGGGCCGCAAACAGGGTCTCCGGTAGCGGCCCGGTGCGCCGAGTGCGTTGCCTTGTCCGTGAAGTAAGCCAGGCCCGAGAAGTCTGCGAGCGTCGTCACGAGGGGGCGCCAACTCACCAAATCCGGCGAGACTTCGATCCGATAAAGCCGCAGCGGCTGGCCGTCGATTTTGATCGCAAGCTCGCCATCCGGGAGAAATCTTTGCGATAAGAGGGCGCGGGCGGCCTGAACCATAGCCCAGGGACTCTGCTCTAATTGGGCTGACGAGCCGGCCACCGGGGCGGTGCCTGAGCCGGCTGTCAGGCTCCAGTTCAATACGGTGTCACCGGCCGCGCCGTTAAACCCGTCAATGGCGATATGATACATGGTCAGACCGGTCGCGTTGAAGCTCACCCGGCTCTGGAGAATGTTGTTGAGCGGGTCGAGATCGTCATTGGCCGCGATCGCCGTCAGGCCAGAAATGGAAGTGCCGGTGTAAACTGCCAATAGCGTGTTGAAAGAGCTGCCGACGGTGTCGAAGGTGGCCACCCCGGTAATGGGAGCCGTCCAGCAGTACCAAATTGAGGACCCTCCGGGATTGCCTGCGTGATTGGGTTCCCCGGCCTCTTTCGTTGCGCCGGCGGTGCTGCCGTAAACCGAGCCTCCAACACCACCAACGAACGTGCAGAAAGCGAAATTATCGTTTCCGATGGTCTGGTTCAGGGTTAGGACTACGCTGCCGGTGGCTCCATTAACGCCGTCGACGACGAGGTCATACACTACCCCTGCCGTGGCATTAAACGTAACGCGACTCTGCAAGTTGGTGGGTGATCCAATATTGTCGTTGCCAGCGACGGTGACGAGACTGGCCAAGCTGCTGCCGGTATAAACCGCCAGCAGTGTATCGAAGCTGCTGCCGATGGTATCCACCGTAACGGGCTTGGTGCTCAAGGCGGTCCATTGATACCAGAGCGAGTGACCACCCGCATTGCCGGCGTGACTTGGCTCGTCGGCCTCTTTGGTCGCGTTCTGGTTGTTGGCCTGTACGCTGGTAAATCCGCCCAGCAACGTCTGAGCATTGGCAAAGCTATCATTGGGAGGGGGCGCGGCCGGGTTTCCAATCGCGATGGGAACAATGGTCAAGTTGTCTCCGTAATCGCTCTCCTGGATGATGCCCTCGGGATTGGCTTCCATCTCAATGGTGTAGTTGCCCGCAGGCAGCCCCGTAATATCGATCCATTGCCCGTCGAGGGTTGAATCGTAGAGATCTCCCCAACCCTTCTGGATCCCCTGGTTGCTGCACGTATATAACGCCGTGGGCAAGGAGTTCGGATCCCACCGGAACACGTCCAACACACAAAAGCCTACCTTTAGGCCAATCGCGACCAGGTTGTGGCTGGCATCGCGCAGCCGGTAGGACATGTAATTATTGAAGTGGTAATGTGCGTGACACGGCGCCCAGACAAAGAGCGGGTTGCTCGCCGGATCGCCAAAGAACATGTCGGCGGTGCCGGAGTTTTCGGTCTGGGTGTTGAACCGGATGATCGTTCTTGTGCCGGCCTGGACGAGTCCTTCTTCCACGGCGCAACTCGACGCGGAAAAGGTCTCGGTGGAGATGACCGGACTCACCGCTGAGCCAACGATTGAGAGATTGGGTAACGGAGCACTGGCCTGGACCCAGCGCAGGGTGAGGTTGCCCTTGGCCCCGTTCGCACCATCCACCGCGATCATGTAGGTGGTTCCCGCTACCGGGGTAAAAGTGAGGCGGCTGCGAGTGCTGTTGGCGTTCATGTCATTGTTGCCGGCGATGAGCGTCAGAGCACCCACGGAATTTCCAGTGTACACACCCAAAAGTGTATCGAATCCGCTTAAGGCAGTATCCAAGGTCACCGGACTGCCTGAGGGGGCGGTCCATTTGAACCACACGGAGGCCCCTCCAGGATCGCCTGCGTGATTGGGTTCGCCCAACTCTTTGGTTGCGTTAAACGTGTTTGCGGACACGGACCCCGAGCTCCCGCTCACGGGTTCCGCGCCCGCGAACGAATCGTTGCCCGGAGGAGTCAGACCGAGGCCGTACACATTTAACTGGCCGGAGAACGTAGCCAAATAGAGTTTACCGTTAGCCACCACGGGCGGACAATACTTGGCAAAATTGCCCACGGAATCCCGCGCGCTGACCATTTCGGAGTTCCATAACTCGTTGGCCACATTTTGCGCGTCATAGGCGTGCAGTATGCCGGGCCGAACCTGCCCTTGGGCGTTTCCGGAGAACGGGTGCGAAGCCCAGACAATCCCGCTGCCCGGGGTCATGCCATTGGCTGACACACACAGGAATCCTCCGGGCATTCCTCCGATGGGCGCCGTGCTGGGGCTCTGAGCATACGAGGGCAGGAGGAAGGTCCCGCTTGCGCGGTCGAACTTGTATTGTCGAAGATAGTCGGATTCACCCTGAACGTAAGCATATGATCCATCCGGTCCGTCCCACCACACCGGCGATCCATGGATGTTATTGGCGCCCGAAGCCGCGGTCACCTGGAAGCTCTGAACGATATTGGTATCGGCGTCGGAAAAGCTCAAACCACCCATATTATCGCGATTTACCAGGTACGCCCTTCCCTCCTTGCTGCCCGAAAACAGGAGCGAAGTGCCGGGAATGAGCAATACGCCGGCAGAACCGAGATCCAGGTCGTTGGCCTCCAGATAAGGCCAATCGTACGGTGTGAACCAACTGGCCACATTGAGAACCGAGCCACTGCGAGTCAGCTTGAGGTAGCTTTCGCCCCGGTTGATCGGGTCACGCGGATCGTCATTGTATCCGACCGAACCGTTGCCGACGCTGACGTAAATATTTCCGTTGGTATCGACCGCCGGCCCGGCGCCGCTCATCCAAATGGCTCCCTCAGCACCATTGGGCGAGGTGTTGTAGACGAAGGTTTGCTGAAGCGTGGACGCGTCGTAACCCATCAACCAACCGTGGTAGGGGTCCCAATCGCAGTGTGAACCCCAGCCGACGATAACGGTGCCATTGGCGAGAGTCAGTGCCGGTCGCTGATTTTGTTTGAAAGAGTCGAAGGTGATCACGCCGCTGATGCTGCCCGTTCCGCTACCGGGGTAAGTCGCGGTAATGATAACGGGACTGTTGGGCCGCTCGTTCCCCGTGGACAGATCCAGCGCATGCAAGCGCTGGACAAAATTCGTCTCGAACTCCTTCGTCCGGGCGACCAGATAAAGCGTGCTGGTCGTTGGATCGATGACCGGGGTGCCGATAATGCCAAAGTTGCCGCTGATATTGAAAGACGTGCCGCAAGGGCTGGCCAGTAAATCGCTGGAATTCGGCGATACAACATTGGGTCCGAGAAAACTGACCTGCCAGTACGGCGCGGTCGCCAGGGGGTCATCGGCGTCGAAGGCGTAAACAGAATCATTCACCGTCGCGACGATCAGGACGTTGTGATAGCCCTTGGTCGGGATGCTCAGGTTGGTCATGATCAAGGGTTGGGCATAAATTTGATCATCGACAGTTCGGGAATAGAGCAACCCGAATTGGTTGGTGTTGACGTTCGCCGTATTCAGCAGGGCCTCGTTAAGGTTCGCCCCGGTGCGGCCATTATCGTAATGGTGCGTGAGAACGGCCACCTGTGGTGGGGAAGATGGCAAGGTGTTGAACGCTACACTTGGCTTAGCCCAGTTGGTACCGGCCCCGTTAATGGCCATGGCCGTGTAGAAGTAGGGCGTATTGGGAGACAAGCTGGGGACCTGGTAGGCAAACAAGCCGCCTTGTGGTCCAAGGGCGACGCTCTGCGCCCAAGCCGAGGGCGTGGCACCTCCGTCCACGGGACCGTAGAAGAGAGTCACGGCGGGCACATCGCCCCCGGTAGAGGTAACCTCCCCATTCAGTGTCGCCGTCGAGGTCTGCACCCCACTGGCTGGCAAATTTACGATCTGGGGAAGCGATGGGCTGATGGTGAGCGTAGCGACGGCGCTGGTGATCGCTCCCGCAAAGTTAGTGATAATCACCGAGTAGGGCCCGGCGATGTCCGACTGCGCGTTGCTGAGCGTTAGCGCACTGGTGGTCGCTCCGCTCACCCTTGCGGTGTCAGTCAGGTTTGTTCCGAAAAGCAACCATTGATAGGACAAGGGCGCCGTTCCAGACGCAAGGGCGCTGAAGCCCGCGGTGGAACCAGATTGGACGGTCTCATCCAGAGGCTGTATCACAATCGTTGGCGCGGGATCGACACTGGTGAGAGCTAAACTCCAACCCGCTGCAACGGTCCCATGATCATTGGCCGAATCATCGAGAACATAGAGCGACCATACCCCGTTTGGAGGAGACCCGCTCAGGACAGAGAGGGAACC
>Ga0105240_10001326_pt1 | contig 42653 bp, 43 predicted proteins | sample KBSC54metaG_FD_80426 | JGI IMG/M metagenome (GOLD analysis project Ga0105240, IMG submission 80426) | Corn rhizosphere microbial communities from Kellogg Biological Station, Michigan, USA - KBS C5-4 metaG | ecosystem: Host-associated > Plants > Roots > Rhizosphere > Soil | place: Michigan, USA... | reverse complement strand
GATCCGGAACGCGATCCGGGCGCGTCATCAGAAGCTGGATGTTCCGGCTTCGAAGCTGAAGACCGAGATTGCCCGCATTCTCAAGGAAGAGGGCTATATTTCGAACTACAAGACGCAGGAAGAGGATGGCAAGATGGTCCTCCGCGTGTACCTCAAGTACGGCGGAAGCGAAGCAGCCATTCGCGACTTGGCGCGAATCTCGCGTCCCGGCTGCCGTGTATACATCGGCCGCGACGAGATCAAGCGCGTCCAGGGCGGGCTTGGAATTTCGATCATGACCACGCCGAAGGGCGTGATGACCGGCCGCCAGGCGCGCCGTGAAGGCGTAGGCGGCGAACTGCTCTGCGAAGTCTGGTAGGACTGACCCGTCCAGGCAATCGCCTTCGGCGGCTCGGCACTACCTCTCAGAAGCACTGAGTGGGTTCGACTGGGACTTCCCAGGGCTGCAGTGGAACGATGAGTTTCTCATCGGGACTCGCAAGCCAACAAAAGGATTGAATCGATGTCGCGTATTGGAAAGAAGCCGATCCCGCTGCCTGCGGGCGTGAAGTACAAGGTGGACGGCAATACCGTTCTGGTCGAAGGACCGAAGGGTAAGGTATCCACGCTGGTTGCGGATGGTGTCACGCTCGAGACCAAGGACGGCCACCTGCTTGTGAACCGTTCAGGAGATGACAAGGCTGCCGTCCACGGACTGACTCGCGCATTGGTTTTCAATGCGGTAACAGGTGTGACGAAAGGCTGGACGAGAGAGCTCGATATCGTCGGTATCGGTTACCGCGCCGAGTTGAAGGGCAAGGGCACTGTGGTGTTCACGCTGGGCTACTCGCATCCGATCGAGTTCCCGCTGCCCACCGGAGTTGAAGTGGCCATCGACCCCAAGCAGACTCACCTGACGGTTTCTGGAATCGACCGCCAAAAGGTTGGTCAGGTCGCGGCCGATATGCGCTCGCTGCGCAAGCCCGATCCATACAAGAACAAGGGCGTTCGCTATTCGGATGAGCGCTTGAAGAAGAAGGCTGGCAAGACGGGCGCCAAGTAAAGCAGGGATGAGGGATCAGGTTCCAGGGATCAGCTAAACAGCGAAGACGAAGCTTTCACTGATCCCTGACCTCTGAAACCTGAATTATGGATTAACCGAACGGGGTCGTAAGGCGGCTCCGCTGATAGGAAAGAGACGAAGATGATTACGCAGACCAAAAGAAGTGAAATCCGCGACCGGATTCATACGCGCATCCGCGAGAAGCTTTCTGGCACCTCCGAGCGGCCCCGGTTAAATGTGTTTCGCTCGCTTAACCACATCTACGCGCAGGTGATCGACGACCAGAAGGGCGAGACGATCGCCGCAGCCTCGAGCCTCCAGTTGAAACTGAAGAGCGGCGGAAATGTTGCGGCAGCCAAGGAGATCGGCAAGGCGATCGCCGAGAAAGCCAAGGAGAAGGGCGTCAAGAAGGTGGTCTTCGACCGCGGCGGCTTCCTGTATCACGGCCGCGTGAAGGCGCTTGCAGACGCGGCGCGCGAAGCGGGCCTGGAGTTCTAAGCTTCGCAGTGTTTTGGCCGAGTGATTCGGCCGGCAAAGTTTCAAGTCCGAAAGGACAAACGAGAGAGCAATGACGAATCTAGCAAAGAAACTCGATGCCAACCAGTACAACCTGAAGGACCAGGTGGTTTCGATCAACCGCGTGACCAAGGTGGTCAAGGGCGGCAAGAACATGTCGTTTGCCGCGCTGGTTGTGGTGGGCGATGCCGCTTCGGGTGTGGTGGGCTACGGATCGGGCAAGGCCAAGGAAGTTCCCCAGGCAATCCGCAAGGGAATCGAATCGGCCAAGAAGAACCTGGTCAGGGTGAACCTCACCGAAACCACGATCCCACACCAGGTCCTCGGCCGTTTCGGCTCGGGACAGGTGCTCTTGAAGCCGGCTCCGGAAGGAACAGGCGTCATAGCGGGCGGTGCTGTTCGTGCGGTGATGACCTCGGTCGGCGTGCAGAACGTTCTGACCAAGAGTCTGGGAACGGCAAACCCGCACAACGTCATCAAGGCAACTTTCGATGCGCTGGTGCAGCTGCGCGACAAGAGCGATGTAGCCAGCGCGCGCGGCAAGCAGGTTGAGGAGCTTTAATCATGGCCGAACAAAAGAAGATCCGCATCCAGTACTACCGCTCGGCCATCTCCACGCCCGTGAAACATAAGCTGGTGATCAAGGGGCTGGGCTTCACGCGCCTGAACCAGATCGTCGAGCGCGTGGACAACGAGTCGGTACGTGGCATGGTGAAGGCCGTGCCGCACCTGGTAAGAATTCTGGAAAACTAGAGAATAGAGGTCAGAGATCGAAAACCGATCTCTGACCTCTGATTTCTACAGCAACGCGAGTCGGCCTGACATCTTTCAAGCCGGCGTTATGGAGCGAGGAACAACATGGCAAAGAATCTTTCGAATTTGCGCGCGCCGAAGAATGCGAACACCGGGCGCAAGCGTGTGGGCCGGGGCATGGGATCCGGCATGGGCAAAACCTCAACCCGCGGCCACAAAGGCCAGGGATCGCGTTCGGGCTTCAGCCTGATGCGCGGCTTTGAGGGCGGCCAGATGCCATTGCACCGCCGGCTGCCGAAGCGCGGCTTTACCAACATCTTCCGCACTGAGTACACGGTCGTGAATCTTGATCGCCTGGCCGATCTCTCCGTGAAGGAAATCGCCTTGGAAGACTACGCCAAGCTCGGGTTGGTCTCGAGCAAGAAGGCATTAGTCAAGGTTCTCGGTTCCGGCGAGCTCAAGTCGGCCATCACCGTTCATGCCCACAAGTTCTCCAAGTCGGCCGTCGAGAAGATAGAGAAGGCTGGGGGCAAGGCGGTCGTGGCGGGAGCGCCGGCAGCAGCTTAGTACTTCGATCCCGGGGTAGCGGAAGCGAGCGCCCGGGGTACCCGTTGTGCGAAGGGACAAAGTCCTCAAGTCTGTGTCCGGGAACACCGCCAGGTTGGTATCCAGCCTGACAAGATCGAAGTTCAGGGTTCCCGCGCAGATTCGACGACAGGCAGCCTCAATCGCGCATACACTGGATTGGTAAGTCACGCGGGCGGTCTCGCCTGAAGCGGAAAAGCCAAACATGCTTGAGAAGTTCGCAAATATCTTCCGGATCCCTGACCTGCGCAAGCGGGTTCTGTTCACGCTTGCCATTCTTGCCATTTACCGGCTCGGCGCTTTCATTCCCACGCCCGGTATCGACACGCATCGTCTCGAGAGCCTGTTCAATACGCAGAATGGATCCGCTCTTGGCCTGCTCGACCTGTTCGGCGGCGGCAACCTGCGCAGAATGACCATCTTCGCGCTGGGAATCATGCCGTATATCACGGCTTCGATCATCTTCCAGTTGCTGACGGTGGTGTACGAGCCGCTGGCGCGCATTCAGAAGGAAGGCGAGATCGGCCGCCGGAAGATCACCCAGTGGACGCGGTACATGACGATCATTTTGGCGGCGCTGCAGGCGATCGGCATCGCGGCAGTTCTCACCAAGAGCGGGCTCGTTCTTCATCCCGGCATCGGATTTGTGCTGATGACCGTTCTGACGCTGACCACGGGTTCGGGCTTCATCATGTGGCTGGGCGAGCAGATCACGGACCGCGGCATCGGCAACGGCATGAGTTTGCTGATCTTTGCCGGCATCATCGCGGGTCTTCCTAGGGGTATTGTTGAGCTTGTCCAGAAGGTTCAGACGAGCGCGTGGGGCTCGCTCACGATCTTTGCCGTTCTCTTCATTGTGGTTGGCATGGTCGCGGTGGTTGCGTTTATCGTGTTTGTCGAGCGGTCCGAACGCCGAATCCCCATTCAGAGCGCGCGCCGCATTGTCGGTCGCCGCATGATGGGAGGCTCCTCCAGCCATCTGCCCCTCAAGGTCAATTCGGGCGGGGTTATGCCTATCATTTTTGCCAGCTCTATCCTTTCGGCCCCATTGCTTTTCGGCCAGGTGGAGTGGGTGCAGAGCAACCGGTTCTTCCAGCCCATCGTGCAGGCCCTGGGACCAGGCATGCCCTGGTATGTGTTCCTGAACGCGCTGGCGATCGTGTTCTTCGCGTACTTCTACGTTTCGATCGTGATGAAGCCGGACGACATCGCCGACAATTTCCGCAAGTCGGGATCGTTCATCCCCGGTATCCGCCCCGGCAAGCGGACGTCTGATTTCATCAATGACATCCTTACTCGTATTACGCTGGTCGGTGCGGTCTACCTGATCCTGATCCAGATGGTGCCAACGTTCATGATTTCGGGCATCCGTTTCGACAAGATCTGGCTGATTGGAAGGTTTTTTGAAAGTCTGCCCACTTGGGCAACACACGGTTTGGGGGTCGGATTCTACTTTGGGGGCACCTCGCTACTCATCGTAGTGGGTGTCGCCATGGACACTGTCAACCAGATCGAATCGCAGCTGATCATGCGCCACTATGACGGCTTTTCCCCGCGTTCCGGTCGTATACGCGGAAGGAAAACCTGGTAAATGCCGTCGTTTGCAAGTCTTGAAAGCGCATCTGGAAGTACGGAAAGTGACATAGAAGGAGAACGAAGGTCGGCAAGGATGATCGCTCCCGGACCGATTCTCCTGTTGGGTGCACCGGGCGTAGGTAAGGGCACCCAGGCGAAGGAACTGGTTCAACTCTGGGGAATTCCCCAGGTTTCGACTGGTGATCTGCTTCGCGCGAACGTCGCCCAGGGCACTCCTCTCGGCAAAACGGCCAAGGGGATCATGCAACGGGGAGAGCTAGTCCCCGACTCTCTGGTCAACGAGATGGTGGCTGTAAGGCTGCAGCAGCCGGACACGGCTAAAGGATACATTCTGGACGGTTTTCCTCGAACCCTGGCGCAGGCACACTGGCTCGATGGGCGGCTCGATGCAACCGCCTGCTGCGAACCGGCGCAAAGCCTGCCTCTGGTTGCTGTGAGTATCCAAGTGGACTATAATCAGTTACTGCGCCGCATTACCGGGCGCAGAAATTGCCCAGTCTGCCAGACCATCTACAACGTTTATTCGAAGCCGCCTCAGCGGGCCGGCTTTTGTGATGTAGAAGGTGCGGCGCTGACCCAGCGAGCCGATGACACGGAGAAGGCATTTGCGGAGCGCATGCGCGCATACGCTGCCCAGACTACGCCAGTTATCGAGCATTATCGCGAGTTGGGAAGATTCGCGGAAGTAAGTGGAGATGGGCAGATCGCCGCGGTTGCGGCTGGAATTGTTACTGCCGTTGAGCGGCTGCGCCAATAGCGCAGTGCGCGAACGGGATTTTGTGCGTTGGAGAGAACTGTTCTTTGGCTGTGGTACTGAAGTCGTCTCAGGAGATTGAGAAGATGCGCCGCGCGGGCAAGGTAGTCCGCGAGGTGCTCGAGCTCGTGCGCGGTCACGTTAAGCCGGGTGCGACGACGCTCGATCTCGAAAGAGTCGCGGAGGCTCGGATCAACGAGCTCGGCGCCAAGGCGGCCTTTAAGGGGTATCACGGTTTCCCTTGTGTGCTTTGCACCTCGATCAATCACGAGGTGGTGCATGGCATCCCATCGAAGAAGCGAGTCCTCAAAGAAGGGGACATTGTTTCGGTGGACTGCGGAGCAATTGTGGACGGCTACTATGGCGATGCCGCGATCACCGTCCCCGTGGGCGAGAGGATCGCACCCGACACCGTCAGGCTGCTGGCTGCTACCGAGAAGTCGCTTTATGCGGGGATCGCTGCAGTGAAGCCGGGAGCGACGCTGGGAGATATTGGCGCGGCTGTCCAGGGAGTGGTCGAAGCCGAAGGGTTCTCGGTCGTACGAGATTTTGTAGGACACGGAATCGGCAGCCATATGCACGAAGACCCGCAGGTGCCGAACTTCGGGGAAGCGGGATCGGGCATGCGGTTGAAGGCAGGGATGGTGATTGCCATCGAACCGATGGTCAATGCCGGCAAGCCGGACGTGCGCGTGCTACGCGACGGCTGGACGGCCGTGACCAATGATGGAAGCATGAGTGCTCATTTCGAGCACACGGTGGCGGTTACTGACACCGGAGCAAAGGTTCTGACTGAGTAGCTGATAGGGGCTCAGTCCAAAGCACACGAGGTGCGAAGCACCTCAGAAGTGGATACAGTTTGTCGAAAGAAGACGCGATTGAGGTCATGGCAACGGTCGTTGAGACCTTGCCCAACGCCATGTTCAAGGTGAAGCTCGAGACTAACCACGAAGTCCTGGCCCACGTCTCGGGAAGAATGCGCAAGAACTTCATCCGTATTCTGCCGGGTGACCGCGTAGCCGTTGAGCTGAGCCCGTACGACCTCAACCGCGGACGGATTGTGTACCGATACAAGTGAGCGTTGTGCAGTGATCAGGAAGACCCGACGGAAGCTAGCAAGTAACGGACGTGATCACTGAACACTGATAACTAAGGTTTCCCCCGCGTCGTCATCAGATGCGCGGAGAAGGGCAGTAAAGCAATGAAGGTCCGTGCATCAGTAAAGAAGATTTGCGTGAAGTGCAAGGTCATCAATCGCCGCGGGGTGGTTCGTGTGATCTGCGAGAACGCAAAGCACAAGCAGCGCCAGGGCTAGTCCCGGACTGGCAAGGAAGCGGAACTCCAGAAAAGCAGCGATTTCGAAAGTCAGGTTTTTGCTTACTATTCACTGCTTTTCAGGGGCTAGTTAGCTTGAGTAAAGGCTAGCGATGAACCCCGGAGTCAATTCAGCCAAGTGGTCCGGGCTGATCCCGCAGCAACCTGTGCGAACCGGCGCTAGGCCGGGGGCACACTAACCGAAGCAACAAAAGGATTCAGCATGGCACGTATTGCTGGCGTCGATCTGCCCCGCAACAAGCAGGCCCGGATCGCGCTCACATACATTTTTGGCATCGGCAATCCTCGGTCGCTCAAGATTCTGGCGAAGGCAAATGTTGACGCCTTCAAGAAAGTCCAGGACCTGAGCGAAGAAGAGGTCAACCACATCCGCCAGGTGATCGAGGACGAGGGTGACGTCGAAGGCGACCTTCGTAAAGACACCCAGATGCACATCAAGCGCCTCATCGACATCCAGAGCTATCGCGGCAGCCGTCATCGCCGCGCATTGCCTGTTCGCGGACAGCGCACCCACACCAACGCTCGCACCCGCAAGGGTCCCCGTAAGGGCACTGTTGCCGGCAAAAAGAAAGCGACGGCGAAGACCTAATGGCGAAACCAGAGCAGAAGGCCGCAGCCGGCAAGGCGGGCAAAAACAAGAAGTTCAAGAAGCGCGAGCGCAAGAATGTGCCGTTTGGCGTTGTGCATATTCAGGCCTCGTTCAACAACACCATCGTGACGATCACCGATCAGGTCGGCAACACTATCAGCTGGAAGAGCTCGGGTTCGCTCGGCTTCCGCGGTTCGCGCAAGGGCACGCCGTTTGCGGCGCAGCAGGCTGCGTCGAACGCGGCGCAGATGGCGCGCGACCACGGCCTTCGGGCAGTGGATGTGCGTGTTGCCGGTCCCGGATCGGGCCGCGAGTCCGCAATCCGCGCGCTGGCAGCAGCTGGCATCGACGTTCGCTCCATTCGCGACGTCACGCCGGTGCCGCACAACGGTTGCAGGCCGCCGAAGCGTCGTCGAGTCTAGCGACTCGAGGGATCAGGTTTCAGGGATTGGGGGTCATTCGGGCCTTGCGGATCCGTGACCACTGAACCTCGACAACTTTCTACCGGGCCGGGATGACATGCGCACCGTCGCACGTAAACCGGCCGACATCCGAAGTCAGGAGAAGAAATGGCACGTTATACCGGAGCAGTATGTCGCCTTTGCCGTCGCGAAGGCACCAAGCTCTTTCTGAAGGGCACCAAGTGTACATCGGACCGTTGCCCGATCGAGAAACGCAACTTCCCCCCGGGACAGCACGGCAAGGACCGCAAGGCCAAGATCGTTGGCTACGGCCTCCAGCTGCACGAGAAGCAGAAGGCCAAGCGTATGTACTTCACGCTCGAAGGCCAGTTCCGCGAGTACTACGAGAAGGCAAACCGCGCGCAAGGCGTCACCGGCGAACTGCTGATCCAGCAGCTCGAGCGCCGTCTCGACAACGTTGCGTTCCGCCTCGGCTTCGCAATTTCGCGCCGCCAGGCACGCCAGGTAGTTCGTCACGGGCACGTCTCGGTCAACGGCAAGAAGGTGAATATTCCCTCGTTCCAGGTGAACGTGGGCGACGAGATCGCGATTCGTGATGCGGCAAAGAAGATGATCATCATCGAGCAGGGCACGCAGTACGCAGCGCAGAACCCGGTGCCAGTGTGGCTCGAAGCGAATTTTGAAAATATGTCAGGGCGCGTGCTGAGCTTGCCCAAGCGTAAAGACGTCAACCTGCCGATCAACGAACAGCTGATCGTCGAACTGTACAGCAAGTAGAATCACAGTGGACAGTGCTCAGTGGACAGTGGTCAGAACGGCCAACTGTTCACTGATCACTGTTCACTGATCGCTAACGCAAAGGAGAACTTGCGCGGCCGCCGCAAAATGCATCGCGACGTACCTGCCGCGCGGGAAAGAGACGAGAGATATGCTTTGGAGAGGATTTCAAAAACCGAAGCGCCTGGCAGTAGATGCCGAGACGCTCAGCGACACATTCGGCAAGTTCAGCGCCCAGCCATTTGAGCGCGGATTTGGCACAACCATCGGCAATGCCCTGCGCCGCACGCTGCTCAGCTCCATAGAGGGCGCCGCAGTCACTGCGGTTCGCATCGAGGGCGTACTGCACGAGTTCCAGTCGATCGCCGGCGTCGTTGAAGACGCGACCGACATTATCCTGAATCTTAAACAGATTCCCTTCAAGCTTATGGGTGATGGTCCCAAGGCGCTTTACCTGCGCGCCGACCAGCCCGGCGTGGTCACCAGCGGCATGATCGAAGCCGATGGAGACGTGGAGATTCTGGACAAGAACATTTACATCGCCACCGTCTCTGAGGGCGGCCGGCTCGAGATGGAAATGCGCCTGAAGCGCGGTCGCGGATACGTCTCCGCCGACAAGAACTTCGACGCCGATCTCGGACTGGGCTTTATCCCGGTGGATTCGGTTCACTCGCCCGTGCGCCGCGTCAACTACCTTGTCGATGCCGCTCGTCTTGGACAGATCACCGACTACGACAAGCTCACGCTCGAGGTTTGGACCAACGGTGCGGTTCTGCCCGCCGATGCTGTGGGTCTGGCAGCCAAGCTGCTCAAAGACCACATGAACATCTTCATTAACTTCGAAGAGGAAATTGAAACCGAGTCGCGCAGCGAAGAAGGCCGCGTGATGCTGCGCAACGATAACCTGAATCGCTCGGTGGAAGAGCTCGAGTTGTCGGTCCGCAGCTACAACTGCCTTAAGAACGCGAACATTCAGTCCATCGGCGAACTGGTCCAAAAGACCGAAGCCGAGATGCTGAAGACCAAGAACTTCGGCCGCAAGAGCCTGAACGAGATCAAGGAAATTCTCGCGCAGATGGGCCTGTCGCTTGGTATGAAGATCGACGAGAGCGGCAATGCCGTTCCCGGGCCGACCAGCGTTTCGCCGGCAACGACTCTGGCCACAAGCTACAGCCACTTCGACGACGAGGACGAGCCGCTGGATTCCGTTGACCTCCAGCTGCCCACAGAGACAGAAAACTTTTAAAGGCAGTGAACAGTGCTCGGTGGACAGTGATCAGATCTGTCCACTGTCCACTGAACACTGATCACTGATTTCGAAAGCGAGTAACACGTCATGCGCCACCGCAATGCAGGATTCAAACTCGGACGTAATACCAGCCATCGCAATGCGCTGCTGCGCAACCTGGTCACGTCCGTCATTATCGAGGACCGCGTGGAGACCACCGTGGCCAAGGCCAAGGCTGTTCGTCCGCACGTGGAGAAGATGATTACGCTGGGCAAGAAGGGCGACGTGCATGCTCGCCGCCAGGCGCTCAGCTTTCTCCGTACCGACGATGCAGTAGCACGTCTGTTCGATACCGTGGCCCCGCGCTACGGCGATCGCCAGGGAGGCTATCTACGCATCGTCCGCACCGGCTTCCAAAAGGGCGACGGCGCCGAAAAGGCGTTCATTGAACTATTGGGCGCCGAAAAACAGCTGGACGAGAAGCGCGAGAAGCGGGCCGAGATCAGGGCCGAAAAGCGTAAGAAGCTCGAAGCCGCTCTCGAAGAGCAGAATAAAAAGGCCGAAGAAGAAAAGGGCGGAGAAGAAGCCGCCTAGTCCGGCAGTTTCCGCTTTTTCTCCGGCAACATCAGGGCGTACCCTTGCAAGGGTGCGCCCTTCTTATTCGGTTCAATCTGAAGCCGTGTTGCCGTGACAAGATGTTTCTATGCAATCTCCACGGCCATTCTCGCGCCTCCTCCGCATAGGCCTGCTTATGTTCCTCTGCTGTGCCCGATTTCCGATCGCCTCGGCCCAGACACCCAGAGGCCATCAGACGCAAAACGTTATCCTCATCATGATCGACGGTATGCGGTGGCAGGAAATCTTCCGGGGCGCTGACCCTGAGCTTTTGAAGACGCTCGGCTCCGATATGCCCGGCGATGCAAAGCAGCGAGCTGAGTTCGCACGACAAAGATACTCGCGTTCTACCACTGCTGAGGGCCGCCAGACACTTATGCCGTTTTTGTGGGGCGTCGTCTCCCGGCGGGGACAGCTCTTCGGAAACCGCGACATGGGTTCAGACTCGCACGTCACCAACGGTCTCAATTTCTCTTACCCTGGCTACTCCGAAACGCTCACTGGCCTGGCTGACCCGCGCGTCAACTCGAATGACAATGTGCCGAATCCCAATCCCACCGTGTTCGAGTGGCTCAACGCGAAGCAGGCATTCACCGGCAAGGTCGCAGCCTTCGGCGCGTGGAATGTATTTGACGGCATCTTCAGGAGCAAGCAGTCCGGGCTGGTCGTCAACGCTGGTTATGATGCCTTCACAGCGATTCCGCCAACCTCGAACCTTGAACTCCTGAACACGCTCAAGCTCGAGACCGTCCGCATCTGGCCCGATGAAGCATTCGATCCGATGCCGTTTCACACCGCAGTCGAATATCTCAAGGTGCGAAAGCCGCGCGTACTGTTTCTGGGTCTTGGCGAAACGGATGAGTGGGCTCACGCAGGTTCGTATGCGGAGTATCTGAATGCGGCGCATCTGGCCGACGAGTACCTGCGACAGATATGGGAACTGATACAGTCCATGCCGGAGTATCGCGATAAAACCACGTTGATCGTGTTGCCGGACCACGGTCGCGGAGAAGCCGGAAAATGGACCGATCATGGCGAGAAGGTCCCAGAGTCGATGCAGACATGGATGGCCTTTCTCGGACCGGATACGCCACCGCTTGGCGAGCGCAAGCAATCGAATTCTGTTACAGAGAGCCAGATCGCTGCAACCGTCGCAGCTCTGCTTGGCGAGGATTATCGTGTTGCAGTTCCAAAGGCGGGCGCGCCGATTCCCGATATTCTTATCAAGTAAGTCAGGGGGAGGTGATCCATGACGGAGAGGATCGTTCCCATGATCCACGTGCCTGATGTCGCAGCCACGGCGCAGTGGTACGCGTCCATCGGCTTCACCATCGTCGACATCTTCAGGGAATGCGATGGAGGCGAGGCGACCTGGTCGCTTTTGCGGCTGGGCGATAGCACGATCATGCTGAACGCCGGCGGCAAGCCCTGCGATGCGCCGCGACGCGATTTTGACCTCTACATTCATGTAGATGGGGTCGATTCAGTGCGAAGGCGTCTGGAAGGGAAGGCCGCAATGGTGGAGGATCTGCACGACACCTTCTACGGCATGCGCGAGTTCATCATTCGCGACTGGAACGGTTTCTGGATCACGTTTGGCCAGCGGGCTGAAGAATAGAAGAGTAACGCCGAGAAATTGCAAGAGGTTCGAAGCCACTCTCGAAGAACAGCACAAGAAGGCTGAAGGAGAGAAGGGCGGGGAAAAGGCCGCATGAAAAATGGACTGCGCCTGAAGGAATCACCCCAATTTCATGTTACCTACGCCGCGGCGAATGCTCATGCTTTGCGATGTGAAAACGCGCCGAAAAGTGCCGGCTGCAATGGAACGCTCGATCAAGCGATACGCCAAAACGACAGGCTCGCATCAAAGACAAATGTTTGGGTATTTGAAGTATGGGCTTCGCCACTTTCGTTATGCGTCACCAGTGTCCCTAGGGTGATCGTGATCTCGTCAGGACCTGAGAGAACGGCTCTGTGCTTGTAAATCCAGCCTGGACAGATCCCTCGGGTCTCAATCGGCTCGATTGCGAATGACTCCGTATTGAGCCGATAGACAGGGATTGTGCCGTAGTGCCGGTGCCCCGAATAGCCAAGCGAGCCGATGAGGTAGATGTAGTCGCCGATTAGGGTGGCCGTATGAAAATCAGTCGGGGGAAATACCGAGGCTGGATAGCCGTATATTTGAATCTCCCCATCTGGCTTGTGGACGAAGACGTCGTTGTAGATACAGAAGTCTTCGTCGTAAGAATCTTCGTGCTCGCCAGCGACCTGGACAATATCGCCGTTGGACAGAAATGTGATGGACTGCCCAAAGCGCTGTGCGCACCAGACGGCGGAGCGGTCGTCATTACCCCCAAACTTGTAGCGTCGTTTTGCTTGAAACGCTGCAACTCCAGCACGAATCATGCAATGCCAGAATGGATCTTTGATTTCCTCGGGATTTGCGGTGCCGAATCGACGCATTCTTCCGGATCTAAACTGATCTTCACTGACCGCCAATTCGTCTTCGTCAGGGGCTGACGGAAGCCCGATCACGGCTCTTCTCCCCTCATACGACAGTTTGCTCGGGTCTGCACCGGCATCGAGCAGGATGATGGCGGCAGCACGCGATGTGGCAGAACTCAGAGCTGTCTGCTCGTGATGCCTGCTGTCATCTACGTTCGCACCGGCTCTCAGCAGTCGATCGAGAGCCTCAGAATTCTCGTATTCTGCGGCACACATGAGGGGTGTGGTGCCGAAGTCATCTGTCTCGTCAACTGCTGCAGAGTTTTGAATAAGCCACTCGAGCATGGCTGAGTGATGATTCTCGATTGCATAGAGCAGCGCAGTCTTTCCGCACCTTCCGCGTGCACCTTGATCCGCCCCGTGTTCTTTGAGCAAGCTTGCTTTATCAAGCTCACCCGCCTGCACAGATATAAGCCAGGCAGTTCGATCCCACCAGTCGCGTTCCTCGAGCGACGCCGCTGCTTCGATTTCGCGCGCTACATCTTTGATAGTGCCGATGGCAACGGACCGAATAAGGGCGTCCATTGCAACTGCTCCTCACTTGCCCCGGCATTGAGCAAAAGACGCACGGCGTCAAAACGGCCCACTCGCGACAGCACGCGCAATGCTGACTCTTTGTAATTCGTTACGGTGTTCAGTTCCACGCCCTGCGAAATCAACACACGAATGAGTTCCAGCAGCTTCGAGTCGCGCCGAATATCCCGGCCATAGAGAGCGTCTATCAAAGCGTTGTAGCCATGCTCTCGCTGGTATCCGATTTCGGCTCCGCGCTCGAGTAGAAGAGCAACTTTGTCTGGATCGCCTGCAGATACCGCTAAGCAGAGGACGCTTCTCGGGCCCTCGATGCCGGTTGACGCTTGATGTACGTTCGCCCCGCTATCAAGGAGCAAACGAACAATCTCACTATCCGCGCGACTGCTTTGCACCGCAACCATCAGCGGGGTGCGACCCAATCGATCAAATTCCTCGATTTGAGCTCGAGCGGAGTAGTCCTTCAGCTTCTCGCAGAGCTTATCGGCTCGACCGCTCGCGGTCAGAGCGTGAAGATCAAGGGACTCGGGCACCGGAACTCCTCCAAACATTCAATCAAGCTGATCGATGAGGTGGGCGCTAGTGAAGTGAACTCGCACTACTCGTTGCGCAATTCTGCAATTCGCTTGCTCATGCTCTGCGCGTCGAACGGAGCGCGTTCCTTGTTGTCATCGTCGAAGTAGACGAAGACATCACGCGCGTTCTGTTTCGGTCCCGGCTCTGAATGGATCCTCGACCCGTCTGTCACTTCCTCGCCTCTCGACCATTTGATCATCCGTTGTGACCAGGTATCGATTGCCGCTTCGGTGTATCCATCTGGATAGACTTTGTCGCTGCCGTGCAAGCGGCAGTATACGAAATCCGCAGTGAGATCCATCATCACCGGCCACTTCACAGAGTCGGCGACAACGAGGGCAACGTTGTACTTGCGTAGAAGCTCGATATACTCCGGGGTAGCGAAGCTTTTATGCCGGCTTTCCATTGCATGCCGGAAGGGGAGATCTTCTTCCACCTCGAGCCACGAGCGTCCCGACATCCATTCGTCGCGTTGCTTCGCGTAGGCCGCGGCCCGCTTCTGCGTATGTGGAAGCAACTTGAGGAACGCCTCGATCTTTTCGGCGTTGAAGGACGTCTGCGGCGGGAGCTGCCATAGAATCGGCCCAAGCTTCCTGCCGAGGCAGAGCATTCCCTGGGCCAGGAAGTTGGCCAGCGCTCCCTCGACATTTTCCAGCTTGCGAATATGCGTGATAAATTGCGAACCCTTGATCGCGAAGACGAAGTCGTCCGGCGTCTCCTTGCGCCAGGATTGAAAACTCTGCGGCTTCTGCGTTGAATAGAATGTGCCGTTTAGCTCGATAGAGTTGAGTTTCCGCGAAGCGTACTCCAGCTCACGCTTTTGCGTGAGGTCCTCGGGATAGAAGCCGCCGCGCCAGCCGTCGAACCGCCATCCTGATATTCCCACACGTATTTGCCCTTGCTGGCTCATCCGACCTCCGGAGTTCGAAATCAGTCTAGCTGATGGTGGTGACGAGAGTTGGCGGAGGCTTTAAGCGCCAGCATTGAGCTCTTCCACTCTTTTTCGCAAAGCCTGCGCATCGAATGGCGCCCGAACCTTTGCATCGTTATCGAAGTAGACATACACATCGCGGGTGGCTCTTTTCAGCCCGGGCTTCGGATGTGCACGCTTTCCATCTGTTACCTCGCCTCCTCGAGACCATGTAACCACCCGGCGGGCCCAGAGATCGATGGCCTCCTTCTCATAGCCACTGGCGTAGAGTTGTTCACTGCCATGGAGCCGGCAATAAACGAAATCTGCCGTGGTGTCCATAAGTAAAGGCCAGTCCACGGTGTCGGCGACGACCAGCCCGATGCGGTTCTTGCGCAGCAAGGATACGAAATCCGCGTTTTCGCAGCTCGCGTGGCGAATCTCAATCGCATGCCGGATCGGCAGATCCCTTTCGAACTTCAGCCACGAGCGGCCTTTCAGGCGTTGATCGTGCCCACGCCCGATCGTGGCTGCCTCGCTGTGCGAACGGGGAAGCAGATCGAAGAAAGCCTGCAGCTTATCCGGATTGAATAAGAACTGTGGTGGAAACTGCCAGAGGATCGGGCCCAGCTTTGCGCCCAGTTGCAGCACGCCCTGAGCGAAGAAGTTGGCTAGTGGCTTTTTCACGTTAGTCAGCTTCAACATGTGCGTGATGTAGCGCGAGCCCTTCGCGGCAAAGACGAAGTCGCCGGGCGTTTCGTCGTGCCACTGCCTGAAGCTTTGCGGCCGTTGCAGCGAATAGAACGAGCCGTTAAGTTCGATGGTGTTGAAGTGATGTGATGCAAACTCGAGTTCGCGCCGTTGCGCAAGACTCTCAGGGTAGAACGTTCCACGCCAGCCTTGGTAACGCCACCCGGAAATTCCGATTCGAATCCGCCCCGCACGGCTCATGAAGAGGTTTGACGCTGAAAACTGACGGAACGACAGTTTGCCCGGTCAATCTCTGTCGAATCTCCTCGACGGTCCAAGGCTTCGCAGCGCCAGATACAGCAGCAGGATGACGACCGCTCCGGAGCAATCGAGAAGCACGTCGGAGGGAATGCCGGTGCGATTCGGAAGGAAGGACTGATGAAGCTCATCGAGGCTTGCGACCGCGGCGGTTCCCGCCAGCGCGAGAACTGCATTCAGCACAAATGCCATTCGTGGCAGGCTCATCCACCACGCTCGAAGCCACAACAATCCCATGGTCCCGTAGCCGAGGAAGTGCCCGGCCTTGCGGATGTGATGGTGCAGGACGGCCCAGCGCGCATTGCTGACGTGCCCGAAGACATGCTCCCATATCCAGCGTAGAGGTCCACTTGTGTGATCTGCACCCAGGAAAGCTGTGGACTCTACCACGATGACGCACACTGCCAGGACGACGGGAAACCACGCACTGATCCAATACCCGGCAGATCGGCGCCGGGGACGTTGGCTCGATCTACTCAACGTGGTAATTCGGAGCCTCGCGCGTGATGATGACGTCGTGCACGTGGCTCTCGCGCAGGCCGGCGCCCGATATGCGCACAAACTGTGCCTTCTCCTGGAGTTCGGCAATTGTCGAACAGCCAAGGTAGCCCATACCCGATCGCAGTCCACCGACAAGCTGGTAGACCATCGACTCCAGAGGCCCGCGATAGGGCACGCGGCCCTCGATGCCTTCCGGCACGAACTTGGCGAGTCGATTTTGATTTGAGCGCTCTCGCTGCACCACGCCTTCGGCGCCAGCCTCTACTGCCAGGTCTTCCGAGCTCTGGAAATAGCGCTCGCCCGATCCCTGGCTCATGGCGCTCAGCGATCCCATGCCGCGGTAAGTTTTGAAGCTGCGGCCCTGGTACAAAATCGTCTCGCCCGGACTCTCGTCAACGCCCGCGAACAGCGAACCAATCATGATGGAGCTTGCGCCGGCGGCGATGGCCTTGGTCACTTCGCCCGAATACTTGATGCCGCCATCTGCGATCACCGGAATCCCACGCTCGCGTGCCGCGCGCGATGCCTCTGCGATGGCGGTAATCTGCGGCATGCCTGCGCCCGTGACCATGCGTGTCGTACAGATGGAGCCTGGTCCGATGCCAACTTTTACCGCATCCGCGCCGGCGTCGATCAGTGCCATCGCGCCTTCGTAGGTTGCGACGTTGCCTGCCAGCAAACCAACTTCCGGAAAGCGCCTCTTCACTTCGCGAACAGCATCGAGGACGCGTGAGGAATGGCCGTGCGCCGAATCGATTGCGAGTACATCCACACGAGCCTTCACGAGTTCAGCAGCGCGCTCCATGAAGTCGCCAGTTGCCCCGATGGCTCCGCCGACGCGCAAACGCCCCTTCTCATCTTTGCTGGCGTTTGGATATTTCAGTTTTTTCTGGATGTCTTTAACGGTGATCAGGCCCTTCAACTCGTATTGATCGTTGACGACCAGGAGCTTCTCGACGCGATGCTGATGCAGAATCTGCTCGGCCTCTTCCAGCGTCGTTCCCACGGGAACGGTGATGAGATTCTCCTTCGTCATCACGTCGCCGACAGGAACATCAGTGCGCGTTTCGAACCGGAGATCGCGATTGGTGAGAATGCCGACAAGCTTCGTATCTTTGGTGACCGGAACACCGGAGATCTTGTAGCGGCGCATCACATCGAGCGCGTCAGCGATTAGCTGATCGGGGCCGATCGTCACGGGGTCGACGATCATACCGCTCTCGGAGCGCTTCACCTTGTCGATCTCGCCGGCCTGCTGCGCAATCGTAAGGTTGCGATGCACAATGCCGATGCCGCCCTGCTGCGCCATCGCAATCGCCATGCGCGACTCCGTGACGGTGTCCATGGCCGACGAGAGCAGCGGCGTGTTGAGCGTGATGTTGCGTGTCAGCTGAGTCTGCGTGCTTACCTGCGCGGGAACGACTTCGCTGTATGCAGGCACAAGGAGAACGTCATCAAAGGTAAGGGCTTCCGGCAGGTTTTTGGCTAGCATAATGCTCTGATGCGCCTGGCGAGCCTGGGATTCGGGATCCAGGCCGGCAGGCGCTTATGGATATTGTATCGAACGGGGCAACAGGGCTCTTTGGGCGCTAGACACCCACGGGAAACGGCTTTGGGCTCGACTCATCCGTATTCGCAGCCTTCCCGCTGCGCCACTGCTCAAACCTGCCCTGCAACAGGCTCATCAGCCCCGTGTACCAGTAGCCGAGCACAAAGAGAATCAGGAACGGCGCGGTGAAGTAGTTGTGGTTCGTAAACGTATAGGCAATTGCCAGCGCAAAGTAGCAGCCGATGATCAGCTCGATCCACGGCGCAAGCTTCAGCCGCTTGCGGTACTTTGCAGCCTGCGACTTCTCGCCTTTTGCTGCAACGCGATACTTGGGTGTGCGCACGAAAGCGCTCTTGATGCCCAGCAGCGCCTCCATAACGGCCTTGGAATTCGTAACTGTCAGCCCGATTCCCAGCGCCATCAAAAACGGCAGGTACAGAAAAGTCTTCATCCATGACTTCGGATACAGCTCCCGCTGGCTGGCGAGATAAAAGACCGCGATCGACGCCGACGATGCTGCGAAGAGAGGAAAGTCGATCAGCAGCATCTGAAACCAGCCTTGGTAGAACCGCACGATCATCGCCGGAATCAGCAGCGCCGTCATCACGATCATCAGCGGATAGCTCAAATTCGCAGTGAGGTGGTAGACCGATTCGATCTTGATCTTGCGCGGTACATCCGAGCGCCAGATGCGCGGCAGCAGCTTGATCGAGGTCTGAATGAGCCCCTTGGCCCAGCGTGCCTGCTGCGTCTTGAAGGCCGTCATCTCGATCGGCAGCTCGGAAGGGCACTCGATTTCGGGTTGATATTTGAATCGCCATCCAGCCATCTGCGAGCGATAGCTCAGGTCGGTGTCTTCCGTCAGGGTGTCGTGCTGCCATCCGCCGCCGTCCGAGATGGCCTGCCGCCGCCACATCCCCGCAGTGCCGTTGAAGTTGAAAAAGTCGCCGGTGCGCGAGCGAGCGCCGTGCTCAAGGATGAAGTGCCCGTCGAGGAGAATTGCCTCGATCCGCGTCAGCAGGCTGTAGTCGCGGTTGAGGTGCGTCCATCGAGTCTGCACCATGCCCACGTCTGGTTCCCCGAAATGATGGATGACGCGCATTAGCCAGTCTGGCGGTGGAACGAAGTCGGCATCGAAAATCGCGATAAATTCACCCTTGGCGACCTTCAAGCCTTCGTCCAGTGCGCCTGCTTTGAAGCCATGGCGGTTGGTGCGATGGATGTAGGCAATCGGATTTCCCAGTGCGGCGTAGCGCTCAACGATCCCTGCGGCGACCTCCTGGGTCTCGTCGGTCGAATCGTCCAGCACCTGGATATCCAGTTTGTCCCGGGGGTAATCGAGGTTGCAGACGGCCTCGATCAGGCGATCGATCACGAACTGCTCGTTGAAGATCGGCAGCTGTACGGTGACTCGCGGCAAGTCGTCGAAGTGCTTCGGCGGCACCGGGCTGTGGTTCTTGCGGTGTTTGAAGTAGAGATAGCAGAGCGTGTAGCGGTGGACGCCGTAGACCGCCAGCACAAACATGACCGTGAAATAGGGAATCAGCAGCGCGAGGTCAAACCAGTTCCAGTGATAGAGGCCCCGAAAGGTCTGATCGGCAAACTGAGCCTTCAAATAATGCTTGAGGCCGTTCTGGTCGCTGCCGGCCAGCAGCAACGCAAACTGAATGGGTAGTCCGGTCAACAGGCTGGGGACACTTGGAAAAAGATTGAACAGACCGCGCCTCCACCGACCGGGAATGCCTTGCGGACGCAATATGTTGTCCTGGGCTTCGACACCGGGCTTAAGGAAATTGTAAGCGATAGAGCGTGTTGAGGCTGCACGCCTTTGGCAAGACCCGACGCGGCGACGGAGCTTTCGAAGTCGTCAGCGTCTCCCGCAGACTGCCAGAGGGATTCACCGTGCGATGGTTGCTGTGGTTAAGCGTATTAGCGTAACGTTTTCATGCAGTTGGAGTGCCCTATGTCGACCTCATCCAATCCCATCCTCGCCGCCAGAGGCGGTTCGTTTCTGATCGAATCGCGCAGTCCGGCGGAAGTGTTTACACCCGAAGACCTGACCGAGGAGCAGCTTCAGATGGCGGCAACGGTAGCCCAGTTCGCTCGCGAAGAGGTGCTCCCAAAGACTGCGGAGATCGAGGCGAAGAAGCCCGGAGTCGTTCCCGGCTTGCTGCGCAAAGCGGCGGAACTGGGCTTCACTGCAATGGACATCCCGGAAGAATACGGCGGTCTCGGCATGGACAAGACCACCTCCACATTGATCACGGACCACATGTCGGTTCTGGCGAGCTTCTCGACGGCTTATGGCGCTCACGTGGGCATCGGAACTTTGCCACTGGTCTGGTACGGAACCGAAGAACAGAAAAAGCGCTGCCTTCCCAAACTCGCCAGCGGCGAGTGGATCGGAGCTTACGCGCTCTCTGAAGCAACATCTGGTTCCGACGCCATGAACATTCGCGCGCGCGCCACGCTGTCGGCGGACGGCGCCACCTATACGCTGAACGGCGAGAAGATGTGGATCACCAATGGCGGCACCGCCGGTCTGTATACCGTCTTCGCCAAGATCGACGGCGAGAAGTTCTCAGCATTTCTGGTAGAGCGCGACACTCCTGGTCTGACAGTGGGCGCGGAAGAACACAAGATGGGAATCCGTGGCTCCTCGACTTGCCCGCTGGTGCTGCAGGATTGCAAGGTTCCCGCTGCGAACCTTCTCGGCGAAGCAGGGAAGGGACACCACATCGCATTCAACGTTCTCAACATGGGCCGGCTAAAACTCGGTGTCGCATGCATCGGTGGCGCGCGACTGGCAATCGCTCACATGATCCGCTACGCGAAAGAACGGAAGGCGTTCGGCAAGGCCATCGCTGAATTCGGCCTGGTGCAGCGCAAGATAGCCGACTCTGTAACCCGCCTCTACGCGACCGAAAGCATGACGTATCGAACCGTCGGCATGATCGATGCGAGCCTTGTGCAACTGGGAGACGAAGGCAGCAACTCCCAGCGAGAGGTGCAGAAGCGCATTGAAGAGTACGCGGTCGAGTGTTCGATCCTGAAGGTCTACGGCTCAGAGATGATGACGCTCGTTGCCGATGAGCTGGTTGCGACCATGGGTGGCTATGGCTACGTCGAGGAGTATCCGGCAGAGCGCTACTATCGCGACGCCCGCATCAATCGCATATTCGAAGGCACCAACGAAATCAACCGCATGATCATCACCGGCTGGCTGATGAAGCGTGCCATGGCCGGAGAGCTGCCGCTGCTCAAGGCGATCAAGTCGCTGATGGATGAGGTGATGCAGCCTCCGTCCTTCGATTCCGCCGAACAATCGGACGAGGCTCTCGTACGCGAAGGAGAGATTCTGGCTTCCGTCAAGAAGATTGCGCTTTTCGCGGCGGGCGTCGCAAGCCAGCGCTATATGGCGGGGCTGCAGGACCAGCAGGAGATCATGGCCGACCTGGCTGACATTATCTCTCAGGCCTTCGCGCTGGAGTCGGCATTGCTGCGCGCCCGCAAACTCGCTGCATCTATCAGAAACACGTCCGCAGTCGCTGCTGCGATGACCGGGCTGCTTGCCGACGAAAGCATGGCACTGGCTGAACAGACCGCGCGCCGGGTTCTCGCCGCCTCTGCCGAAGGCGACGAGCTGCGCACGCAACTGGCGATTCTCCGCAGGCTGGCTCGCTTTGTGCCCGAAGACGCGGTAAAGCTGAGCCGCTCCATTGCGCAGCACTGCATCCGCGTGGAGCGGTATCCGCTGTCGCTAGTCTGAGGAACGACTCAATAGCTTATGGGCAGGGATAGACGCCCGCGATGTACCCCTCGAGGGCCTGGATGGTCTGTTCCTGGCCCGACATGACCCACTTCACCAGATCTCCAATGGAGATGACGCCAACTATGGTGTCGTTTTGGACAACGGGCAGGTGGCGGAAGTCGTGCTGTGTCATCAGCGTCATGCACTCGTCCACGGTGTGTTTCGGATTGACGGAGATCACCGGACTGGTCATGAGCTGGCTGACAGTGGTCTCGCGCGAAGTATGTCCCCCCAGGATTCCCTTGCGCGCGTAGTCCCGCTCCGAGAAGATTCCGACCAGGCGATCGTTCTGGCACACCAGCAAAACTCCGATGTCGTACTTTGCGAGCATTTGCAGCGCCTCGTACACGGACTGGTCGGGTTCAATGGAGAGCACTTTGCGCTCGGGCCGACACCCGAGCAGTACGCCAATCGTGTCGTTGATCTTCATCGGGGAGTTCCTCCTGGGGTCCTGCGAATGACGGCCAATATAGACCATTCAGATAACGACGGAAAAGCGGGAATTTCGGCGGGCCGGGTGCTTTCCAGAATCGATTGCGGGAAACCAGCGTCTAAATCCCGCTGTCGTTGGAATCTCAGCCGAAGCGGCTGGTTGCTGCCGGCAGCCGTAAAATAGGTATAGGAGCACCGTTTCCCTTGTATTTCTAAAGGTTTCCGGCCAGCTCCTGAAAATGGAGATCACTGAAATGCCTCTCTTCAAGACTTCGAATCCTGCCCTTGGTGACAAGACCTTCCGGGACGCGGCAAGGTTCGGCGGCGCCCTGGATGCAACCGACCGCATGAGCCTCAATGGCACGGTCAACCGTACCGGAATCCTGTTGCTGTGCGCTTTGGCCACGGCCAGCTACACCTGGTACAGCTTCATGGAGAGCCGCAATCCGGCCAGCGTGGGTGGCTGGTTGATGTTGGGTGTCTTCGGTGGAATGATCACCGCCATGATCACCATCTTCAAGATGAACTGGGCGCCCATCACCGCCCCGATCTATGCACTGTTCGAAGGCTTGTTCCTCGGTGGCATCTCCGCGTTCCTCGAGATGCGCTACCCCGGCATCGCCATCCAGGCGGTCGGACTCACCTTCGGTGTTTTGATGACCATGCTGGTGATTTATGCCTCGGGCATGATCCGGGTAACGAACAAGCTCCGCATTGGAATCATCGCCGCGACGGGCGGAATCTGCTTGTTCTATTTCCTGCAGATGATTCTGGGCTTCTTCGGCTTCAACTTCGTTGCCGTGAACGGCTCTGGCATAGTCGGTATCGGCTTCAGCCTTTTCGTCTGCGCCATCGCGGCTTTGAACCTGGTGCTTGATTTCGACTTCATCGAGCAGGGCGTGAACAACGGCGCACCAAAGTATATGGAGTGGTACGGCGCGTTCGGGATTATGGTCACGCTGGTGTGGCTCTATCTCGAGATCCTGCGACTGCTCTCGAAGCTCCGCAGCCGGAACTAAGTCAGAAGCGATAAAGCGGCAGTCCCCTTAGGGGGATTGCCGCTTTTGTTTTGGGCTTCAGTTTATCTCGCTGCCCGGTCCGCAGCGGTGCCGACCGCCTTCTGAGCATGAGTCACCTCGGGCAGGTTTGCGTCCGCTCTTGGCCATGCCTTGAGGAAAGCAGAATAGGCCTCGCGGGCTCCGGTCGAGTCGCCTGCCGATTCCTTGACCAGGGCGAGGCCATACAAGCCAAATCCGGAATTGGGACGCGCGACAAGCGCAGCACGATAGGCTTCTTCCGCGCCTTTGTAATCCTTCGCTTTCAGCAACGACGCCGCTTCGGTCTCCGCAACCGGCCGAATATAGAAGGGCGGCTCGTGATAGCCCAGCTTCTTCTCTTCTTTTGCAGCCTGTTGGTAGGTCTTCTTCGCGGCGCGCAACTTGTGATGCGCGGCCAGTACGCTGGCTCTCAGCTCGATCGACTGAATGTTCAGGCATTTCAGAATCGGTTCAGGCAGGGCATCTGGCATCACGGGTTGAGTCGGCGGCTTGGCTCCGTCCTTCTTGTCTTTGTTGCTCTCAGACTTCTTCAGCGAAGCACGCATCTCCTTCATCTGTTTCAACCCGGCGTCCATGCTCACCGAGTGCTCCCGCGCCGCGACCGCATCACCCGCATCGAGCGCCTTCATCCCCTTCGCGTAGTCGGTGAGCTCAGCCGCAAGGAATCGCAGATTTGCAGCGCTGTCTCCCTTCGGTAAATTGGCCTCACTGAGCATGGCCAGCACCGCATCCCAGTCCGCAACGCGCAAGGCGACCGGCAGACGCCTGCTGATGCGCGACATCTGGTCCCGCGCAGACCATATATAGAGCGAGGCCGAAAGCTGCCCGCGAGCCGCGGCTAAGTGATCGGACAGCGCATTCGCATCGTTGAGCCGTCCCTGTTCCATCAGGTTTGCGATTGCATACATCATGTTGTGCGCGTAGTTCCAGTCATCGTCGGGACCAACGTGCTGTTCCTGCATGTAGTGCTCATCGGCTGCGGTGGAGGCGGAGAACCAGCGCTCCGCTTCGGCGTAGTTGCCCACTCGATAGTAGATGTGGCCCGGCATGTGCACCATGTGGCCGGAGGTGGGCGCAAGGCTCGCGAGCAATGCAGCACTCTGGATAGCCCGTTCCGGATGATTGCCCGGCTCGATCGCGTGAATCCAGTAGTGATTCGTGGCCGAATCATTCGGAGTATCGTGCAGAATGCTTTCCAGCATCTGGATGGCTTCCCGTTCGCCCTTCTTCGGCTCGCTATTCTTGTCGTATCCCGCTTCCAATGCCAGCGCGAGCGACAGCCGAGCGTGAGTGTCCTTGGGTTGCTCGCCTACCAGCTTGCGCAGGATTTCAATTTCCTGTTTGTGGGCGCCGCGCTTTCCTTTGTCTGCAGGGTCGATCTGCGCCGCCTCGATATAAAGTCGTTCCGGCTCGGTGATCTTGTCCTTCAGCTGCGCAGCCTTTTCGATCGCTTGCTTCGAATACGTCGCCATCTCTTTGCCGCGCGACTGCTCAGCCTGCGCCAGACCCCACCAGCACATCGCGCAGTTTGGATCCACGCGGATGCCCTGCTCAAACGCCTTCATGGATTCGTAATCCCAGAAGTCATGCAGCAGATTCAGCCCCTGGTCGAACCAAGCCTGCGCCTCGGGAGCCGCTGTGATCGAAATATGCGCATTGCCGATCCCCGTCATGCGGACAGGCGCTGGCAATTGATCAGGAGGCGTGATCGGGAGCATTTCGCCCATATCATGCCCCACAGGCATCTGCTGGGCCGAGGCGCAAAAGGGAAGCAAAATCAGTCCGATTAGACGAAGGAACCGCAGGCGGCCTCTATTGAGGCGGCGATGCAGACCGTTTGTAACGCGCATTGCCGCAATATACATTGCGGACAAAGCGTTGGGCCACTATTTCAGTGAGCAGCCGAAGGAATGCCAGGTAAACCAAAATGAACATCCTCTCGCGCCCGTTGCCGCGAGAGGATGCTTATCGCTAAGAATGATTCCTAGGCGTGCGCGTGTTCCGGCGCGTGGACGAGCGCTTCGATCAGCGCCTTGTTGAATGCCGGAATGTCATCCGGCTTTCTGCTGAAGATGAACTGCCCATCTGTGACAACTGCCTGGTCAACCCAATTGGCGCCTGCGTTCTTAATATCGGTCTTGAGAGACGGCCACGACGTTACGGTCTTGCCGCGCAACACGTCCGCTTCCACCAGCGTCCACGGGCCGTGGCAGATCGCGGCGACCGGCTTGCCAGTCGAAACAAATTGCCGCACGAAGTTCACTGCTGCCGCATCCATGCGCAGATGGTCAGGGCTCATAACGCCGCCCGGCAAGAGCAGCGCGTCGTAGTCCTGCGGATTGGCATCGGAGATCTGCAGGTCGACTTTCACCGCCTGTCCCCAATCCTTTTTATTCCAGCCTTTGATCTCGCCATTCTTCGGCGCGATGACCACCGTCGTGGCACCCATATTGCTCAAGGCCTTGCGCGGCTCCGTTAGCTCGACCTGCTCGAATCCGTCTGTAGCTAAAATAGCGATTTTTCTTCCTCGCAACTCTGAAGACATAATCCTCCTTCGCTTTATCCGTTCGCTCTGCACTAGGACGCCTGAAGGCGAGCGCAGGTTGTGCGAGATCCGACATAGATCGTGCTGTCTCGAATACCTGAGAATGCGTGTGCATTTCAAGCAAACTGCTCAATCTGCACGGCATCTGAAGCCCTGTGCAGATACGGAGGTCTTCATCGTGGAAAGGCGTGAATTCATTACCCGCGCGGGTGCAGCCGCAGCCTTGATGCAATCAAAACGAATTCGCGCTGACCAGGCTGCTGAAGGAAGTATCAATCAACCGGTGAACACGCAATCAAACTCGAAGCAGGCAGCCGCACGTATCCCTCGCGTCACCAGTCCGGGCACGATGAAAGGCGAGATGCTGCATCGCGACCTCGGCGCGACGGGCGAACAGGTTTCCGTGATCGGACTCGGCGGATCGCACCTTGGCAAGCCCAAGGTGGAAGAGGACGAAGCCATTCGCCTGATCCATGAGGGGCTCGATCGGGGCATCAACTTCCTCGACAACTCATGGGATTACAACGAAGGCCGCAGCGAAGAGCGCGTCGGCAAGGCTCTGTCGCAAGGTGGCTATCGGCAGAAGGCGTTGGTAATGACCAAAATCGACGGGCGCACAAAAGAAGTCGCAACAAACCATATCAACGATTCCCTGCGGCGCCTCAAGGTCGACCACATCGACTTGCTGCAGCATCACGAAGTAATCCGTTTTGACGACCCCGATCGCATCTTCGCGGAGGGCGGAGCAATGGAGGCGGTGATGGCGGCGAAGCAGGCCGGCAAAGTTCGCTTCATCGGGTTCACCGGACACAAGGACCCCCGCATTCATCTCTACATGCTCGAGGTCGCACAGAAGCACGGCTTTCACTTCGATACTGTGCAGATGCCGGTCAATATCATGGATGCGCACTTCCGAAGCTTCTCGCAGATGGTGGTTCCCGAGGCAGTAGCGCAGAAGATTGGCGTGCTGGGCATGAAGAGCTTCGGAGACGGAGTGATCTTGAAGAGCGGCGCCGTGCAGCCTACGGATTGCTTGCACTACTCGCTGAACCTGCCGATCTCTGTCCTGATCACCGGAATCAATTCGAAGATGCTGCTCGACCAGGCATTCGCCGCAGTCAAGTCGTTCAAGCCAATGGATGAGGCTGAAGTCGCCATGCTGATCGGCAAAACCGAGCAGATCGCGATGAATGGCAAGTACGAGCTGTTCAAAACTACGTCGCACTTCGATACCACAGCCCGGCATCCGGACTGGCTAGGCTCCGACACCCAGGAAGTGCAAAAGCTGGAGCCGGAACTGCCCGGGTGACCGATTGCAACGTCCAGGGACCCATGCCCCTCTGCGGAAGCCAGAAACTATTGCAGCGACGTTGCAGTGACGAGCACTTGAATGCTGCCCTTTGTGTCCAGCGCATCGGAAGTGAAGATAACCGTGGGTTTATTGAGGGGCAAAAGCACCGGCGCCTGCCAGCGATTGTTTCGAATTACTGGAGGACTCGTGGGTATGGTTTTGTTTTCCCCTGCAAGGCTGCTTACATCTGCCGTGACGTAAACTGCGAGCTTATTGCCAGTCTCTCGGACGTCACTGACATCGAAATTGATTCCGAGATCGACATATTGGTACGACGTCGATTTCCCCGCTTCCGTAGTAATAGGAAATTTAGATCCCGTCCTTACAGAAACTCCGCGCGCGGTACTCGCCGTCATGGAATATGAACGACTGTTGGTGGGCTTGGCATCGGCTCCAAGCTCTTGAACTACAAAGTCCAGATGAAAAAAGCGCGCTGAAGTTTCGCTTGCCTTCGCCGCATTTGGGTGTTCGTTCCCTTCCTGAGATTTCATCGTGCTTGCGCTGAGAAAAATTAGGCACACCAGACTTGGCAGAAGAATGAACTTGCGCATTGTGTCTCCTAGTTCTTGCCCATATCGGGCATGGTAAGGGGTGAAATTCTGATTAACGAAATCTCGAGAGGCTTGTCCTGATTGTTTTGATCTGCGAGAAGCTCTTCGCGCTCATCTTTCGGCAGATGTGTTGCGAACTCAACCAGGGAGCGCTCGTGTGCCGAGAGCGCTTGCGGAGCAGGAAAGACGTCGAGCTTGGGGTACTGCACTCGCTCAGCAACGTCGATGGACTTCGGTCTGTGCGTGACCGTGCGGGATTTCTTTGCGGCTCGACGCGATGGCGGTAGATGGATCTGAGTTTCAGGGCTGATATGCTCTGCTCCTGTAACCAGTGAGTGATCCGGGCTCATCACGCCCGCTGTGTTGACGCTGGCTTTGTAATGCGCCAGCCGCGCAATTCCGAGGAGGATTGCGAAGGCTACCGCTCCAGTCATCGCCCATCGTTGCCATCCACGGAAGAGCCAGGATCGAACCAATGATTTAGCCTCCACATGCGCGAGGATTCGCTGCTCAAGCCCGGCGCGAGGCTCGGCGTACCGCACCAGCGCCGAGTCGATCAGCTGATCCAGTTCGTCGCGTTCAGGCATAGTGCGCCTCCTTTGTCGACGTCAACTTCTGCCGCAGGATCTGCCGCGCCAGCTGCAGCCGCGTGCGGACAGTCCCTTCAGGAACGCCAAGAATCTGACCGATCTCGCGCGAATTCAATTCTTCAAAGGTAGAGAGAATTAGCGGAACACGAAGCTCCTCCGACAGCGAATCGATCAAAACGTGCACCAGTGCCCGCTGGCTTGCTTCAGAAAGACTTTCGTCCGGGCGGGGATGAGATGACTCCAACCTGTCGAGCGTGGCCGGATCTGTTGAGCCAGCGACGGCCGACGAGGCCGAGCGCCGTTTTTGGTCAACCGCGACCCGCCAGGCGACACGCGCCAAGTATGCGCGTTCATTCTCCGCGTCCTTCCATCCGAAATTGCGATACAGCTTCAAAAACGTCTCCTGTACCGCGTCCTCAGCGTCGTAGGAGTTAAGCAGAACCGAATATGCCACCCGGAAAACAAACCGCGACTGGCGCTGAACGAGCGCCGTGAACTCCGCGTCTGCATCTGTGGGCAAAGGTCTGCGAACTCCTTACCGGCAACCCTGAAATCCGAAATGCAGAGTTGAGGGCGGTGTTGTTCCTACCCTAAGACGGTAGCGGGTTATGGAGTGTTCAGATTTTTCGCGCAAATAATTTGGCCCGCCTCCCATGCGAGAAGCGGGCCAATTTGATGGTGCTGTGCGGCTATGCCTTGGCAGAGGTCAGCTGACCGAGATCGGCTGCCATCTTCTCCGTCGAGAAAGCTTCGAGCGTATCGCCTTCCTTCAGGTCGCCGAAACCGGCGATGCCGATACCGCACTCCATGCCATTGGTCACTTCGCGAGCATCGTCCTTGAATCGCTTGAGCGATCCAATCTTGCCCTTGAAGACCTGTTCGCCGTCCCGCATCACCTTGATCTCCGAATCGCGGCGGATGGAGCCGTCCTGTACGCGGCATCCGGCAATCGTGCCTACCTTCGGAATTCTGAAGACGGTAAGCACAACCGCGCGGCCCATGTAGTTTTCCTTGAACGTGGGCTCGAGCAGTCCGAGCATCGCCAACCGCATTTCGTCCTGCAGTTCGTAGATGATCGAGTGCAGCCTGATCTCCACATCTTCCTGCTGGGCCAATTCTCCGGCTTTGCGCTCGGGACGCACATTGAAGCCGATGATGATGGCGTTCGAAGCCGTCGCCAGCAGCACGTCGCTTTCGGTGATCGATCCCACACCAGAGTGAATCACCTTCACGCGAACCTTCTCCGTTGACATGCGTACCAGCGAGTCGGCAAGCACTTCCACCGAGCCGGTCACGTCGCCCTTGATGATGAGCGGCAGGTCTTTCACGCCAGCCTGACGAATCTGCTCTGCCAGTCCTTCAAGCGAGACGCGCGAACTCTTAGCCAGCGTGGCCTCGCGCTCCTTCATCTTGCGGTACTGCGCAATGCCTTTGGCCTTGTCGCGGTCTGCAACGGCGAGGAAAGTGTCGCCCGATTCCGGCATGGCTTCGAGACCAAGCACTTCGATCGGCGTTGACGGCCCCGCTTCTTCCAGCGGGCGTCCGCGATCGTCGAACATCGCACGAACCTTGCCGTACGTATTGCCGACGATGTAGCTGTCATTGAGATGCAGCGTTCCGTCTTGTACAAGCACGGTTGCCACTGCGCCGCGTCCGCGATCGAGTTTGGCTTCGAGCACCGAGCCAACCGCTTTGCGGCCCGGCGTTGCCTTGGGAGCCTTGATGTCGGACACGAGGCAGATCATTTCGAGCAGGCGATCAAGATTCTCGCGCTTCTTTGCGGACACCTTTACGTAGGGAGTATCCCCGCCCCATTCGTCTGGGGTAAGGCCGCGATCGGCAAGCTGTTTCATCACGCGATCGGGATTCGCTTCCGGCTTGTCGATCTTGTTCACTGCGACAATGATCGGCACATCGGCAGCCTTCGCGTGATCGATGGCTTCAATCGTCTGCGGCATAACGCCGTCATCCGCTGCGACGACGATGACGACGATGTCGGTCACCTTCGCACCGCGTGCACGCATACGAGTAAACGCTTCGTGACCCGGCGTATCGAGGAAGACGATCTCGCGGCCCGAAGCTGGAGAGCCTTCCTTCGTAAACCGGACCTTGTAGGCGCCGATGTGCTGCGTGATTCCACCAGCTTCCCCGGCGGCAACATCGGTTTCGCGAATCGCATCGAGCAATGAGGTCTTGCCGTGATCGACGTGGCCCATGACGGTCACCACGGGAGCACGGGAGACTTCGACAAAGTCAGTCTTCTCTGTATCGAGAACCTCTTCGATCGCCTGGTTCTCGAGCTCTTCTTCGTAGCTGATTACGGTTGCAGCTGCGCCGAATTTCGCGGCTACATCCTTCACCATCTCAGCATCGAGCGACTGATTGACGGTCACGAATACCCCGCGCATGAGGAGGATCGCAATCAGGTCCTTGGCGCGGATTTCGAGCTTCTCCGCCAGGTCCTTAACGCTGATGCCCTCAGTTACGGTGATCTCGCGAGTGATGGGGAGCGGCTCGTCGCTGAAGTTGGCTGCGCCACCAAAACGCGGAGGTGGCACAAAGCCCTTCATCGGGCCTTCCTTGGTCTTCGGATATTGCTGGCCACTGCGTCGACCTCGATTATTTGAGGCACGCTGCGGGCGTGGAGCTTCTCCGGTTGGAGGAGCGCCACCGGGACCTCCTGGCCGCGGTCCGCCGAATCCGCCCGGACGCGGTGCACCGAAACCAGGACGAGCTCCGAAGCCGGGGCGGCCTCCGGGAGCTCCGCCGGGTCCGCCAGGACCTCCAGCAAAGCCGGTGCGCGTTGGATGCTTGGGACGGGGTCCGCCGGCGAACTGGCCCGGAACACCCATCGGACGCTGCTGGAAGCCGCCAGGGGCGCCGGCCGGCCTGCGATCGAAGATTGGTCTTCCGCGCTGGAGCCCTCCTCCCTGGGGAGTGGGCGCAGCCGTTGCTGCGGCTGCTGCGACAGGCGGCGCTTTGTAAACGGGGCGCGGTCCGGTCTGAGGCATCACAACGCGGCGCGGCGCGGGAGCCGCTGGCGCTGGCTCTGGAGCCTTGATCTCTGGGGCGCTCGGGGCTGCAGCGGCGGGAGCGACGGGCTGGGCGGGGACTTCCTTCAAGGGCACAACAGGAGCAGCAGGCGCTTGAGGCGCGATAATCGGTGCACTCGAGGCCGCAATCTCCGGTTGTGCAGGGGCAGCCGGAGGAGCCACTGGCGGCTTCGGTGCTACCACCACAACGGGCTTGGCCGCGACTGGTGCCTGCTCTGGCGCCGCCGGCCTGGGCGGAGCTGCCTGAGCTGGAGGTACCACCGCGGGGGGCTTCACCACGACATTCTGCGGAGGAACTACGGTCACCACCGGGCGTGGGACAGCAGCACCAGCTGGGGCCTTGGCCACAACAGTTCCGGCAGGTGGCTTGGATGCGATTGCCGGCGTTGCCGGCGGAACAATCGCAGGCGCTGGCCGAGGCTGCGGCACAATCTTGCGCGGCTCCGGGCGTGCGAGGGGAGCCGGCGGTGTTGCGGCAGCGACAGTCGGCGCAGGCGCAGACGGCTTCGCCGGAGCTTTCGCAACCACAGGTGGCGCCGCCGCTTTGCTCGGTGGAACCAGGCTCTTGCGAGCCTCTGCCTCTTGTTCCTGCTTTTTGGCCAGAATGGCCTTCATCACGTCGCCTGGCTTGGAGACGTGGGAAAGATCGATTTTCGGTGTGATTGCCTGGGATGCGCGCGAAGATGAAGCACCCTGACCTGCCGGGCGCGATCCATGCTGGAATTGCCCGCGAACCTTGTCAGCTTCATGGTCTTCGATCGAACTCGAGTGCGTCTTGCCTTCACCCAGACCGAGTTCCGCGAGCACATCAAGAATCTGCCGACTCTTGACTTCCAACTCGCGCGCGAGATCGTTAATTCGAACCTTGCTCATCCGCCTCTTTTCAGATTGTGCTGCCCAAAGCCCTTAGTCGCTCATAGCTACCCCATGGCATTGGAGGTTTGCGTTACCACCATTATCTCTTGAATGGCGTTGAAGAGCGCGACGCATTTAAGCGCCGCCCTCTTCGTCATCTCTCGTATTCTCTTCATCGGCCGCCGGAACATTGGCGACGGCAAGCTCTTCCGCGGTTTCCCCGCCGTCTTCCGCCTCTTCCAGCACCTCTTGCGAATTCTCGATTTCGGCTTCCGCAGTACCCGCCGCCGCTTCGGGAGTCTCAATTTCCGACTCCCCATCGGAGACGTTTTCGGTATCTGCGGCCGCGGTCAGTGCGGCGGGCTCATCGCTGCCTTCCGCCTCGGGAGCGCCTGCAACCCCTATCGCTCCTTCACCAGAAGGCGCTTCTTCGCCCTCTTCGAAGTGCCCGAAGTAGTGGCGGACCGCAACGCTGATGCGCTCTAGCGTCTTCTCGCCGATTCCCGGTATTTCCTCAAGCTGCTCCGGCGTCATATCCGCCAGGGACTCGACCGTGGTGATGCCGGCGGCAACAAGTTTCTCAATGATGCCCGCACCCAGTTCCGTAACCTGCTCGATCGGAGTGGAAGGGCCGCCCGTGAGAGCCTGCATCTGCTGCTCCACTTCCTGGCGCTTCTCCTCTTCGCTCTTGATATCGATCTTCCAGCCCAGCAGCTTGGCCGCGAGCCTTACGTTCTGGCCCTTTTTGCCAATGGCCAATGAGAGCTGCGTGTCGTCGACAATGACTTCGAGCTGCTTGTCCGTCAGATCCGTGATCGAAACTCGGCTTACTTTGGCGGGCTGGAGTGCCTTCTCCGCAAACGTTGTGATCTCCTCGGAGAACTCGATGATGTCTATCTTTTCGCCGCGAAGCTCGCGGATGATCGACTGCACGCGCATGCCTTTCATGCCCACGCAGGCACCCACGGGATCCACGTCCTTGTCGCGGCTCTGCACGGCAATCTTGGTGCGCTCTCCGGCTTCGCGGGCGATTGCGCGGATGACGACGGTGTTGTCGTAAATCTCGGGGACTTCGGACTGGAACAGGTTCTGCACCAGTTCCGGCGCGGCCCGAGATACGATCACCTGCGGACCCTTTGCAGCGCGATCTACCTTCAGCAGCACAACCCGCGCACGCTCACCGACAGTGAACTGCTCCAGGCGGGACTGCTCGCGCTTCGGGCAGCGTGCCTCGGCCTTGCCCAGGTCGAAGATCACGTCCTGGCCCTCGACACGTTTCACCGTGGCGTTCAGGACTTCTTTCTCCCGGTGCGCATATTCCTGGAACACCGTGTCGCGCTCAGCCTCGCGGACCTTCTGAAAGATCACCTGCTTGGCCAGTTGTGCGGCAATGCGGCCCAGCGGCGTGGTGTCTTTGTACATACGGATCTCGCTGCCGACCTCAACGCCAGGGGCAAGCTCATTTGCTTCTTCGAGCGTGATCTGGTTGACAGGATCCTCAAGCTCATCGTCGTCGGTCACCACGGTCTTAAAGACATAAGCGGTAATTTCGCCCGTTTCCTTGTTCAATTCTCCGCGCATGTTCTCCTGGGTCTTGTAGTACTTGCGCGTGGCGAGGGCGATGGCCTCTTCCACTGCGCCGACTACGATCTCGGGCTCAATGCCCTTCTCGCGGCTCAGGAGTTCGATACTTTGGTACAAAGCGCTGGCCATACTCTTACTCTCTCGGTTCTCGGCGATCAGCCTCGCGGCCGGTCGCGTTCATAGATTGTTGTTCAGGAGTCCGCTGCGAGCTCGTTGAATCTCTGCGCTCGCCCCGCACTAGATCTCCGGGATCAGCTCCGCCTTCTCGACGTTCTCGAGAGGGATCTCCACCTTGTCTACGCCCGCTTTGCGGCTCTTGCTGTTCTGATGCATTGCCGCGAGATCGAGCGTGATGATTTTGCCCGAGCCCGCCTCCAGCCGGCCTCTCCAGTGCCGGTTATTGCGGATTGGCTCGAACGTCTGCACCTTCACAAGGCACCCCGCAAAACGCTGAAACTCCTCTGCCTTCGTCAACTTTCGGTCTAGGCCCGGCGAACTCGCCTCAAGCGTATATTCGCCGCCGGGAACTAGCTCTTCGACATCCAGTAAAACTCCAAAATCCCTGCTGAAGGCCTCGCAATCCTCGTGAGTCATACCCGAGAGTTGCTCCACGCTCAGCCTGCCTTCCACCAGCCGCTCGGGGAGCCCTTCACCCCCGGCAGCGATTTGCTCTTTCAACTGCCTGCGGCCTTCCTCATTCTTCTCCAGAAAGACCCGCAGCGTTCTTTCCTTGGCTGGACCCGAAAGATCGACTTCCACGACCTCCAGACCGTGCGAGGCGGCGACACGTTCCGCAGCCTTCCGGATTCCATCAAAATTCGAAGCCATCAATCACAGCCGCCTTGTTGCTCATTTTGAAGGAGTTCCCGTCGATTACTGAAGCGGCTTCCGGGCAAAATTCGCAGCAAATAAAAAGTGGGCTTTAAGCCCACTCATCTCTCCGCCACCCCGGCTCACTCACGGGCAACTCAGGCAGACAAACTCGTTCGCCACTACAGAATACGGCCTTTCCAGGGGAAATTCAATTGCCCCTCATGAAGTAGCCATAGATTCACTCTTCATGCGCTGGTTGGACTTGGTGTCAGCCTCCAATTCGTGTCCGCAGGAAAATTTCCCGATACGCATAAGTTGTAAACCGTCGGAGCCACGTCATGAATTTGTGGGCAGTTGATCAAAGGTAATGCTCCTTCGACACTTAAAATCAGCAGCTTGCGCCACAGACACCGCAGAGGCAGCCCGTTACCACTATTGGGGTAAGGTAATCACTTCTTGTTACCGGAATAATGGGTGAGTTCAAGATGCGGACCCTCCTCCAGCGCGTGATCGTCGCCATCATCTCGACGATCGTCCTTGCCACCGCCGGTGCGCTGGGCGGCTATATACTCGGCCATGCCTACGCACTACGCCTGACCGAGTCACGGCTGGATAAGTACGCCGATCGGGTTCTTCTCGCCACAATAGCCTCCACATCGGAATCAAGAGCCATGCTGGAGACCATGAACGGCTCTCCATACAAATCCTGTTCTGATGCCGAAATCGATTATTTCCGGCAGCTCATCTTTCAGTCGCAATACCTGAAGGCCGCAGGCCGCATGCAAAACGGCCGCATCGAATGTTCCACCACCGAAGGGCGAACCCCGCTAGCAGCCACACAGTATTCCCCTGTAATGGCGAGGCAGAACGGCATCAGGGTGTACAAGAACCTTCCGCCGTTTCGTGTCGACGATCAGAACGTTGTCGTGATGCAGTTCGGCGACGCATTCATTGTTTTCAATCCCTATAACTTCGTCTCTCTCGCCGCGCGTCACATGCACTTCACTGCGACGGCAATCGATATCGGATCGCATCAGACGGGGCAACTGGTCGGGGAAAACCCCAATGTCTCTGACGCCATCCTCACCCACGTGGGGAAAGCGAAGTCGGGCGGCACCCTCTTCGCAACCCGCTGCTCGATAGACCGCGACACTTGCTTGACCGCGTACATCTCCACCGCGGATGCCCTCGCAATGAACCGCCGGTATTCCGTAGTGTTGATCGCAGTCGGAGCGCTGTTCGGGGCGCTGTCGGGATTGTTCCTTCCTATGCTCTACAGCCGCAACAAGAGCGTCGAGCAGCAACTCATCCGCGCCATTCGTGCCGACGCGCTCACGGTTGTCTATCAGCCGATCGTCGAACTCTCCACGGGCCACATCGTCGAAGCCGAGGCGCTGGTGCGATGGACCGACGAATACAAGAGTGCTGTAAGCCCTGATGTCTTCGTGAAGATCGCAGAAGAGAAGGGCTTCGTCGGCGAGATTACAAAGCTGGTTCTTCGTCACGCACTTCGTGACTTCGGATCGACGCTTCGCGCCCGTCCATCCTTCAGGATCAATATCAACATCGCGGCGGCCGACCTCGCCGACAGCAACTTCATACCGATGCTCGACAAGCAACTCGGGGATGCTGAGGTTTCTCCCCGCAACCTTGGAGTCGAGATCACTGAGAGCTACACGGCCCGCCAGCAGATCGCTCGCAACACCATCCTTCGTCTGCGCGAGAGGGGCCACTACGTAGCAATCGACGATTTCGGCACCGGATACTCCAGCCTCGCTTATCTGCATGATCTGTCGGTCGATGCCATCAAGATCGACAAGGCGTTTACCAAAGCCATCGGCACCGACGCAGTCACGGTGTCGATTCTGCCGCAGATCCTCACCATGGCGGAGACTCTCGGCCTGCGAGTCGTAGTCGAAGGCATCGAGACGAAGGTTCAGGCCGAGTATTTCGCTGCGAGCGAGCAGGGAATTCACGCCCAGGGCTGGCTCTTCGGCCGTCCCGTGCCGGCACGTGCCTTTCTCCAGATGCTGGATGAAGAAGACGCCCGTCTCAGCAAACAGGCTGAAGAGGAATATCCTGCAGGCGCCATCGTCGCCACGTTCTAAATCGCCATTCACTTTCGTTATTGAGTCATTGGCGCGTCCAGCCCCAACGCGCAACAATACTGAAATGAAACTCACCCGGGTTCTTGCGCTGGCCTGCTTCCTGCTTGGCGCGCTCTCCGTCTCGTCAGCCCTCGAGAAGCAGTCCGCCGCCGAATATCACGCGCGGCGGGTCGCGCTCGGTAATGGACTGCACGGCGGAGTCGCCATCCTGTTCGCCGCCGAGGAGCCGGTGCTTGATTTTGATCCGTACCGCCAGGATTCCGACTTCTACTACCTCACCGGCTGGAACGAGCCCGGCGCAGCACTTCTAATCGTGGGACCGGGTTCTGAGAGCGAACATTTCGGCCAGACGGCGCACAAGCGCGAGTACAAGGAGATTCTGTTTCTTCCTACGCGGAACCTGCGCCTCGAGCAGTACACGGGCGCAAAGATGGACGCCGCAACCCCCGGCGTTGCACATGCCACCGGCGTCGACAACGTCGAGCAGATGACCAATCTCGCGTCCGATCTGAACAAGCTCATCGGCGATGACCGCCGTTTGGCGATGAATATCTGGACGCAACCTCGCGCAAAAGCTGCTGATTCGGTTCTGGATTTCACTGCCGCAACGCTCGGCACCACGGCCACAGCTGCGAAGGATGTCACCACGCTGATTATGCCTCTTCGTGAAGTGAAGAGCGCCGGCGAAATTGAACTGCTCAAGAAAGCCTCGACGGCTTCCATCGCCGGCCAGCGCGAGATGATGAAGGCGGTCAAAGCAGGCGAGACCGAGCGCACCATCTCTGGGATTATGACTGCAGCCTGGTATAGACAAGGCTGCGAACGGCCTTCTTACGCGCCCATCGTTGGAACCGGCATCAATTCAACTACGCTTCATTACTCTGAGAATTCGCGGACCATCGAAAACGGAGATGTGGTTGTGATCGACGCCGCCTGCGAATATTCAATGTATGCGTCCGACATCACGCGCACAGTTCCCGCCAATGGCCACTTCACCGCACGGCAGCGCGAGATCTACGACATCGTACTCGGCGCACAGAAGGCCGCGATCGATGCATTTGTGGTGGGCAAGTCAAAAATCAATGACTTCAGCCATCGCGATCCCGATACGCTCGACGCCGTCGCTTTCAACTACATCAACACGCACGGCAAAGACCTGCACGGTCAGCCTCTCGGCAAGTACTGGCTGCACGGCCTCGGCCACATGGTCGGTATCGATGTGCACGATCCCGCTCAGTATCCGGCGGTGCTCAAACCTGGCATGGTCTTCACGATCGAACCCGGCGTTTATATTCCGGAAGAAAAATTGGGCGTCCGCATCGAATGTGATTTTCTCGTGCTTCCCGACGGCAAACTCCTCGACCTGAATGCAGATCTCCCTCACACCGCGGATGAAGTCGAAGCGGCGATGAAGAGGTAGGACCATGGAAACCTTCGATCCATCGCCGACCGACCAGCTCCAACTCCTCAGTAGAGCCTTCTCAGATCAGTTGCAGGCTTGTCTCGAAGAATGTGCGCACGGCCGCCATGGCCTGTTCTCAGATGTCGCTTTGACGGAAGAGGACGAGAGCAATCGCGAATGGCCGGAAGCGGAGCGCCTTCGAGACCTGGCCCAGGCTCTGCAAAATGTCTTCGCGCAATACGAGCAACGCAACGCGCTCTGCGATGAGTTCCTTGATCTTTGTTCAATGCACGGAGAAAGCCATCCTGGAGAACCGCGTCTTGCGCGCATGTTCCTGTCGCGCATCGAGCGCGGAGAAGTGGGCACGCCCACTGAGGAACCGAAAAGGCCATGGTAGCCCTGCACGCATTTTTTGCGCTCGCCTCCGGCTTCGCAACAATGGCGATTCTAATCACGATCGTGACGGTGATGCTGCGGCGATTTGCGCCCGATTGGACCGACACAGCAGCTACTCCGAAGCCTGGTTACTCCTTGATCAACATCGGCTGCACGTTCCTCGCTGCAGCGGCCGGCGGGTTTGTCACTGCCTGGCTAGCGGACCACAATCCGCTCATTCACGTGCTGGCTCTGGCGATCGCAGTGTTGCTTCTGGCTGCGCTCAGCGCGCTTCAGCAACGAGGAAAGCTGCCCGTGTGGTACTTGCTTGCGCTGGTCGCCATCACTCCGACTGGCGCATTTGTCGGCGGGCTCGTTCGACTTCGCGCGATGGGCGTACTGCAATAAGAAAGCCGCCCCAATCGAGCGGCTTTCTTCAGATCGAACGAATAACTACCAGCGCAGACCAACCGTTACGGGAATGATCTTCGTGTCAGCGCCGACAGTCGTAATACCGAGGCCGTTGGGCGTCAGTCCTACAACTGCCGGTGAAAGCACATCGGTATAGCGAGCTTCCGCGAACAGCTTCATCCTGCCATCGCCATTCCAGCCTGCGAAGCGATGCTCGAGCCCTCCGCCGACGTTCCATCCACCCTGGTTGCTGGAGAAGTGGCCGACGACTACATCCTGCGTCACTCCGTAGCAGAAGCCAAAGTAGTCGCAATAAACAGCCTGCTGCGGATCCGTGAAATTCGTGACCTTCCGGTAGAATCCGCCGCCACCCACGCCGTAGAACGTGATGGAACTCTTGGGATTCACTTCGTACATCGGATCAAGCGTGAAAGACCAGAGGGTATCGTATCCACCGGTTGCGCCGGCTTCTGCGACGATTGCATCCGGCAGCTTGCTGTGGATGTACTGGTATTCAAGATTCATGCTGAAATGTTGATCGAAGCGATATCCGGCGCCCACCGTGAAGTTGTAGCCCCACCCGATGTACGGAGAGGAATCATCTGTCGGAGCGTTGAAACCGCCTCCAACCTCATAGGTAAGGTGGCTTCTGAGGCCGGTCATTCCGCCACCGGGACGAGCGCGGTTGTCATACTGACCGCCCCCGGATGCAGATGGCGCCGCAGGCAGGGCAGCATCAGCTAGATGGGCAACGTCCGCACCATCGTTCGAACTGGATACTGTTGAAGATGCCGCAGCAGTGGAACTCGAGAAGGCTGCTGAATCAGCAGCGGACACAGCCTGGGCGCTCGCAGAGCCGAGTGCAAAGGCGAGGGCGCCACAAACCATGGCCGTGCGCCCCATGAGCGACAGACAGCGAAATGAAGTCATTGAAACCTCGCGATGAATAAGTACGTCGTAGTGGGAATCCGAACATCCCCCGTAAGGACTTAGACTCCGTTTCGTTTTCAAAGTTGCTTTAACCTCCCATATAGCGAAAGGCCGGAGTACCCTCCGGCCTTTCGTTTCAAAGACGGCTGAAATCCCTGCCTAGCCCTGGATGTCGAATTGCTCCGGGTGTAAAGTTGCGTCGCTCTTGATCAGGATGTTCTTGCTCACGAGGTCTTCAAATTCTGTGATCCAGCTTCCGTTGTTCGATTTGAGAACCTTGACGGTATCAGGATGAACCCGCAGCATCACGTCGGCCGACTCAAGGTGCCGCTTCATCTTGCGCAGCTCGATGTAGATCTCGTTGGCCACCGTGCTCGGGCTCTTCACCATGCCAGTTGCCTGGCAGGTCGGGCAGGGAACCGAAAGCGTGCGTTCCAGTGACTGCTTCACGCGTTTGCGTGTGATCGCCACCAGGCCGAAATCGTTAAACTGAAGAACCTTCGTCGGAGCGCGATCGCTCTTCAAAGCTTCTTCCAGAGCCGCCATCACCTTGAAGCGGTTCTTGCGCTCATCCATATCAATGAAGTCGATCACAATGATGCCGCCCAGATCGCGCAACCTGATCTGTCGAACGATCTCCGGAATGGCGTCGAGGTTGGTCTTCAGAATCGTGTCTTCAAGACGTGCGGTCTTTCCAACGTACTTGCCGGTGTTGATGTCGATGGCGACCAGGGCTTCTGTCTGGTTGATCACAATTGATCCGCCGGACTTCAGCCACACCTTTGAGCGGAGAGCCTTCGAAATTTCGTCCTGAATTCCGAAGTGCTCGAAGAGCGGCGTCTCTTTTGTATAGAGCTTCACCCGGCGCACGAGCGTCGGTGAGAAGCGATTCAGGAAACGCACGATGCGCTCGTAGTCCGCTTCTGAGTCCACCCAGATCGATGAGAAGTTGCTGCTCACCTGGTCGCGGAGAATGCGCTCGATCAGGGAAAGGTCGTGATAGATCAGCGCAGGAGACTTCGAACCCTCAGAGCGCTGTTTAATTTCGTTCCAAAGGTGAATCAGGAAGCGAAGATCGGCACGCAACTCTTCTTCTGACGCGCCCTCTGCCGCGGTGCGGACGATGAATCCGCCCGATGCATCGCCGCGCTCGTGAACCAGAATTCTTTTCAGCCGCTGGCGCTCTTCGTCGGATGCGATCTTGCGGCTGACGCCAACATGCGTAACCGTCGGCATGAATACCAGGAAGCGGCCCGGCAACGCGATGTGGCTTGTGATACGCGCGCCCTTCTTCGCAATGGGCTCCTTGGCAATCTGAACCAGGATCTCCTGGCCCGGCTTCAGCAGGTCCGAGATGATCGGCAGGTCGGAGGTCTGAGCGGAACGCCGGGATTGGCCGCGGCGATCGCCGGGACGATGTCCGCGATCTCCGCCACGGTCTCCACGGCCGCGCCGTCCGCGTCCCCCGCGTTCACGCCGCTGGGGAGCTTGTCCGTCACCGGAAGGTTGCCCTTCAGCCGCAACCGGCTCTTCTTCCTCTTCGGATTCGTCTTCTACTCCCTCGCCATTCTTGCTGTCGAGGTCCAGCTGGATGCGATGATCGAGGTGCGCTTCCTGCAGCATCTCGCCCAATTCGCCGGAACGAATCTGCGTGTGTAGCTTTTCTTCTTCCTCGTAGTCGTCGAGGTCGTGTTCTTCGCCCTTGTGATGTTGGCGGGAAAGATCGTACTCCTCGCCTTCGATCACTTCTTCTTCGACCAGTCCGCTGCCGGGCGAAAACGCCGAGACGGACGAAATCGATGCCGCCCTGGGCTCCTCCACGGGTTGCGAAACTGGCTCATGATTCTCGGGCGGTTCTTCGTCTGATCTCTTCTTCTTGCCGCCGAGACCAAATAGGCGGAATTCCCTCGGAGGCAATGGATCTACGTTGTGAGAAGCGCTGCGATCCCCTTCGAACTCCGTGATCTCTTTCTCGTGCTCTGAAGATTCGGAGGCAAAGCCAACCTGAGGTTCTGAAGCAGTTCCAATCTCCGGCTCAATGGAGTGCCCCAGTTTCGAGTCCGACGCTGCCTCACTGGTGACTGAGTGCGGCTCATACCCGCTCGACCCAGCTTCGAACGACTCCTCGACAATGTCATCGTCCGGCAACGCCGCAAACGAGTGAGGTTCGCCGGCATCGCCCTGCTCGGCATCTTCCGAGATCATCTCGTGGACAAATTCCTGCTCCTCGATCTCATCCGCGGCGCTTTGGTCGACGGCAGCTTCGATTGGAAGTTCTTCTGCAATCGGAAGTTCTTCTGCCCGGCTACCGCGATGACGCGAAAGCGATTCGCCGGGGAGCAGTCCGCTGCCGTCCCAAACGATAGGCGACTCGATCAGCGTTGCCGGCTTATAGGTCGAAGCCGGTCGGGCCGGAGCGGCCTCCCTTGCCGGCCTGGAGATCTCGGCCGGCGTTCCGCCATATCGCGACAGCGATTCGCCGGGGAGAACAAACGACTCGGGCGCTTGTTCAGAGCGCCGGCCGCGGGGTGGTGCAGCAGAAGCTTGAATCTCTTCCGCCACCTCCGTCTCTGGCGACGCAGCCTCGCTCCCGTTGGTATCGAGGAACTCCTCTGACTCGCTTGCAGGAGCAGCGGCAACATTGCTGCCGCTGCGACCGCCGCGGCGCCTGCGGCGACCACGCCAACGTTTGGCGCCCGGCTCTTCTGATTCATCGGCGCCTTCTAATTGATCATGGCCTTCGGAGGGAGCCTTGAGCTCTGCTTCGTCACTTTCGATGACGACGCTCTCTGCCGGTCGTGGTTCGCGCTGTTCACGTCCGCCTCGCTGGCCGCGGTCGCTGTGCCGGACTTCGCGCGGTGGCTGGCTACCCCCGCTTGCCGCTGCCTTCTCTAGCTCGTCGGAATCTTCCGATTCTTCGAGCTCCAGGAAGTCAGTGACATAGAGGAACGCGTCGCGCTCCAATCCGATATCGACGAATGCAGACTGCATG